>Ga0209699_100560_pt1 | contig 16769 bp, 20 predicted proteins | sample SynthPrep_1_END__FD_187204 | JGI IMG/M metagenome (GOLD analysis project Ga0209699, IMG submission 187204) | Synthetic microbial communities from Ohio, USA - SynthPrep_1_END_DS7_MetaG (SPAdes) (version 2) | ecosystem: Engineered > Bioreactor > Aerobic > Activated sludge | place: USA: Ohio...
GCAGTGGGGGTGCATCGAAGTGCTCGTCCCGTTCCGGTCCCGCCCACACCGCCGACAGCGGGATCATGTGGGCGAGATTCAGTGTCGAGATCGGCGGTTGACGGACGTTGGCGTAGACATGACCGGGCAGCGACCCGAGCCAGGCATCCACGGCATTGATAGTCTCGGGCATTGCCGTGAAGTCGCGGCCCTGGATCACCTTCTCGACGAGGCGGAGTTTCTCCGCGGCGATGCGGGGATCGTCATCCCAAACCGCGATCGTCGCCGTCACATAGGCCTGGCCGGCGTAGTCGGCGCCCAGCTCCTGCAGCGCCATATCGGCGTCGGCGGCCTTGTTGGCCGCATCGGTGTCGACCAGCGCCGAAGCCTCGTTGGTCATCACCTCCTTGAGGATGGCGGCGATCGACTTGCGCTTGGCGAACCATTGCCGCCTGATCTTGGTCAGCAGCTTGGTCGCGTCGGTCTTGTCGAGCAGCACGGCGCGCGTCGACCAGCGATAGGGAAAGGCCAGGCGGTTCAGCTCGTCGAGGATGCCGGGCGTGGTCGCGGTCGGAAAGCCGACGATGGTGAGGATGCGCAGATGCGCGTCGCCGAGCCGAGGTTCGAGGCCACCGGTGAGCGGTTGATCGGCCAGCAACGCATCGAGATACATCGGCGTCTCGGGGACGCGGACACGATGCCGCTTCGTCGAGACGGTTGAATGCAGGTAGGTGAGCGTCTCTCCATCATCGAGCCACGCGCATTCGGGCATGAAAGCGTCGATGAGCTGGAGGATGCGATCGGTGCGATCGGCGAAGCCGCGCAGGATCTCATGCGCATCGACGCCGGCGTGGTCGCGGCCTTCATAGAGCCAGGTCTCGGCGCGCGCAGCATCCTCGGCCGGCGGAAGATAGAGGAAGGTCAGGAAATAGCTCGACTCGAAATGCGCGCCGGCTTCCTCGAAGTCGGCCTTGCGCTCGGCATCGACCAGGCCGGAAGCGCTGTCGGCGAACATGCTGGCCGGATAGGTGGCGGCGCCGTGCCGCTGCGCCTCGACGAAGATCGCCCAACCGGAGCCGAGGCGACGGAAGGCATTGTTGAGCCGGCCGGCGACTGCGACCAGTTCGGCCGGTACGGCGCTGTCGAGATCGGGGCCGCGGAATCGCGCGGTGCGCTGCAGACTGCCGTCCTTGTTCAGCACCACGCCTTCGCCGACCAGAGCGACCCAAGGGAGATAGTCGGCGAGCCGAGTGTTGCGATTGCGATATTCGGCGAGATTCATCATCGGCGTCGCTCCTCAGACGGACAGGTGGCCGGGGATGCGCAGATGCTTGCGCACGACGTCGACGAACTGCGGATCGCGCTTGGCGGCCCAGACCGCCGCGAAATGCCCGACGGCCCAAAGCCCCAGGCCGACCAGCCAGAGGCGCAGGCCAAGTCCGAGCGCGGCGGCAAGCGTGCCGTTGAGAATGGCGATTGAGCGCGGGGCGCCGCCGAGCAGGATATGCTCGGTCAGTGCCCGGTGGACCGGGACGGAGAAACCCGGCAGTCCGCCGCCATGATCTGCGCCTTCGACCATTAGACGAGCGCCCCGCCGCCGAACGAGAAGAAGGAGAGGAAGAAGCTCGACGCGGCGAAGGCGATCGACAGGCCGAACACGATCTGGATCAGCTTGCGGGCGCCGCCCGATGTGTCACCGAAGGCGAGCGTCAGGCCGGTGATGATGATGATCATGACCGCGATGATCTTGGCGACCGGCCCCTCGATCGATTCGAGGATGGATTGCAGCGGCGCTTCCCAAGGCATGGAGGAACCGGAGGCGTGCGCGGCGGGCGCTATCACCAATGAGACGAATGTGACGGATACCGCTGTCGCGATATGGCGGCGGATTCGCAGTGCGTGCTTGATCATGACGGGTCTCCTGTGAGGGGCTGGGTTGCGGGGATGACGCGGTAGTCGCCGTCGGGGCCGAGACCCTCGATGCGGGCGAGTTCGGCCAGGCGGCGTGAGGCGCCGCGGCCGGAGAGCACGGCGACCAGATCGATCGTCTCGGCGATCAGCGCGCGCGGAACGGTGACGACGGCTTCCTGGATGAGTTGCTCCATGCGGCGCAGCGCGCCGATGGCCGTGCCAGCGTGGATGGTCCCGACGCCGCCGGGATGGCCGGTGCCCCAGGCCTTCAGCAGGTCCAGCGCCTCGGAGCCACGGACCTCGCCGATTGGGATGCGGTCGGGGCGAAGGCGCAGCGAGGATCGAACGAGATCGGAGAGCGAGGCGACGCCGTCCTTCGTCCGCATGGCGACGAGGTTGGGGGCGGCGCATTGCAACTCGCGTGTGTCCTCGATCAGGACGACGCGGTCGGACGTCTTGGAGACCTCGGCAAGGAGCGCGTTAGTGAGAGTGGTCTTGCCGGTCGAGGTCCCGCCGGCAACGAGGATGTTACGCCGATCGGCAACGGCCTGGCGTAGCGTCTCGGCCTGATCCGCCGCCATGATTCCGGCCGCCACGTAATCGTCGAGCGTGAACACAGCGACGGCGGGCTTGCGGATCGCGAATGTCGGCGCGGACACGACGGGGGGCAAAAGCCCCTCGAACCGCTCCCCCGTCTCGGGCAGCTCGGCCGAGACGCGCGGGGCGCCAGGATGAACCTCGGCGCCGACGTGATGGGCGACCAGACGGATGATCCGCTCGCCGTCAGACGGCGACAGCCGCTCACCCGTATCGGAGAGCCCTTCGGAGAGGCGGTCGACCCAGAGCCGCCCATCGGGATTGAGCATCACCTCGACGATCGCGGGATCCTCCAGAAACGTGGCGATCGCAGGCCCGAGAGCCGTGCGCAGCATCCGCGCACCGCGAAGGATCGCCTCTGATTTCTGGTGAATTGCCGCCACGTCGTCCCCGTTCTCTTGCGGGTCCGCGATGCGCGGCCCTGGATCGGGGATGAGTAGAAGAGGCAGAAATTATGGTCTGACAACAACCATCACGTGGCCGTCGTACTGTGGCGTACAAAGACAGGGAAACGGCGGTTTATGCTGAAGCGAAGATGCCCCGTGATGTGGCGAGGTTCGCATTTGACCAAGACCTATGAACGACTGTCGAAATTGCGGCGGCAGCGGCCAATCACCTCGCGATGCTCGATTGCCCACGCCGCAAGGTGCCGGACGGGTTCGGAGAGCGAGAGACCCAGATCGGTGAGCGAATATTCGACCTGCGGCGGCGTCGTGTCACGCACCATCCGCTTCACCATGCCGTCCCGCTCAAGCGCCTTGAGCGTGCGCGTTAGCATCTGCTGCGAGATGCCGGGTACGAGTTTCTTGAGGGTGTTAAATCGACGCGGCTGCTGATGAAGCACGACCACGACCTGGACGGTCCACTTGTCGCCGACTCGGCTCAGGACCTCACCAACGCCGCTACAGTTCTCGAACAGATCCGGTGAGGCAGTCCTATCCATGTGACCAGGCTCCAAAAATATGCGTTCTTGCGGCTATCAGTTAAGTCACCTATCTGGACGTGGTCAAATAAAGTGACTTGATACCGCTGACTGATCGTCGAGCCGGCGACCTTCGAAAGGTTGATGATATGGCCGGACCACTTCTTCCGCGCGATGCGAACATGGATGCGCCAAGCGCCATACACTCGGTTCGCGGGCTAAGGCTTTCCGCGCCTGAGCGAGGCGAGGATCTCCAGCTCCGCGTTTCGGCGCCTGTGCGCGGTGAGAAGCTGCCGATCATTCTGTTCGCGCACGGCCATGGCTCGTCAATGGACGGCTATGCGCCGCTCGCCGACTATTGGGCCTCGCATGGTTTCGTCGTCATCCAGCCGACCTTTCTCGACGCCAGACGGCTCGGCCTTGCTGCGTACGATCCGCGGCGTCCGTCTATCTGGCGCACGCGCGTGGACGATTTGAAGCGGATCCTCGACGGTCTCGATCTCGTCGAAAGCGCTTTGCCGGGTCTAGCTGGCCGTACGGATCGCGACCTAATCGCGGCGGCAGGCCATTCGTTCGGCGGGCAAACGGTCAGCATGCTGCTCGGCGCACAGATGGTCGGCGATGGGCATCAGGGCGAGGATATGTCCGATCCCCGGATCAAGGCCGGCATCCTGCTGGCCTCTGGCGGAAATGGCGGCGCCGACCTAAGCGATCTCGGTCGGCAGATCACACCATACCTCAACTCAGACTTTGCCGAGATGACGACACGCACGCTCGTCGTGGTCGGCGACGCCGACCGATCGCCGCTGACCGTGCGAGGACCCGACTGGTTCACCGATCCTTTCCACCTCAGCCCAGGCGGCGACGCGCTGCTCACGCTACACGGAGGCGAGCACATGCTGGGCGGGATTTCGGGCTACGAGGTCACGGAGACCACCGACGAAAGCCCTGTGCGGGTGGCTATCATCCAGGAGGTCACGCTCGCCTATCTGCGGCTCGCGCTTGAGAACGACCGTGACGCCTGGGCGTCAGCATGTCGACTACTTGAAACGCAGTCCGAAACGGCACGGCTAGAGGAATAGTCCGCAACGCGCGAAGGCGTGAAGCACGTTGAGCGATCGAGCTAACAACATTGGTCCAACAGCGGCACTCTCGACCTGAAATCCATACATCTGAGCGGCAGGATCATCGACCTTCTTGCTCAACTCCGCCCATGTCTTCCGCAATCTCCTGCCTCAGCTTCGGTCCCTGCGCGAGTCGTCGGCCGAGCGCGGTCACGAAGGCTTCGTAGCGCTCCGACGCTTTGGCGCGTGCCGCGACTTGTGCCGGTTCCGGTAGCGGCGGGTTAGATGTCAGCCAGAAGCGGATGAAGATGGCGAGCGTCTCGACCGATATGCCGAGGTCGCGCTCCATACGCGCCAAGCGCCGGTCTAGCTGATCGAGGCGCTTCGTCGTCGCTGCCTCCTGCCGTTCAGCGGCGTCTGGAGAGAGGAACGACGCGATGCCGGCCTCGGCGACGAGCGACAGGGACAGGTCGCGCCTTGCGGCGTGCGCTGCGAGCGCCTTCATGACGTCCGGGTCGAGGTAGACCGAAAGGCGCTGCTTCTTCTGCGGCTTGCTCATCGGCGCCTCCTACAATTCGATGCCGTCGCCCGGATCGAGCGAAGCCTGCCGGGCGACCTGGCGCATGGTCTGGGTCATGCGGCTGAGGCGGGCCGCATCCTCGTCCACGTCGTCACGGGGATCGATCTCGAATTCGTTTTCGATGACCGGCTTGCGGTCGATGGTCTTCGTGCGGCTCAACTCGGGTTGATGGCGGCGCTCGGAGTCCGTCGGATCATCATCGGCCACGTCATCCGCGGCGACGGTCGTGCTCAGCACCGGACGTTCGGGTAAAGCCAGCGCGCTCCAATCGTCGGCGCGAGCGCTGGTGGGCTTCGTGAGTGCTGGTGGTGTGAGGATGCGCTCCTGAAGCCGACGATCCTCATAGTAGCGGGCCTTCTTGGCGCGGATCGGCGGGATGCCGGCGACCATGACGATCTCGTCGGACGGCGGGAGCTGCATGATCTCGCCAGGGGTGAGCAATTGCCGGGCGGTCTCGGAGCGTGACACCATCATATGCCCCAGCCACGGGGAAAGCCGGTGACCGGCATAGTTCTTCATCGCCTTCATTTCGGTGGCGGTGCCGAGGGCATCCGAAACGCGTTTGGCTGTGCGTTCGTCATTGGTCGCGAAGCTCACGCGCACATGGCAGTTATCAAGGATCGAGTTGTTCGGCCCATAGGCCTTCTCGATCTGGTTCAGCGACTGGGCGATGAGGAACGCCTTCAGGCCGTAACCTGCCATGAAGGCGAGCGCGCTCTCGAAAAAATCCAGGCGGCCGAGCGCGGGAAACTCGTCGAGCATCAGCAGCAGCCGGTGTCGGTTGCCCTTCGCCTGCAGGTCCTCCGTCAACCGGCGCCCGACCTGATTGAGGATCAGGCGGATCAGCGGCTTGGTCCGGTTGATGTCGGATGGCGGCACCACGAGGTAGAGCGTCGTCGGGTGCTTGCCGCCGACCATGTCGGCGATGCGCCAGTCGCAGCGGCGGGTGACCTCGGCGACGACGGGATCGCGATAGAGACCAAGAAACGACATCGCGGTCGACAGCACGCCGGATCGCTCGTTGTCGGATTTGTTGAGCAGCTCGCGGGCCGCGCTGGCGATCACCGGATGCGGGCCGGCCTCGCCGAGATGGGCGGTCTTCATCATCGCCGCGAGCGTCGACTCGATCGGGCGCTTGGGATCGGACAGGAAGGCGGCGACGCCGGCCAAGGTCTTGTCGGCCTCGGCGTAGAGGACGTGGAGGATCGCGCCGACCAGAAGCGCGTGCGACGTCTTCTCCCAGTGGTTGCGCTTCTCGAGCGAGCCCTCCGGGTCGACCAGTATATCGGCGATGTTCTGCACGTCGCGGACTTCCCACTCGCCGCGGCGCACCTCGAGCAGCGGATTGTAGGCCGCCGATTTCGAGTTGGTCGGATCGAAGAGCAGCACGCGGCCATGGCGCTCGCGATAGCCGGCAGTCAGCGTCCAGTTCTCGCCCTTGATGTCGTGAACGATCGCCGAGCCCGGCCAGGTCAAGAGCGAAGGCACGACTAGGCCCACGCCCTTGCCGGAGCGCGTCGGCGCGAAGCACAGCACATGCTCCGGGCCGTCATGGCGAAGATATTCGCGCTCATGCCTGCCGAGCACGACGCCGTCCGGCCCGAGCAGGCCGGCGGCCTTTACCTCGTCAGGCCGCGCCCAGCGGGCCGAGCCATAGGTCTCGACATCCTTGGCTTCGCGCGCCCGCCAGACCGACATGCCGATCGCGACCGCGATCGAAATGAAGCCGCCCGACGCGGCGATATAGGCGCCTTCGACGAAGATCGGCGGCGCATAGGCGTCGTAGAAGTACCACCACCAGAAGAAGGCCGGCGGATAATAGATCGGCCAGCCCGCCAGATCGAACCAGGGCTGCCCGAGCTGCGGCTGGAAGCCCAGCCGGTAGGCCGTCCATTGTGTCGCGCCCCAGGTCGTCATCAGCACGATCAGGAAGACGGTGAGGATCTGACCCCAGAGGATTTTGGTCGCCGACATGGCGGGCACTCCTTTCTTGGTTGGGCTACATGCCGAGGCCGCGATTGCGGCCGAAGCTCCAGTCGACGCCACCGCCTCCGCGCAAAACGCCGGAGACGTGCTGCCCGAGCTGACGTTCGAGAGAGGGCGACCAGGGCACGAGCTGGAAGCCGAGGCCGTCGTCGATCATGGCGAAGCGGCCGGACGCGAGCGCGAAGCGCTGGCGATAGGTGCCCGCCACATACTCGCCCGCTCCGGCCTTCGAGAATTGCCGACCGGTCTCGGTCGCAAGCTTCTCCCCGAGCGCTTCGACCTCGCGCTGGCGCAAGGTTTCGATCAGCCCCGGCGCAAAGCTGACGCCGCGCGTCTGCCGCTCGGCGAGCCCCTGGCTGATGAGATGATCGGCACGGCGGTCCATCGCCTGGCGCACCTCGGCTCCGAAGCCGCCACCGCCGAGCGCAACCGGATCGCGGGCGATCGCCTGGCGGTCTAGCCAGGTTGCGCCGGTCGCATGAACCTGCCGCTCGATGTCGAGATCGGAGCGGACGGCTAGAGCGACGCGGCGGCGTCCCTGTGCATCGTCGAACTTGCGCAGCTCGACGATCGAGCCCGGCGCGCTGTCGCCGGCGGCATCGAGATCGGGAAACTTGATGTGGTGGGTGCGCCCGTCGGCGCCGTCTACCACGGCATACGCCGTCCCCTTCAACTCGTCATCTAGACCACGGTCAACCAGTCGGCCGATGACCGGATCGTCTATACTCTCACCGGCCAGCACATAGCTGGCGGCGCCGCGCTCGATACCGCGCTCGGTGAGGCCACGATGAATGCGCTTGATGATATCGCCGCGCTCGCTCAGCGCGCGCAGCGTTGCCTCGGCGTTCTCCGATACGACCCACTGACCGGGACCGACCTGATCGGCGAGACCGAGCGTCTCCAGCTTCCGCAGCCGGCCGACCTTCATCGCATGGAATTCGTCGGGCTGTCGGTCGGGGTGCGGCGCGAGGTCGACGACGCCGGTGCGATAACTGTCGCGGGCAAGCTGCCGGTCGAGATTGGTCCAGCGTTCCGCCTCGACCTGCCGTTCGAGGTTGCGGCGGATCTCGTGCTCCGTGCGCGGCCCCAGCTCTTGCGTGACGAGATCCTGCGCGCGGGCGCGCATGCCTTCCTTGATATAGTCGCGGGAGATGACGAGGTCCTGGCCGTCATCGGTGCGCCCGCGCAGGATGATGTGGACGTGCGGGTTGTCGGTGTTCCAGTGATCGACGCCTACCCAGTCCAGCTTCGTGCCGAGGTCCTTCTCCATCTGCCCCATCAGCTCGCGCGCGAAGCCCTTGAGGTCGCTAATCTCCGTCGCGTCCTCGGGCGAGACGATGAACCGGAAGTGATGCCGGTCCTCCTGAGTGCGCTCGGCGAAGGCTCTTGGATCGGCGTCCTCGGTATCTGGGCCGAACAGGTGCGCCTTCTCCCCATCCCGGGTGACGCCCTCGCGCCGAAGATAGCTGAGGTGGGCGGAGAGCGGCGCGGCCCGCGCGCTATGGCGGACGACGCGGGTCTTGATGACGGTGTTGCGCGATCGGCTGGTCAGAAGCCGATTAGCCTGCACAGTGGCGCGCTGTCCGCGCCCGAATCGCGAGCGATTGCCCTTGCTGATCTGGCCGGAGCGCGAGACGCGTCCGCCGGCCCGTTGCGCGGCCGCGAGCGCCTGGGCGATGAAGGGCCGTGCAGCTTGAGCGCGGGTCGAGCGGATGCGGCCAGGCCTGATGCGGAAATCGTCCTCGCCGCTCATGGTCGAGGCCCTGCACATCGCGCAAACGCGCGGAAAGCCTTGGCGAAATGGCGAATGCGCAGGCTGCGCCGATCAGGCGCACCTCGCGTCAAGACGCCATAAGCCTCTGAAAACACACGACCGCACCAAGCCGCACCTCGCGCGCTTTTATCTCGCCATCGCGCGGTTGTGTTGCCTGCTCCTCCTTCCCGGACCGCCTTTCGTCCGCCAGAACACGCCACTGTGCGAGGAGGTGCGAACGCGATCATCGCGGGCCACCAGAGACGCTTCGGGCAACGAAAAGGCCGTCGGAGCGCGATGCCACCGGGCCTTGATCGCGCTCAGGGGCCGCCGCCGTGGTGTCACCGGGCGCGCTTTCGGACTGCACTGGCGCGGCAGGTCCACTGCCAGCCGACTGCACGACAAAGAGCGGCGCCCGCGTCCAGGCGAGCGGATCGGCGGCCGCCACAACGACGGGGCCGGTGAGGTCGCCGCCGCCGACATTGGGGGCAAGCGCGGCGACATAGGCGCGCGTTTCAGCCGGCAACGGGCGGCCGGCCAGATATTCTTCATAGCGGCCGGGACCGGCGTTGTAGGCCGCCAGGAAGCCGGGCGAACCGTAGCGATCGTGCATCTCGCGCAGGTACGCCGCACCCGCCAGGATGTTGTCGCGCGGATCGTAGGGATTGCCGCCGAGCCGATGGCGGACGCGCAGCTCCGCCCAGGTGGCGGGCATGACCTGCATCAGGCCCATCGCGCCGGCCGACGAGATGGCGCGCATGTCGCCGGCACTTTCGACGCGCATGACGGCGCGAATCCATGCCTCTGGAACGCCGAACCGCTGCGCCGCCTCCGCGATGTAAGCGCCATAGGGATCGCTGCGTGATGGCCGCTCGGCCGGCGCCTGCTGTGCGCCGGCTGGGCTTGCCCCGGGTGCGGCGAGGATCAGGCCGGCAAGGAGAAGAAGGGCTGCACGTCGGAGGGCGATCCTCCCTCCGACGGCAGGCTGATAGCACGCAACGGGCATCGCTCAGTCCCGCTCGCCGCGCTTCGGCGGGCGATTCCAGTGCAAGCCCCACGCGGATTTGTCGTCGGCCGACTGGAACAGGTTCGCGCGGATCGGATGTTCGAAGGTCGGATCGTCGAGCTGCAGCGAGACGTATTCGCCGGCCTTCTCGCCTGTGCGCTTCCAGCCCGCGCCGATCTCCGCGCCGGTCTCGTTGCTCATAGTGTCGAGCACATGGACGCGGTAGTCAGGCGCGTTCTCGGCATCGGACGGCTCGGCCGCGACGATGATGATGTCCTGATGCAAGGACAGCGTCGCCAGGTGGCCGATGAAGCCATCATTCTCGCGCATGAATTGACCGATCACGGGCATGGGTCGTCTCCTTCAAACTGCGGTGGACAGGATCATGGGCGGGCCGTCACCGCGTCGGCGCGCGCCAGACGAAGCGGCCATCGCCGTCTTCGTCGGTGTAGAGAGGGGTGGCCCGGCCGATCACGGCGGTGGCCGGAAGCGGGCCGAAATAGCGACCGTCGAGGCTGTCGCGGACTTGCCAGTTCATCAGGAACAGCTCACCGCTCGCCACCGACCGGCAGCCCTGCCACACCGGGAGCGGGCGACCGCGACGATCGCGATCGAGCGCGTCGCCCATCGGCACGCCGTCGACCGTGATGGCGAGCCCGGTCCGGCAAACCCGTTGTCCCGGGACCCCGGCGACGCGCTTCAGAAGCGGCACGCCGCGCGGCAGGTATCCGCCATCGGACAGGAAGGTTGCGAGCGGCTCGGGCGCGTCTACGGCCACGAGATCGGTCACGTCGACCGCGCCCACATCGCCGATCGTGTAGAAGCCGACCGGCGTGCTGGCGGAGGCGTTCCAGATCAGGCGCGGCGCGAACGAAGCGATCGAGGCCACGCCGATAAGCGAGATGGCCGCCGTCGTGATGACGGCGTAGGAGAGCCGGGTCATGCGCCGATCTCCCGGCGCAGGACGAAGGCGCGGTGCTGCTGTGGACCATAGGCGCGCGGTGTTTCGCCGGCGGTCATTCGGTTGTGGACGTGGCGCCAGTGGTCCGGCGAGACCTCGATCGGGTTGATGCCGCGCGCCTCGATGGCGTCGATGAGCTGGAGCATGCGCTCCACTTTCGGCCAGCCATGGACGTGCAGCAGGACCTCTGCGCCGGGCGTCACCGTCGGGACGGTCTGACACGGAGCGTTGCGCTCCACCGTGCGCAGGATGTCGAGGCGCGAGAGCACGGTGCCGTGCTCATTCGCCGCCCAGCGCACCAGCGCGAGGACGTTGCCGGGAGGAAAGAAGAGGACGCGGTGGCGGCGGTCGAGGATCTGCTCGCGTCGCTCGCGACCGAAGCGAATCCAGTGCTCGGTTTGCTTCTCGATCCAGACGAGTTCGACCTGAGTGAACGCTTCGGGCGGCGGCTCGGCGATAGGACCACCGACGCGCTGTGGCGCAACAACAAGGCCGGTCATTGTCCTTCTCCTGACGGGGGTGGGAATTCGCGCTCGAACAGCGCGCGCAGCATGTCGGCGACGGTCTGGCCGCGCTGAAAGGCGGCAATCTTGATGCGGCCGCGCATGTCGGCGGTGACGTCGATCGTCAGCCGGGCCGAGAAATCCTCGGTGCCCTGGCCGCGGGGTGCGCGGCGATCGGGCGCCTTGATCCAGTCTTCGGGATCGGCGGGACGCGCCGCAAAGCTGCGCTTCGGGGACCGCTCGCTCATGCGCCGATCCTCGCGACTTCGGCCGCGAACGCGGCGATCTCGCGCGCCCCAGGGCAATCCTGGTCCTGCTCGGCGGCGAGCCGGCCGGTCTGCACGACGTCGGCGAAAACGATGCGCTGGCCGATTGTGGTCGAAAGCAAAGGCGGGTCTTGATCGGCCAGCGTCTCGGCGGTCTCGCGCGCCAATACCGTGCGGGCCGCGCAGCGGTTCAGCACGAAGCGCGCGGCGAGCTGCGGGCGGTAGATGCGTGCCTCGCCGAGCAGCGCGAGCATTTCGGCTGAGGCCCAGCCATCGAGCGGCGACGGCTGCACCGGGATCAGCACGAGGTCGGCGGCGAGAAGCGCCGAGCGCATTAGCCCGGCGACACGGGGCGGGCCGTCGATGACGACGTGGTCGGCGTCGCGCGCGAGCTCCGGCGCTTCACGGTGGAGCGTGTCGCGGGCGAGGCCCACGACACCGAACAGCCGGTCCAGCCCCTCCCGGCTGCGCTGCTGCGACCAGTCGAGCGCCGAGCCCTGGGGATCTGCGTCAATCAGCGTGACGCGCTGTCCACGGCGAGCCCATTCGCCGGCGAGGTGAAGCGCCAGCGTCGTCTTGCCGACGCCGCCCTTCTGGTTGAGCAGCGCGACGATCATGACGGTCTCCCGGCGATCGGGGACTCGTCCACAGCGGCCGAAAAGCGCGGTCGCGTTAGAAAGATTCCGTAGGAATCTAGGTTAGATAAGTTACGGGGCTCGCAAGCTGCTGATTCAGCGCGAGGAATCGGCGATTCCGGTCCCCGATAGCACGAGAGTCCGGTCCCCGATGGCACGATAGTGCCGGTCCCTGATAGCACGAGACGATTCACAGCTTATCCCCAGGGTGAGGTTTGGTCCGGCGACGACGGCGCGGGATGCCGAGGGCATCCGGATCGGTCGGAACGAAGGAGAGGATTTCCGGACCGCCGACGCCTTGCTCGATGGTCAGGCGGTAGCCGGGAAGCGGCTGACGTTTGACGATGTCACGGAGGTCGTAGGCGAAGTGCTTGAGCGGCGAGAGGCTGCCGGACTTCGAATGGAGATGCGGGAAGTCGAAGCTCCAGCCGAATTCCTGCTTGCCGCCGTGCTTGCGCGCGAGGCGGTACAGCCAGCGCTCCAGGCCGCCCGTCAGACCGAAATAATTGCGATCGATCGTCAGCACGAGCGCGTCGTCGAGCACCGCGCCGTAGAACCAGTCAGGCAGGATCAGTTCGAGGCCGAGTGGTCGGCCGCGGTGGTCGGCGCGCTCCTTCCACTCGTTGATCCAGGAAAAGCGGTGCATCCGCCGCTCGGTCGGTTGGCGGATCGAGGTCGCCACCGTGGTCGACTGAAGCCGGTCGAGCGCGGCCTTCAGGCGGTCGTAGTCGCGTAGCGACACGCCGCGGCCGATGAAGTTGAGGATTTCATAGGGGGTGGTCGCCATCAGCCGCGACGGCCGCAGGCCGAGGTCGCGCGCCTCGACGATCTGTGAGGCGGCCCAGATCAGCACGTCGGCGTCCCAGATCGTCGCCATACCGTGCTCGGCGACCGCTTCAACGCGGATCTTCACCGAGCCCGCCTTGAAGTCGATCGGCGCCAAGCGCTTCGACTTGGCGAGCGAGAAGAACGGATAGGCCATGAGGTCCTGCGCATCGCGAGGCGCAAGATCGCCGGGCAGCGCCCGGAACAGATCGAGCTGCGCACGCTCATCGCGATGCGGGTGGCGGGACGACATGGCGCGCCGTCTCAGTGAGGAAAGCGCCCGCCGGCGGTGGCGGGAGATTTCGGCTGACGCTTGGCGGGCAGAACGGTGCCTGCGCGTGGATCGGAGGTGGAGGTTACGAGACCCCGGTCCGCCCAGGCTTGGAGGTCTTCCACCGCATAGACGACGCGACCGCCGAGCTTGCGATAGGTTGGACCGGTTCCGTAGGTACGGTGCTTTTCGAGCGTGCGCTCGGAAAGGCCGAGGAACCGCGCGGCTTCCTGCGTTCTGAGATAGCGCTGCGGAATACTGGCGGCTATTTCGGCCATGATCGCACCTCCGTGGTCTCGCTGATGGCCGCTGCGAACGAGCGGCGGGTTGCGAGCACGGTGGCGGGAGGACGGCGCTTCCGACAGGAACGGAATTAGGAAGTTATTTTCGACACCGTGGGCGTGTCATCGCGAGCGACGCGGAAGCCGAAGGATTCTTCGGTAGCCGCCACGGACGAACGCCAGGCCGTCCCGGGCAAGGCGGACCGTCGTCTCGCGGACAGGGTTCTCGACCCAAGTCTCCGAGTCGTGTTTGAGGTTTGGAAAGAGTTGCGCGGCGATTTGGCGGTAGGTCGCTCCCGCGACGCGGGCGTCGACGACGCGGAGCATCTGGCGGGCGCGCCGCTGGCGCTGCTCTGTGACGCGGGGGTCGGCGGGCGCACGCCGGTTCTTGATGGCCGCCCAGAAGCGCGCCAAGGCGGTCAGCCGATCTGGCAGCAAGTCATCGAGAATGAGGAGCGCGGCGAGCGCTTCGCCGGCGGACTGTCTGGTCAGCGCGACGTCATAGCTTTCGCCGCGCAATTGGAGCCGGATGAGCGCCTCGTCATTCTGAAGTGTCGCACGGGCGTAGACATCATCAGCGGTGAACGCGGGACCCTCGGGTTCTGGGCCTGTCGTCAGGACGATCGCTGCCGGATCGACTTGCGGGGTCCAGAATATCGGCTGGATGAGCGCCGAGTTGCGTGGGTCGGCGACGAAATCGCAACCCCCATTGGGCGGCAAACTCGCGCGCGGCGCTCTCGCTCAAGCGCCCGACGGCTATCAGCTCTCGATAGGATTTTCTGTAGTCTGGGTTGCGCCGCAGAAACTCCCAGGCAAGATCACCGGGCGTTAGCGCATCGATGTAATCGTAAGCGGCCTCAGACCGCCAGCTTTCGTCCTCGGACATCCTCCACCGCCTCCGCGCAATAAGACGCAACGCGAGTTATGCATGGGGCACGATTCCAAGTTGAATGAGGCTTGGGAATAACGAAGGTGGATCAAGGTGATGCGTGTTCCGCATCACCTCAGTGCGCGCGGGAGCCAAGGAACTCGCAGAAGCCGCCCTGCGTCATCCATCTGGCGCGTTCAAGATGAGCGTCGTAGACCTGCCGAGCGCGGGGCTCGTCCCAATCGGCCTCGAGGTCGAAGAGGACTTTAGCCACCTCTCGCCAATCCGCCCCTTGCGCCTCGGCATCGAGCAGGCGGGCGTAGAGCTTCAGATGCGTCCGATCGTAGGCCGTGAGCGCCGCGCCGCCCGGTGGCTGGTCGAGAAAGTCCGTCTTGGTCACAACATCCCCCGAAGACGCGGTTTATCCATTCCGGGAAACATTTTTAACCCTGATTTGATCGCAATGATGAAGCGGGCAACACATGTGCGAAGTCGTGGTGTTGCCGCGATAACCGGAAAATCAGGCGTCCTTCTTGGCATCGACCAACAGCACTCCCTTGCCCTGGTCGGAGTTCAGGAAGACGATGCCGGCGCGTTCGAAAGCTCGTCTCACCTCATCGCGAGTCGTCTCGTAAACCTCCAGCCCGCTATGGGATTCGAGGCGCTTGAGAGCGGTCAATGAGACCCGGGCCTTGTCCGCGAGCGTCTCCTGTGTCCAACCCAGCAACGCGCGTGCGGCCCGAAATTGTCGGGCGGTGATCATGCATGATCACCTCCCACACGGTCCTACGCGCACGCCAAAACTACGACTATAATAGTCGTTTTCGCCTCTGCATTCCAGCAGTTTCGCCTTCGGCGAGTGGGTTGCCGGTGTCGAAGCCGCTGACTGATTCGGTCGTTCGAGAAAGCGAAGGCCCCGGCCTTCGGGCCGGGGCCTTGCGCGGTGCCTCAGTCGCTGCGCCGCCCGTTGGGACGGGACCAGATCAGCGAGTAGGTGTCCGCGTCTTCGTCGTCGAAGAGGTTGGCGTAGATCGGGGCGTTGAAGCTCGGATCGTCAAGCTTGAGGCCCAGATAGTCGCGTCCCTCGTTGGAGCGCTTAGTCCAGGCGGCGCCGATCTCGGCGCGGCCGACCAGAACCCGGTGGCTGGGAGCGTTCTCGCCGGTGGCGCGGGTGTCGGGGACGATGCGCACGCCCTTGGCCTGGACGCTGAGGGTGACGATTTCGCCGGTGAATTCGTTCGAGCCGGTCTTCTTGAAGGTGCCGATGGTCGCCATTGTAAGTCTCCGTCTTCCCGTATTCGAACCCGCACCATTGCGGCCTCGATGGCGATCGGTTGGCCGGAGGCGATCGACGGCGCACCCCGAAGGGGCTGGACAGCTAAGGAGGGCTTTGTTGTCCCGCGAGGAATGGCGGCGCAGCCGGCAGGGGAAGAAAGTCTGACGCGGCTGTTGCGTCATAGGCGATCGAGGCGCAGCCGGCCTTCGGCCAGATCAGGCCATTGAAGAGGCCGTTTGGAGCGGTTGAGACACGGGCCAGGAAACGGAGAAGATGGCGGCCACCCTGCATCGGCATACCGGCGCCGATACGGGACCCTCTGGCGATCGCTCCTCGTACAGGCTATTCGTGCTGCATCCTCGTTGTCGCCGCTATTGGAGGGGTCGTGACGCCCGTTGGAAGGTTGCCCGCGCCCATGCAGCCGCCTCGAAGCGCTCCAGCGACGGTCGTGCCCAAGGTCTAGCGTCGAGTCTCGCTCCACGCTCCAGCCACACCCGCCTCAGACGACGGAGGCGTTGGCGCCAACGCGATTTTGGTCCGTCGCATTGGCGCTGGATGGGATCAGGCCCGCGCTAAGCCCTGACCGGAAGGGCCCGGAGCTGTCGCCATCCCTGCGACCCGCACGAGGGCGGTGATGCCGACCGCGATGGCGCCGATGACGGAGAAGGTCATCTGCCATGCCTCGGATGGCATGAGATGCTTGACGATGCCGTGCGTAGCGTAGAACCCGGCGATCGCCGCCGGGGCAACGAAGGCGATGGTCACGATCAGCTTGAGCCATACGGGCCGCACGAAGATGATCACGAACTGGCCGACGGCTAGGGTGGCGGCCGCGGCGACCAGGCCGATGAGAATTGCGCCAGGCACACCGGCGCCAGTGCCGTAGGCCCAGGCGCCAACGGTTGCGCCGACGAAGGCCGGCAGCGCGAAGACGGCTAGGGTGAATAACAGCCAGCATAGCGCGCCGATGGCGGCGAGCGAGGCGAGGATTGCGAGAATGATCATGGTGGTAGCCTCCGTGACGATAGGTCTGACGGTCGCGCCTGCCACCACCACCACGGCGCGCTCGGATAATAGCGGAAAAT
>Ga0209699_100561_pt1 | contig 16748 bp, 14 predicted proteins | sample SynthPrep_1_END__FD_187204 | JGI IMG/M metagenome (GOLD analysis project Ga0209699, IMG submission 187204) | Synthetic microbial communities from Ohio, USA - SynthPrep_1_END_DS7_MetaG (SPAdes) (version 2) | ecosystem: Engineered > Bioreactor > Aerobic > Activated sludge | place: USA: Ohio...
GAAATCGAGAACGTCGTGCTGGGCCTTCTTGTCGACATCGACCACGGCGGTATGATGCTTGCCGCGATATCCGATCAGGCCGTTCTCGCCAAAACCCATGAGGTCGATGGAAAGCGCGATGCCGCCACCGGTCACGTTCGGTGTGTCGCTCGCGACCAGCATTTCCGTCTCGTGCAGTTTCAGCAGCTCGCTTTCGTTGAGCAGCGAGTGACCAACGCGGAAGCGGATTTGCGACAGGCGCGATCCGCGACGCACGACCACGGGGAAGGTGCGCGGGCTGATTTCCAGATAGAGCGGGCCCGAATATCCAGCCGGTATCTTGTCAAATTCCTGCGCATTGTCGGTCATGACGCGGGTGAAGATATCAAGACGTCCGGTCGAGCTTTTGGGATTGGCCGAGGCCGACATGTCCGCCGGCAGCTCCAGGCTTTCCATCAGGGGAACGATATAAACGCAGCCGGTTTCCAGCACCGCCCCCTGGGTGAGATCGACCTCGTGCAGGCTGAAGCGGTTGAGCTTGTCGATGACGCGGGTTCCGGGGCCCGGCATGAAACTGGCGCGCACACGATAGGCCTTCGAGCCGAGCCGCAGATCAAGGCTGGCGGGCTGCACCTGGTCAGCATCGAGATCGGCTTCGCTTTTCAGCTTGCCGCCCGCAAACAGCGCCCTGATTGCGCCATCCGCCAAAATGCCCGTCGTTCTGATCATGGTCATCATTCCTTTTTACGGCGACAAAACCAAAAGGAAAGCATTGACGCAAGCCGGTAACGGCAGTATGGCAAGCTTATCCCGTGGTGATTTGGCCGGTCGGCTTGCAGCCACGTTAAACAAGTGGCTAAAAAGACCGGGTGCTAGGAACCGGTCTGCTTTTGCGGCCGGTTTTTTTGTTTTGAAGGTGATCACATGAGCAATAAATGGCGCCCGGCAACCCAGCTCGTTCACGGCGGTACGCTACGCTCACCCTATGGTGAAACGTCGGAAGCGATCTATCTGACCCAGGGTTTCGTCTACGAAAACTCCGAGGCCGCCGAAGCGCGCTTCAAGGGTGAAACGGATGGATTTATCTACGCCCGCTATGCAAGCCCGACCAATGACATGTTCGAAAAGCGCATGTGCCTGCTGGAAGGTGCGGAAGACGCCCGGGCGCTTGCCTCCGGCATGGCCGCCGTCACCGCCGCCATCATGTGCCAGCTGCGCGCCGGCGATCATATCGTTGCTGCCCGTGCCCTCTTCGGCTCCTGCCGCTGGGTGGTCGAAACGCTTGCGCCGAAATACGGCATCGAATGCACGCTGATCGACGGACGCGATCTCGGCAATTGGGAAAAGGCGATCCAGCCGAACACCAAGCTGTTCTTCCTTGAAAGCCCGACAAATCCGACGCTTGAAATCATCGACATTGCCGGCGTGGCGAAGCTCGCCAACCAGATCGGCGCGAAAGTGGTGGTGGACAATGTGTTTGCAACGCCGCTCTTCCAGAAGCCGCTCGAACTCGGCGCCCACATCGTTGTTTATTCGGCAACGAAGCATATTGACGGTCAGGGCCGTTGCCTTGGCGGCGTGATCCTTTCCGACAAGAAGTGGATCGAGGAAGAGCTGCAGGATTACTTCCGCCATACCGGCCCGGCCATGTCGCCGTTCAACGCCTGGACGCTGCTGAAGGGCATCGAGACCCTGCCGCTGCGCGTCAAGCAGCAGACGGCCAATGCCGGCAAAATCGCCGATTTCCTCGCCGATAGCGGCAAGGTTGCCAAGGTCATCTATCCCGGCCGCGCCGATCACCCGCAGGCCGACATCATCGCGCGGCAGATGTCCGGCGGCTCGACGCTCGTGGCTTTCGAACTGAAGGGTGGCAAGGATGCGGCATTCGCGCTGCAGAACGCGCTGGAAATCGTGAAGATCTCCAACAATCTCGGCGATGCCAAGAGCCTCATTACGCACCCCGGCACCACGACGCACAAGAACCTGACCGATGAGGCGCGCGCCGAACTCGGCATTTCCGGCGGCACCTTGCGTCTTTCCTGCGGCATTGAGGATACGGACGATCTGCTGGAGGATCTGGCGAAGGGTCTGGCAGCCGTTTCGGCTTAAAAATTCAGTCTGCACATCGCCATGGCCCGTCTTCAATGACCGGCCATGGCGCCCGAAAGGCTCCCGCCGCAAGGGTGAAGCCCGGTATCAGGCAACCAATATTTACCTTTACCGTTATCCCTAACGGTAGAAAACAGCGCAACAGAAGATGCCGCCTGCCCGTCAAGTCGTTCATTTTCTTGACGATAGCCAGAACCTATAGTGTAGGATATCGGCGGCAGGCATAATATCGAGGTGTGGCGCGTATGTATCGTGCTCTGACAAGGGATATCGAGGTTACGGTCGATCCGTATTATCTCGAGGAACAATCCGACCCGGACGACGACCGTTACGTCTGGGGCTATAAAGTCGTGATCTCGAACAACTCAGATATTCCGGTAACACTCGTCAACCGCTACTGGCACATCACCGATCAGAACGGACAGGTGGATGAAGTCTACGGCCCGGGCGTCGTCGGCGAGCAGCCGCATCTGAACCCCGGTGACAGCTACGAATATTCGTCAGGATGTCCGCTGGATACGCCGTCCGGCCTGATGTTCGGCCATTATGAAATGGAAACGGACAAAGGCGAGGTGTTCAATGTCACCATACCAGCCTTCTCACTGGATTCGCCCGGCCTGATGCGGGTCTTGAACTGATGAAATCGCAGGAACGCGAGAGCCGCGCGTTAAAAGCGCAGCTGAGAGTGTCGTCGGTAAGGTAAAAAATCTCTCTTCCGTCATGCCGGACTAGATCCGGCATCCAGCCACGGCGCGTCTGCGCCGTGAAAGAGTCTTACGCGATCAAAGACTTGATCGCGCTGGATCCCGGCTCAAGGCCGGGATGACGGTGTGCGAAGGTACGGCTCTCCTCGTCAGACGTTTTCAAACTCGCTGACATCATAGCGATAGGTCGTGGAGCAGAACTCGCAGGTCACGGCAATTGCGCCGTCTTCTTCGCTTGCCTTGATCTCTTCGGCGGTGAAACCGGAGAGCACGCCCTTGATCTTTTCGCGCGAGCAGCTGCAGCGGTCAAAAATCGCCTGCGGATCGTAGATGCGCACGCCACTTTCGTGGAAAAGCCTGTAGAGCAGACGCTCCACCGGCACCTGCGGATCGGTCAGCTCGTCGGTATCCACCGTGTTCAACAGCGTGACCGCCTCGGTCCAGGCATCATCCTCAGCCACGTCGTAATTGCCCTCATCACCGTCGCCTCCGTGAAGATCACGCATGCGAAGACGCTCAGGCGCCTGCGGCAGAAATTGCGCAATCACGCCGCCGGCACGCCAGCCGTGGCGCGGCTTTCCTTCGCCGTCACGGTCGAAGAATTCGGCAACGCCAAGGCGCACGCGGGTGGGAAGCTGTTCCGATTGACGGAAATAAACCCCGGCGATTTCTTCCAGCGACGAGCCGTCCAGCGGCACAATGCCCTGATAGGGCTGCATTCCCGCGCCCTGATCGATGGTGAAGGCCAGAATGCCGGTGCCCAGCAACTGTTCCGGAGAGGTCGCTCCCGCCGCAATCGCCTCCGCCAGCCGCTCCTCATCGAAACGGGCATAGGCACGCATGCTTTCAGGGGCGGTGAAATCCGCCACCAGAAGGTCAACCGGGCCGTCACCCTTGGTCTGAACGGTGAGCTTGCCGGAAAATTTAAGCGAGGTGCCGATCAGCGCCGTCAGAACGGTGGCTTCCGCGAGAAGGCGGGCGACCACCGCAGGATAGTCGTGCCTTTCGAGAATGGCATTCAACAGCGGCCCAACCTGCACGGCGCGGCCGCGCACATCCAGACCTTCGACCTGAAAGGGCACGACCTTGTCGTCGCCAGCCAAATCGAGATCGTCCAGTTCAACTGTTACATCTGCCATATCATAACTCCTTGGCGCAGCCGTTGCGCCGCTACCGTCCAAAAGTCCGGCTTTCTGAATGTGCTTTTTCCGCTTGTCGCACAGAGATTCGGGAAGCGAAACCGCCTCCGGGAAAAATCGTGCAAATCGTGATTGTGGCCCGCCAGCAAAACCGACGAGCCTTTTCGAAGTCCCACAGATGGTAATGTGCCGAGCCAAGTTCAAGCACCCTTCCTCACCGTTTGGCAGGAAGGGCAAGAGCCGTCAGATGACGCCCATGCACCAGGCAATGATGGACTTCTGCGCATGCAGGCGGTTTTCCGCCTCATCGAAGACGACCGACTGCGGCCCGTCGATCACGCCATCAGTCACTTCCTCGCCACGATGTGCCGGCAGGCAATGCATGAACAGCGCGTCTTTATCAGCCTTCGCCATCAGGGCTTCATTGACCTGATAGGGCTGGAAAATATTGTGGCCGCGCGCCTTGTGCTCCTGGTTCATCGACACCCAGGTATCGGTAACGACGCAATCCGCTCCCGCCACTGCCTTATCGGCATCGTGGTACAGCGCGATCTCGCCGCCATTGTTGCGCGCCCAGTTCAGGAACTTGTCATGCGGTTCGGACCCCATCGGCACCGCCATCGCCATGCGATAGCCAAAACGGGCGGAGCCTTCCACGAAGGAATGCAGCACATTGTTGCCGTCGCCCGTCCAGGCAATGGTCTTGCCCTTGACCGGGCCGCGATGTTCCTCGAACGTCAATATATCCGCCATGATCTGGCAGGGATGGGTGTCGTCCGTCAGACCATTGATGACCGGCACGGTGGCGTGTTCGGCAAGCTCGAGCAGGCGCGAATGATCTGTCGTGCGGATCATGATGGCGTCGACATAACGCGACAGCACCTTGGCCGTATCGCCAATCGTTTCGGCGCGGCCGAGCTGCATTTCCGTGCCCGACAGGAAAAGGGTCTCGCCGCCGAGCTGGCGCATGCCGACATCGAAGGAGACGCGGGTGCGGGTGGACGGCTTTTCGAAGATCATCGCCAGCATCTTGCCGGCGAGCGGCTTTGCCGCCGTGCCGGTTTTGGTGGCAATCTTGCGCGTGCGCGCATCATCAAGAATTGTCCGCAAGTCCTCCGACCCGACGGCCGAGAGGTCCAGAAAATGTTTTGGTGAAACCATGCTGATATGTCCCATGCTTGCGAGCCCCTGAACAGAGGCCCGCCCTTGATTTACTCAGGCGATTTTCGCCTGTTTCGCTGTCAGGGAGGCGGCGGCCGCATCGACACGCGCAAGACCCTCGCGGGCCTCTTCCGCCGTGGTGACGAGCGGCGGCAGAAGGCGGATGACATTGTCGCCCGCAGGCACGCCAAGCAGATGTTCGGCGCGCATGGCCTGCAGCAGATCGCCCGAAGGGACCTTCGCCTTGATGCCCAGAAGCAGGCCTTCGCCACGAATTTCCTCGATCACGTCAGGATAACGATCCTTGAGCGAGGCGAGGCCCTGGCGGAAAACCAGTGCGACATCACGGACCTTTTCGAGAAAACCGTCGGCTAGAACGACATCCAGCACGGCATTGCCGACCGCCATGGCCAGCGGATTGCCGCCATAGGTGGTGCCGTGTACGCCCGCCGTCATGCCGGAAGCAGCATCCGCCGTTGCAAGGCATGCGCCGAGCGGGAAACCGCCGCCAATACCCTTGGCGACTGCCATGATATCGGGCGCAACACCGGTCTGCTCATAGGCAAAGAGCTTGCCCGTGCGGCCGACGCCCGTCTGGACCTCATCGAAAATCAGGAGCAGGCCGTGCTCGTCGCACAGGCTACGCAGGAGTTGCAGGAATTCCTTGCTGGGCGCGCGGATACCGCCCTCGCCCTGGATGGGCTCGATCAGAAGTGCGGCCGTCTCGGCCGTGATGGCTGCCTTCAGGGCATCGACATCGCCGAACGGCACCTGATCGAAACCTTCGACCTTGGGACCGAAACCTTCGAGATATTTCTGCTGGCCGCCGGCGGCGATCGTCGCAAGCGTACGGCCATGGAAGGCGCCTTCGAAGGTGACGATACGGAACTTTTCCGGATGGCCTTTCGAATAGTGATAACGGCGCGCGGTCTTGATTGCACATTCCAGTGCTTCCGCGCCGGAATTGGTGAAGAACACCTTGTCTGCGAAAGTCGCTTCCGTCAGGCGCCTGGCGAGTTTTTCCTGTCCCGGCACTTCGTAGAGGTTCGAGACGTGCCAGACCTTCTCGGCCTGCGTCTTGATCGCATCCACAAGGTGCGGATGGGCATGGCCCAGCGAGTTGACGGCGACACCGGCCGCAAAATCGAGATATCGTTCGCCGCTTTCCGTGAACAGCCAGACGCCCTCACCGCGCTCAAAGCGCAGGGGGGCTCTGGAAAACGTATCAAACAATGGCGCGGCGGCTTCGGCCATGGCTGTATCACTCCTTGCGCAGATGCGCTGTCAACGGTTGTCAATAGGCTTCAAGGGTTATCCCTCGCCTGAAAATCAAAAATGCCGCCTCGCGGCGGCAGGGGCACTATTGTCACTTCGTTTGCCGATGTCAACAAAAGTCCGCGTTTCCCGGGCTTCTCAAGCCCTAGTAGGTGGCGGCCGGCGAGCCCCAAGGTGTTGCCTTTCAGACTCAACTCGCCAGCAAGTTGGGGAAAACCGGAAAATCGATTCCAGATGATTCCCCCGACTCTTGCCACGGACTCTGCGTGGCACTAGGTTAATCGCTAATTACTAGACTGCATTGCGGCGGAACTAGTCACCAAAAATCCGGCGGAAACCACGCTTGCGGCACGCCCGCGAGACGGAGAGGGATTCTGCCGAAAATACACGCGACAAGCGGAGAAGCGGCATGAACTGGACAGACGAGCGAGTCGAAAAACTCAAGAAATTGTGGTCCGAAGGGCTTAGCGCCAGCCAGATAGCAGCGCAGCTGGGCGGTGTCAGCCGCAATGCCGTAATCGGCAAGGTCCATCGTCTCAACCTGCCGGGACGCGTCAAGGCTGGCGGTCCGGTCACTTCGGCGCGTTCCGCGCCCAAGCGCACCGCTGCACCTGCCCCGCGCACGACGACTTTCGCAGGCCGCGTCAACGCAGCCCCGGCGCGGGTTCTCACCCGTTCGAACGCGGCAACGGCGCTGCATGAGGAGATTGACATCGAGACCGCACAGGTTCTCGATTACGTTCCTTCCAAAAACGTTGTCACGCCGATTTCCCGTCGCCTGACGCTGACGGAACTGACCGAGCGCACCTGCAAGTGGCCGGTTGGCGATCCGCTGAAGGACGACTTCCATTTCTGCGGTTGTGAAGCGCTGGAATCTTCGCCCTATTGCAAGTTCCATGCGAAACTCGCCTACCAGCCGGTGAGCGAGCGCCGTAAGGCTTGAGTGTTGCGGCACGCATTTCAACACTCAAAATTACGGGCCTTCGGGCCCGTTTTTTTTATGACGAAAAACAGGCCGGCTCCGCGGTCAGCTTGATGATAGCGCGCCGAACCCTTGCCACTCCCTCGCGATTGGGCGTCACCCTTCGATCCTGGTTTCAACTGGCTGCCGATCCTCCGTCAAAACGGAGAATGGCATCGAGTTTTGTGGATGTTGATATAGAAAAAGCCCGAAACCGTTTCCGATTTCGGGCCTGCTTTTTTGCGGCACCATGTTGCCAGCGAAACTATCGGCTCCGCTTCGCTCAGGCTTCCATCGAATATCCGGCGCCACGCACAGTGCGGATAACATCCTGCATGTGCGAAAAATTCAGAGCCTTGCGCAGACGGCCGACATGCACATCGACAGTGCGCTCATCGACATAGATATCGTGACCCCAGACGCCATCCAGCAATTGCGAGCGGGAAAACACCCGGCCCGGCGATGTCATCAGGAACTCCAGCAAGCGGAATTCCGTCGGGCCGAGGCGAACTTCGCGGCTTTTGCGGTGAACGCGATGGGTCTCGCGATCGAGTTCGATATCGCCGCATTTCAGCACCGATGACAGAACCTCGGGCCGGGCCCGGCGCAGCATGGCCTTGACGCGGGCCATGAGTTCCGGCGTCGAAAACGGCTTGACGACATAATCATCGGCACCGGTGGCAAGACCGCGAACCCGCTCGCTTTCCTCTCCGCGCGCCGTCAGCATGATGATGGGCAGGCGTTCGGTTTCCGGCCGCATTCTCAATCGCCTGCAGAGTTCGATACCGGACACGCCGGGCAGCATCCAATCCAGGATGAGAAGATCCGGAATACGCTCCTGCAGCCTGATTTCCGCCTCGTCGCCACGGGGTATCGTGTCGACGTCGTATCCCTCAGCCTCGAGATTGTAACGAAGCAGGACGCTCAGCGCTTCCTCGTCTTCCACAACTGCAATCTTGGGCACCATATATTGAACTCCGCAAGCTTCTGCCTGTCTGTTACTCGGTCACCGAACCGAGGGTGTTGGAACTGTCGTCCTTCGGACGCTCGCCCTCCGGCTGGCTGCCGGTGGTCATGTAATAGATCGTCTCGGCAATATTCGTGGCGTGGTCGCCGATGCGCTCGATGTTCTTGGCGCAGAACAGAAGATGCGTGCAGGTGGTGATGTTGCGCGGATCTTCCATCATGTAGGTCAGAAGCTCCCGGAAGAGCGACGTGTACATGGCGTCGATTTCCTCGTCGCGCTCGCGAATGGCATTGGCCTTCTCGGCGGAACGGGTGGAATAGACGTCGAGGACTTCCTTGAGCTGCACCAGCGCCAGCTCCGACAGATGTTCGATGCCGCGCGCGAGCTTGCGCGGCACGCCGGTTCCGGCAACCGCAATGACGCGCTTTGCGGTGTTCTTGCCCAGATCGCCGACGCGCTCGAGATCGGCGGCGATGCGCAGGGTACCGATGATCTCGCGAAGGTCGGCCGCCACAGGTTGGCGTCTGGCGATGGTGACGATGGCCTTGTCGCCGATTTCGCGTTCGGCATGGTCGAGAATTGTATCGTCGGAAATGACCTTCTGCGCGAGTGCGGCATCGGAATTGACGAGCGCACGCACGGCGTCGCCGCACATCTGCTCGGCAAGACCGCCCATTTCGGCGATGCGGCGCGTCAGAAACTTCAATTCGTCGTCATAGGCGGACAGGATATGCGAATGGGTCGTTGTCTGTGTCACGGTCTAGTCCTCCGGCTTGGCCTGCATGCGCGTACCCGGAAGCGGGCACGGCAGAGGCACCAGTCTTGTTCGGTTTCGAGAAAGCGCCGGCCGGGGATCAGCCGAAGCGGCCCATGATGTAATCCTGCGTGCGCTGGTCATCCGGATTGGTGAACATCTTGTCCGTTTCATTTTCTTCGACAAGATGACCAAGATGGAACATGGCCGTACGCTGCGAAACACGCGCCGCCTGCTGCATGGAGTGCGTGACGATGACGATCGTGTAGTTGGTGCGCAGTTCGTGGATCAGTTCCTCGACCTTTGCGGTCGCGATCGGATCGAGCGCCGAGCAGGGTTCGTCCATCAGGATGACTTCCGGGCTGACGGCAACCGCGCGCGCGATGCACAGACGCTGCTGCTGGCCACCGGAGAGACCCGTGCCGGACTCCAGCAGGCGATCCTTCACCTCGTTCCAGAGACCCGCCTTCTGCAGGCTCTGCTCGACGATCTGGTCCATATCCGCCTTGTTGCGGGCGAGACCATGGATGCGCGGGCCGTAGGCGATGTTTTCATAGATGGTCTTGGGAAACGGGTTAGGCTTCTGGAACACCATGCCGACGCGGGCACGCAATTCGACGACGTCGATCGCCTGATCGTAGATATCGTCCGTGTCGAGCGTGATCTTGCCGGTGACCCGGCAACCGTCGATCGTGTCGTTCATGCGGTTCAAGGTGCGCAGGAAAGTGGATTTACCGCAACCGGACGGGCCGATAAGCGCAGTCACCGTGTTTTCACGGACGTTGAGGTTCACGTCGTAAAGCGCGCGCTTTTCGCCGTAATAAACCGAAACGTCCTTGCCGATCATCTTGTATGAGACTTCATTCATTTTCTTGTCCAGCGCCTTTTCAACTGCTGCTTCCGACAACATGTTCATTGCTCTAGCTCCCTCTACCAGCGCCGCTCAAAGCGGCGACGCAACAGGATTGCGCCAACATTCATGACGATGAGGAACAGAAGCAGGATGATGATAGCGCCAGATGTCCTTTCGACAAAGGCGCGTTCGGCTTCGTTCGCCCACATGTAAATCTGTACCGGCAGAGCCGTGGACGGATCCATCGGCGTTGTCGGATAGTTCGCAACGAATGCCACCATGCCGATCAGAAGCAGCGGCGCCGTTTCGCCCAGTGCGTGGGCGAGACCGATGATGGTGCCGGTCAGAATGCCGGGCATGGCGAGCGGCAGGACGTGGTGGAAGATCGTCTGCATCTTGGATGCGCCCAGACCGAGTGCGGCAGCGCGGATCGACGGCGGCACGGCCTTCAATGCGGCACGGGTCGCGATGATGATCGTCGGCAGCGTCATCAGCGTCAGGACAAGGCCACCGACCAGAGAGGCGGAGCGCGGAAAGCCCATGAAGTTGATGAAAACGGAAAGGCCGAGCAGACCGTAGACGATCGAAGGAACAGCCGCCAGATTGTTGATGTTCACCTCGATGAGATCCGTCAGGCGGTTCTTCGGGGCAAATTCCTCAAGATAGATGGAGGCTGCAACGCCGATCGGCAGCGACAGCACAAGCACGATCAGCATCATGTAAAAGGAGCCGATCAGCGCCACGCCGACACCCGCCGCTTCCGGACGGCTCGAATTGCCGTTGACGAAGATGCCAGTATTGAAATGCTTGCCGAGCTGCCCGCTTTCGGCGAGCTGGTTCATCCAGCCGAGCTGCTGGTTCGAGATACGGCGGTTGGCTTCATCCACCGTCATGTCCACCTGGCCCTTGAAGGCACTGTCGACATCACCAGACGCCAGAAGCGTGACGGTGCGCGTGGTGCCGATAATGGCCGGATCGGCAACGACGATATCGCGTAGCTGTGTCCGAACGCTGTCCGAGATCATGGTGTTGACGGCGCGAAGACCGGCACGGTCCGTCGGCGCAACGCCAAGAACCTTGGCGACCGCATCGCGAGCGAGGACGGGATAATTGGCCGTCATCAGCTTGGCAGGATTTGCGGCCCGCTCATTCTTCGGATCGATGATCAGTTCGGAAAACTCGACCGGAACGGTGATCATCGTCTGCTGGAAGGCGGTGTAACCCTTGGAGACGACCGACCAGAGCAGCAGGAAGAGAAAGAGGAGGCCGAAGGAAATCGCTGCCATGCCATAGGCACGGAAACGGCGTTCGGCGGCGTAGCGGCGCTTGATGCCGATATCACGACGTGCGGCCTTGTTGGTGCCGGCAGCGCCGGCTGCGGGAGAAACGATGTCGGTCATTCATATTGCTCCCGGTATTTGCGCACGATGTAAAGCGCGTAGATATTCAGGCAAAGCGTGATGGCAAAAAGCGTGATGCCCAGCGCGAAGGCAACCAGCGTTTGCGGCGAGGTGAATTCAAGGTCGCCGGTCAGCTGACTGACGATCTTGACCGTTACGGTGGTCATCGGTTCGAAGGGGTTGAGCTGCAGGCGGGCGGCAACGCCGGCCGCGAGAACCACGATCATGGTTTCGCCGATCGCACGCGATGCCGTCATCAGCACGGCGCCGACGATGCCGGGAAGAGCGGCGGGAACGATGACCTTCTTGATGGTTTCAGACCGCGTGGCGCCGAGACCGAGCGAACCGTCACGCAGCGAGCGCGGCACGGCGGTGATGATGTCATCCGACAGCGACGAGACATAGGGGATCAGCATGATGCCCATGACGAAGCCGGCGGTAATGACGCTCTGCGCCTGGATGAAGTTGGCGTAGTTACCCGTCGCCAGGCCGTTGATCTGCGTGGAAATGTCTCTGAGGAACGGACCAACCGTCGTCAGCGCGAAGAAGCCGTAGACGATGGTGGGAATGCCGGCGAGCACCTCGAGCAGCGGCTTTGCCACGGAGCGAAGGCGTGGCGAGGCGTATTCCGACATGTAGATCGCCGAAAACAGGCCGACCGGGACCGCCACCAGCATGGCGACGAAACCGATGTAAAGCGTGCCGGCGAGCAGCGGGATCAGGCCGAACTGACCGGACGAGTCCGTTGCACCCGCCGCCGCAAAACGCGGATCCCATACCGTTCCGAAGAAGAACTGGTGTGCCGGAACCATGGTGAAGAACTGGATGGCTTCCGTCAGCATCGACAGGACGATGCCGATGGTCGTCAGAATGGCAATGGAGGAGGCAACGAGCAGGGCCGCGAGAATGACCTTCTCGACCCTGTTGCGCGCCCGGAAGCGCGGAGCGATCGAACGCAGCGCATAAGCTGCACCGCCGAAAGCGGCCAGCAGCACGATTGCGATCATCGCAATACGGCTGGTGGACGTCATCGCGTTCAGCGTCTGGGCGGCATCGACCATGTAGCGCTCGGGATCGCCGGCTATGGCAACGCCCTTCGACGCCAGAAGCGGCCGCACCGTGGCGGCATCCGCATCAACCTGCGCCGTCTCCTCCGCCGTCAGCCGCTGCAGACCTCGGGCGATCGACGTTACCATACCATATGTCAGGCTCTGCTGCGCTTCGGATTGGGCGCGCACATCTTCAGGAAATTCAGCGCGCACGGAAGACGTAATGATCAGCGGGCTGATGACAAGCCAGGCGCAGAGAATGAGCGCCGCGGGCAGCACCGCCCAGACCACCGCGTAGGAACCGTGATAACCGGCACGGGAATGCATGGTGGCGGGGCGCCCGCCAGACAGGGCAACGGCACGGCGGCTGCCGAGCAGATAGCTGCCGATGCCGATCAGCGCCAGTATCAGCAAAAGGATCGATGTGTTCATTAGAGTTCCCTCGGCGTGCCCCAAGAGCACGATGCGATATCGGGCAAATCAAAAAGTCATCAAAACGAGACTGCTGGACCATCCAGAAATGCTTGCCGCCTGACTGTATCAAAGTCCGGCAAGCGTCAAGGTTGATACATCCTATCCATCTGTAATCGATCAACAATTATGTGGACGACGATGAATTGGAACTGTCAACCGGAGACCGTCGCCGAGGCGGAAAGGCAGCGGAGTGGAATGAGGGGCGCGGCAGGCCGCACCCCTCTTTCTTTATTACATCGAAGCGCCGGCAGCGAACTTGGCGCGGATTTCTTCGCGTTCTTTGTCCGGAGCGGCAACGAGGCCGTAGTTGGCGAGCGGGGAATCCGGGCCGATCATTTCGTCAGAAACGAAGAACTCGACATATTCCTTGAGGCCCGGGATAACGCCCAGGTGAGCCTTCTTCACGTAGAAGAACAGCGGGCGAGAAACCGGGTACTTGCCGCTGGCAACGGTTTCGGTGGACGGAACAACGCCCGAAACAGTCGCAACCTTCAGACGGTCAGCATTGTTTTCATAGAATGCGAGGCCGAAAACGCCGAGGCCGGTCTTGTTGGCATCGATACGGGCAAGCGTCTCGGTGTAGTCGCCGTCGATGTCGACTGCGGCGCCGTCCTTACGGACTGCGATGCACTTTGCAGCAGCCTGCTTGGCATCGGGGACCAGCGTCTTGATGGCGTCGGTGGCGCCTGCTTCCTTGCAGCCGTCAGCCATGATCTTCTCTTCGAAGACTTCGCGCGTGCCGTGCTTGGAACCCGGGATGTAAGCAGCGATTGCTACATCAGGCAGTTCCTTGTTGACTTCCGACCACTTCTTGTAGGGGTTGGCAACGAGCTTGCCGTCCTTGACGACTTCAGCGGCGAGAGCGAGGTAGAGATCCTTCGGCTCAAGCTTGATGTCCTTGTTGGATGCGTCCATCGCGAAGACGATACCGTCGTAACCGATCTTCACTTCCTGAACGTCGGCAACGCCAGCAGCCTTACAGGCGGCCAGTTCGTCGGTCTTGATCTTGCGCGAAGCGTTGGCGATGTCGATGGTGCCTTCACCAACGCCGGAGCAGAACGCCTTCAGACCGCCGCCCGTGCCGCCGGACTCAACAACCGGAGCCTTAAAGTTCGGGAAGGTTTCAGCAAAGGTCTCGGCAACGATCTTGGCATAGGGCAGAACAGTGGAAGAACCGGCAACCTGAATCTGGTCGCGAGCAGCGGCGGCGCCAGCGAAGGCGACAGAAGCCACCAGAGCTGCTGCGGAAAATTTTACGATGTTCATTTGTCTCTCCCGTCGTGGGCTTGTTTGTGGACGCAGCCGATTGCGGCAATCGCTCTTAGCATGCGCTCGGCGACCTTTTCTTAACCACCGTAGCCACATCCTTTTATGTCACTTCAGTGAAAGATTTGTGACAATCTAAATTACTGATTTTGCTTATAGAATTTTTCGAAATTAAAGGCCTTATGCCTTTTATGTTAAAATCTGACGGTAAAGTCCGTGCCGTTGCCCAGTTCCGATTTAATGATGAGGCGGGCGCGGTGGCGGGTGAGGATGTGCTTGACGATGGCAAGCCCCAGGCCCGTTCCCTTTTTGGACCGGCTGTCGGCGACGCTGACGCGATAGAACCGCTCCGTCAGGCGCGGCACATGTTCGGCTGGAATGCCCGGGCCCTTGTCGATGACGCTCACCTCCACCGGCTTGCCGGGTTCGGCGCGCAGCCAGACATCCACGACCTTGCCTTCCTGCCCATATTTGCAAGCATTTTCAACGAGGTTCTGGAACACCTGCACCAGCTCGTCACGATCGCCCTGCACTTCCGCCGGCCGGTCGGGCAGATGCAGGATGATATCGACATCCAGCTCGTCGGCGAGCGGCAGCAGCGCATCGCGCACATGGCCGATGACGGGCACGAGATCGACCTTCTGGTCCGGAGCGATATTCGCCCGCAATTCCAGCCTTGAAAGCGACATGAGGTCGTCCACCAGCCTGCTCATGCGGGTTGCCTGATCCAGCATGATGGCGAGGAACCGTTCCTGCGCTTTCGGATCGTTGCGCGCCGGCCCCTGCATTGTCTCGATGAAACCGCGAAGGGAGGCGAGCGGCGTGCGCAATTCATGGCTGGCATTGGCGACGAAGTCGCTGCGCATACGGTCGATGCGGCGAAGCTCTGAAACGTCGCGGAACGACAGGATGTAGAATGGCGGTCCCGCAACTTCCCCCGCATCGGCACGGGCGATACGGACGATGAAGACCCGCTCGGATGGAAACCGCTCGGAATGCTCGACCTGGTTGGGCTGGCCGGTGGTGATGGTTTCGCGAATGACATCCAGCAGACCCGGCGAACGCAGCCGGGCGGAAATATGCGCGCCGGCCGGAAGCTGGCCGAAGGCGCGCTCCGCTGCGCCGTTCTGATACAGCACGCTGGCATTCTTATCGAGGATGAAGACCGGCGTATCCAGGACGGCAAGGCCCGCGCGGACGCCGGAAATGACGTTTTCACCGGGCACTTCCGGCTCATCCGTTTCTACAGCCGCGTTTTCGTCCCTCGCACCCGCCGACCTTTCCCGAACGGCCAGAATGGCGATGATGGCGCAGAGCCACAGGACAGCGGGCATATAGGGTGTGTGAAGCTCCGAGACGGCCACGACGGCAAGCATGCTGACGACCAGAACGGGCAACCAGTTTCGGCGAAGCTTTTTTGCCAAAAGCCTTAATCCACTATCGCCTTCCATGACTGCCATTTCAGCCCACTTTCCACTTCCACCTGACAGCGCACCGAAACCTCATAGGCCAGCTTCATGACAGAGATTCATCGCCGCGCATTTTCCACAACGTATATGCGCAAAATAGGTGCCGCAATCGCTTGCGCCGTCGCACCCAGGCCAACCCACCCTCTTTCACTTGAATTCTGCCGGTGGATATGAACTCATTGGCGGCGAGTTGCCTTTACACAACAACAGCCGGAGGAAAATATGGACGCGGAAACGAAGAAGCGCTCGGTGGAGCTGACGGTTGGCGGCAAGCTGCGCAGCTTCGATATAGACGATCCGGTTCTTCCAGACTGGGTGGAGGAAAACAAGCTTTCCGCTGGTGATTTTCCTTACGACAAAAAGATGAAGCGCGAGGAATATGATGCAGTCCTCGAAGCGCTGCAGGTGGAGCTGGTCAAGGTACAGTTCTGGTTGCAGGCCACCGGCAAACGGGTGATGGCCGTGTTCGAGGGCCGCGATGCGGCCGGCAAGGGCGGCGCGATCTTCGCTACCCGGGCATATCTCAACCCCCGCTATGCCCGTATCGTGGCGCTGACGAAACCGACGGAAACCGAGCGCGGCCAATGGTATTTCCAGCGTTATATCTCGCATTTTCCGACAGCGGGTGAATTCGTTCTGTTCGACCGTTCCTGGTATAACCGCGCCGGGGTGGAGCCGGTCATGGGTTTTTGCACCCCGGAAGAGCACAAGCGCTTCCTCAAGGAAACGCCGCGCCTTGAAAAGATGCTGGTCCATGAGGACGTTCATCTGTTCAAGTTCTGGCTCGACATCGGCCGGGAAACGCAGATCGAGCGTTTTCACGATCGTCGCCACAGCCCGCTGAAATGCTGGAAGCTTTCCGACATGGATATTGCCGCACTGACGAAATGGGATGACTACACGGACAAGCGCGACGAGATGCTGGAAAAGACCCATACCGACGCTGCCCCCTGGACAGTGGTGCGCGCCAACGACAAACGCCGCGCAAGGGTGAACCTCATCCGGCACATTCTCAATGCACTCGACTATGACGGCAAGGACAAGAAGGCAATCGGCGAGATCGACGGCAAGATACTGGGATCAGGCCCCGGCTTTCTCAAATAGGATCGGGAGACGGTGACAGGCGCCCAAAGGCCGCGGCGCTTGTCACTCTATCTTATCTTACCGGGTCGCTTCTTACTGACCTGG
>Ga0209699_100562_pt1 | contig 16723 bp, 14 predicted proteins | sample SynthPrep_1_END__FD_187204 | JGI IMG/M metagenome (GOLD analysis project Ga0209699, IMG submission 187204) | Synthetic microbial communities from Ohio, USA - SynthPrep_1_END_DS7_MetaG (SPAdes) (version 2) | ecosystem: Engineered > Bioreactor > Aerobic > Activated sludge | place: USA: Ohio...
GCGACAGGGTGTAGCCGTCCGGCCTGGCCTTGGCGGCGGCCTCGGCGGCGATGGCCGTGCCGGCGCCCGGTTTGTTGTCCACCACCACCGGCTGGCCAAGGGCGCTGGACAGTTGGTCGGCGTAATAGCGGCCGATGGTGTCGGCACCGCCGCCCGGCGGGAACGGCACGATCAGGGTCAGCGGCCTGCCCGGCCAGTCGGCCGCCCAGGAAATACCACAGGCCAGCATCAGAGCGCCGAAGGTCAGGCGGCGCAGCAAAGAAGAGAGGTTCATGTTCGATCGCTCCATGCGCTCAATCGAAAGTGATATGGGATTTGGCGACGACATCGGCGTACTTGGCCGAATCGCTGCGCACCTGTTCGGCAAAGGCTTCAGGCGTCGAGGGCCAGGCCACCAGGCCCTGGGCCGCCAGCTTCTCCTGCACCTGTGGCGAGGCAGCGGCCCTGGCGATCTCGGCGTTGAGGCGCTGGAGCACCGCTGGCGGCGTGGCGGCCGGCGCACTGAGACCGAACCAGGAAGTGACCTCGAAGCCCGGATAGCCCAGCTCGGCCACCGTCGGCACGTTCGGCAGCAGTGGCGAACGCTGCGCCGAGGCAATGGCCAGGCCCTTGAGTTTGCCGGCCTGAATCTGCGGCGCGAGGATGGTCAGGGTGTCCACCGCGACGTCGACGTTGCCGCCGAGCACGGCGCTGACCGCCGGGGCGCTGCCCTTGAACGGCACGTGCAGCAGATCGGTGCCGGTGGTCAGGCGCAGGTACTCACCGGCCAGATGGACGATGGTGCCGCTGCCACTGGAGGAATAGGACAACTCCCCCGGCTTGCGCCTGGCCAGCTCGACCAGTTGCGGCAGCGTCTGCGCCTCGACCTTGTCACCGGCGGCCACCACCAGCCCGGTGTAGGCCAGCAGCGAGACCGGGGCAAAGGACTTGACCGGGTCGAACTTGAGGTTGTCGACGATGTGCGGCAGCACGGTCAACTGGCCGGTCGGCACCAGCGACAGGGTATAGCCGTCGGGTTTGCTGCCAGCGACGAATTCGGCGGCGATGGCGGTGCCGGCGCCCGGACGGTTGTCCACCAGCACGGTCTGGCCGAGCGAGCTGCTCAGGGCATCGGCATAGATGCGTGCCACGGTGTCGGCGGCCCCACCCGGCGGGTACGGCACGACGATCTTCACGGCCTGGCTGGGCCAGTCGGCGGCATTGACGGCCAGGGCGGCAGACAGCGTGGCCAGCGCCAGCAGGCGCTTGATAACGGGTTTTGCAGACATCTTGCTGGTTTCCTTGTGGTTCACGAGGGCAGAGAACGGCTATGTCCGGCCGGCTGCGCCTACAGGTCAGGCTGCAATCGACTGGAGACATCGCCGGGTAAACCCTGACTGGCGTGAGCAGAACCGTTGGCGGCGCCGTGTTGCACGTATGTCCGGGGATGAAAGAAGTCGGTCAGTTTTCTTCGCAGAAGGCCACCTTGCGCGTGGCCCGCAGACGCGGCAGGCACAGGATCAGAATCAGGCCGGCGGCAAGCAGCAGCAGGGTCAGGCTCAGCGGTCGGGTGAAGAACACGCTGGGGTCACCACGCGACAGCAGCATGGCGCGGCGCAGGTTCTCCTCCATCATCGGACCGAGGATGAAGCCCAGCAGCAGAGGTGCCGGTTCGCAGCGCAGTTTCACCAGCAGGTAGCCGAGCAGGCCGAATGTCACGGTAAGCAGCACATCGAACAGGCTGCTGTTGACGCTGTACACGCCGATGCAGCAGAACAGCAGGATCGCCGGATACAGCAGGCGGTAAGGCACCGACAGCAGCTTCACCCAGATGCCCACCAGCGGCAGGTTGAGCAACAGCAGCAACACGTTGCCCACCCACATGCTGACGATCAGGCCCCAGAACAGCTCGGGACGCTCCGTGATCACCTGCGGGCCGGGCACGATGCCATGGATCATCATCGCCCCGACCATCAGCGCCATCACCGCGTTGGACGGCAGGCCCATCACCAGCAGCGGAATAAAGGAAGTCTGCGCGCCGGCGTTGTTGGCCGACTCCGGGCCCGCCACGCCCTCGATGGCGCCGTTGCCGAAACGCTCGGGCTCCTTGGCCAGGCGCTTTTCCACCATGTAGGAGGCGAACGCGCTGAGCATCGCCCCGCCGCCAGGCAGGATACCCAGCACCGAGCCGATCCCGGCGCCGCGCAGCACCGGTTTCCACGCGCGGCGGTAGTCATCACGGGTCGGCAGGATGCGGCCGAGGCGCTTCAGCAATGGCGGGCGCGACTCATCACGCTCCAGATTGGCGATGATCTCGCCGATGCCGAAGATGCCCATGGAGATCACCACGAAATCGATGCCGTCGGCCAGCTGTGGCAGGCCGAAGGTGAAACGCTCCTCACCGGAGTTGACGTCCACGCCAACCATCCCCAGCAGCAGGCCGAGCAGAGTCATGGCCAGGGCCTTGAACAGGTCGCCCTGGGCCAGCACCACGGCGGCGACCATGCCCAGCAGCATCAGCGAGAAGTATTCGGCCGGGCCGAAGCGCAAGGCGAACGCCGACAGCGGTGCCGAGGCCGCGGCCACCAGCACGATGGCCAGGCTGCCGGCGACGAAGGAGCCGATCGCGGCCATGCCCAGCGCCGCCCCCGCCCTGCCCTGGCGTGCCATGGCGTGGCCGTCGAGGCAAGTCACCACGGATGACGATTCCCCCGGCAGGTTGACCAGGATCGCCGTGGTCGAACCGCCGTACTGGGCGCCGTAGTAGATGCCCGAAAGCATGATCAGCGCCGCCGAGGGTGGCAGGCCGTAGGTGATCGGCAGCAGCATGGCGATGGTCGCCACCGGCCCCAGGCCCGGCAGCACGCCGACCAGGGTGCCGAGAGTCACGCCGATCAGGCAGTAGAGCAGGTTTTGCCAGGTCAGCGCGGCGTCGATACCGATGGCGAGGTTGGCCAGCAGTTCCATTGTTCCTCCTCAGACCGGCAGCACGGGCAGTTGCAGGCCAAGGCCCCAGGCGAACACCAGCCCGCCGAAACCGGCCAGCGCCACGCCCAGACCGGCCAGTTCGAGGAGACGTGCCTGACGGCGGGCGTAGCCGCTGAGCAGGGTCAGCGCCAGGGTCGCCAGCAGCAGGCCGAGCGCCGGCACCAGCAGGGCGAAGGCCAGCACGCCGGCCGCGACGAACAGCGCCGGGCGCAGGGCGAGCAGTTGGCCCAGCGGATCGCGCTCGGTGACGCTGAACGACAGGCTGCGCAGCAGCACCACGGCGCCGAGCAGCACCAGCACCACGGCGACCAGCAGCGGGAAATAGCCCGCGCCCATGCGCATGGCGCTGCCCAGCGGATAGGTCGCGGCAATGGTCCCGCCCGCCAGACCGAAGACGATGAACAGCACGCCGGCGATGGCATCACGCGGGTCGCGAATTTGCAGGCCAGTACGTGCGGCCGTAGAGGTTGTAGCGGATGACATCGGCGTCTCCGAGGCCCCAATTCCGGAGCCGGTCGTCACATTCGTGAAACCCGCTCCGTTGGTACGGTCGCAGAGAAAATTTGTTGCGGTGGGCGGCCAACTCTTAACGCCCGTAGCCCGGATGAAATCCGCGAATCCCTGGCGAAACATCCCGGGATTACCTCTGAGCTTCGCGGTTGGCTCCGCTCTCCCGCTTGCGGGGGAGAGGGTAAAACTCGCCCCGTGGCCACCCTCGGGGCGCATGGCGCACCCTATGATCGGCGGCTCTCCATCAGCTCTTCACCAAGCCAAAAGCCGTTCTGCCCGCCAATACCAGAGCGCTGTCACGCTGCGGCGTATGCACGCGACCACACAACACGTTGCGGTAATGCCGCTGCAACGGATGATGCAGCGACAGGCCGTGGTTGCCGCTCAGCTCCAGCGCCTTCTCCACCACGGTCACCGCGTTCTCGGTCACGGCCACCTTGATCAGCCCCGCCTCCTGGCTGCTCAGCGGCTGGGTGCCAAGGGCATCGAGCTGCAAACGGCTGGACAGCAGCAACCCTTCGATCTGCCCCACCACCTCCTGCACACGCGGCAGACTCGACAACGGCGCACCGAGACTGGCCGGCGTCCGCTCGGCCAGCCACTGCACCAGCCAGTCCCGCGCAGCGCGAGCGGCGCCGTCGTAGATGGCACCGAGCAAGGTGGCCATGCCGCGATTGAAATCAGCCAGGGCCGGTGCGTTGAGCGCAGGCGGCCGGTCGGCCGGGTAGACGTCCACCGCATGCTCCAGCGGCAGGCGCACGCCCTCGAAGATCACCTCATGACTACCGGTGGCGCGCATGCCCAGGTGATCCCAGCTCTCGACTATGCGGATGCCGGGCGTGTCGCGGTGCACCAGCCAGGTTCCCACCAGCGGCACAGGATCGTCGCTGCGCGCCCACACCGCCAGCCAGGTCAGCCCTGGAATGCCGGTGGTATAGAGCTTGTGACCATCGAGAACCCAGCCATCGGCCTGGCGTCTGGCCACGGTCTGCGGCAAGCCGCCACGAGCCGGCGAACCCAGCTCGGGCTCGACGCGCAGGCTGTTGATCAGCGCGCCCTCTTCCACGGCCTCGCGGATCACCCGGCGCTTGAGCGCCTCGGGCCAGTTGGGATTGTCCGCCAGGCGTCGGTGATACAGATACTGCATGCACAGCACCAGCGCGGTGGACGGCTCGCCTCTGGCCACGGCACCGACCACCTGACGCAGTTGCGCCAGGTCGGCCCCGCCACCACCGGCACGCGGATCGCAGGCCAGACCGAGCAGCCCGTACTGGCGCAACCGCGCCAGGTTGTCGTGGGGGAAGGCGCTGTCGCGGTCGAGCTGTTCGGCGGCCTCGCCCATCTCAACGCTCAGGCGTTGCAGAAAGGCCGCGTCGAGCAACGGCTGGCGTGGATGCTCGGCCAGGTGATGCAGGCTCATGACACGGCCGCCTGCTTCTGCCGCTCGGCCACCTTGGCGCGGGTCAACGGCAACAGTTCGCGGCCGTATTCGATGGCGTCCTCGACCGGGTCGAAGCCACGAATCAGGAAGGTGGTGACGCCCAGGTCGTAGTAATCGAGGAAGGCGTCGGCCACCTGCTCCGGGGTGCCGACCAGCGCCGTGGAGTTGTGCGCGCCACCGACCACCTTGGCGATGCCGGTCCACAGACACTTGTCCACCCGCTCGCCCCTGGCTACGGTTTCGCGCAGGCGCTGGGCGCCGACGCTCTCGGGCTTGTGTGGCAGCACCGCGCCGGAACGCTCCAGGCGCTCGCGGGCCCGTTGCAGGATGTCGTCGGCCTTGGCCCAGGCCGCCTCTTCGGTCGCCGCGACGATGGGCCGGAACGACACGCTGAACTTCACCTCGCGGCCATGGCGAGCGGCCTCGGCGCGCACCTTCTCGATGGTCTCGCGGGTCTGCTCCAGCGACTCGCCCCACAGTGCATAGACATCGGCATGCTCGCCGGCGACCTTCACGGCAGCCGGCGACGAGCCGCCGAAATAGATCGGCAACGTCGGCTGCTGCGGCTTGATGGCGGAAAAGGCCTTTTCCGCGCGGTAGTGCTCGCCCTCGTGGTCGAACGGCTCGTCGCTGTTCCACACCTGCCTGATCACCCGCAGGAATTCGTCGGTGCGCGAATAACGCTGGTCATGGTCGAGCCAGTCGCCGTCCTTGCGCTGCTCGGCGTCACTACCCCCGCTGATCACGTGCAGGGCCAGGCGGCCGTCGAGCAGGTGATCGAGACTGGCCAGCTTGCGCGCCGCCAGGGTCGGGGCGACGAAGCCGGGACGATGGGCCAGCAGGAAGTTGATGCGCGAGGTGGACAGTCCGGCCAACGCGGTGACCAGGAAGCCATCCGGCTGATCCGACCAGTGCCCGACCAGCAGACGGTCGAAGCCGGCGTCCTCGTGAGCCTGGGCGCTGCGCACGATGAAGTTCTTGTCGAACACCGGGCCCTGCGGGGCGATGACTTCCGAGGACAGACGGTGACCGATCATGCCGATGAATTGAATGCTCATGGGAGGCTCCCTGCCGTTATTCGAAGGCGTTGCCAAAGGACGTGTCGATGATGCTGCGGGTGTCGAGCTTCTTCGCCAGCGCACCGGTTTCCACGAGGAAGTCGGCGGTTTCCTGATAGTCGCGGGCAGCGCCCTCGTCCACCGGGCCGACGGTCATGTTGGCGTGGCCGATCCAGTTGCGCGATACGGACGGGTCGAGATTGGCCTTCTTCGCCCACAGGTCGGCGTAGGTTTCCCTGTTCGCTTCGACCCAGGCGCGGGCCTTGCGCAAGCGACCGAGGAAGTCGGCAATGGCGGCACGCTTGGGCTCGATGGACTCGGCATTGGCGGCAATGCTCGACAGACCGGGCATCAGGTCACGGGCGGTGAGCAGCGGTTTGGCGCCGGAAAACAGGGTCTGCTGGGAGATGTAGGGCTCCCACACCGGGAAGGCGTCGATGCTGCCACGCGGGAAGGCGGCGGCGGCGTCGATGGGCATCAGCTTCACGAACTCGACGTAGTCATGCGGCAGGCCGGCTTTTTCCAGCGCGCGCAGGGTCAGTTGCTGGCTCCAGGCGCCAGGCCAGTAGGCGACCTTCTTGCCCTTGAGGTCTTCGATGGACTTGGCGGTGGAGTCCTTGGGCACCAGCAGCGCGATGGTGTCCGGGTTCTGCCGCGACACGCCGATCAGCTTGACCGGCGCGCCCTTGGCGGCGAGGAAGATGAAGCCCGAGTCGCCGAGAAAGCCCAGATCGACCGCACCGGCCTCCAGCGCTTCGGCGACCGGCGCAGCGGACTGGAAGTGCTTCCAGTCAACGGTGTACGGCGCGCCCTCGAGTACACCCGAGGCCTCCACCGAAGCGCGCACGTTGTAGTAGTTCTGATCGCCGATGCGTAGCACCGTCGGGTCGGCCGCATGGGCCAGCGGTGCAGCGATGGCAAGGGCCGCGAGGCTGCGGCGGAAGAAGCGAGTCAGGTTCATGAAGCAGTCTCCAAAGGTCAGCCGGCCCGGCGCTGTTGCAGGGTGGCGATGTGTTCACGGATCGCCGGGATCAGGCCCCGGCCATAGCGTTCGGCGTCGTCCAGAGGGTCGAAGCCGCGAATCAGGAAAGTGGAAGCGCCGTGCTGCCAGTAGCGGCCGAGCGAGGCCGCGACCTGCTCGGGCGTGCCGACCAGAGCAGTGGAATTCCACTGTGCACCGGTCAGGCGAGCGACTCCGGTCCACAGGCGCTCGTCCAGTACCTCGCCACGCTGGGCAGCCGCCAGCAGGCGCTGCGAACCGGCATTGGCCGGGGCATGGTCATTGAGCGGCAGGCCAAGTCGCGTGCGGTTCTCGCGAATTCGTTCGAGGATGTCGGCGGCGCGCTTCCAGGCAGCCTCCTCGGTGTCCGCGACGATCGGACGGAACGACACCGACACCCGAGGGCTGCGCCCCTGCGCCTGGGCAGCGGCCCGCACGCGCTGCACGTGCTCGGCGAAATCGGCCACTGGCTCACCCCACAGCATGTAGGTGTCGGCATGGCGTGCGGCGACCTCGATGGCAGCCGGCGAAGAGCCGCTGAAGTAGATCGGGATATGCGGTTTCTGCCGGGTGCGCACGTTCGGCAGCGCACCCTTGAAGCGGTAGTAGGTGCCTTGGTGATCGACTGGCGCGCTGGCTGTCCAGATCGCCTTGAGGGCCTCGAGGTATTCCTCGGTGCGGGCGTAGCGCTGGTCGTGATCCAGCCAGTCGCCATCACGCTGCTGGTCGACGTCGCTGCCGCCACTGATGACATTGAGCGCCAGACGGCCGTTGCTGAACTGATCCAGCGTCGCCAGCTGACGTGCGGCCAGAGGTGGCGCGATCACCCCAGGACGGTATGCCAGCAGAATGCCGAGCCGCTCGGTGGCGGCCGCGATGAACGAGCTGACCACCGCCCCTTCCGCACCGTTGGAGAAATACCCGACCAGCGCGCGGTCGAAGCCGGCCCGTTCGTGGGCCTGGGCGAAACGCCGCACGAAATCGGCATCCACCGCCTCGCCCAACGGCTGATCCACCTCGGCACTGGGGGTGGCGGTGATCATGCCGATGATTTCCACGCTCATGTCGCGCTCCTGTGTGGGTTATGCCAATCGCCAGCACAAGAACGCGTTTTGCTTATAAGCAGACGTTATTGCCTAACGGATGCTTATAAGCTATCGACAAGTTTTACAGGAGGGAAATTCATTTTAGTCATAACCTAATATGCAAATTGCGCACTTAATGATTTTTCATTTTGCGCGTTACGCATATTGATGGCGCAGGTGTTGCGTAGACCGCGCACAGCGCGCGCCAGACGCCACCGTAGGGTGCGCCGTGCGCACCAGGACATTCGCCCCCGATAACTCACCCACACCTGACAGCACACCCTTCTGTCCAGCTACCGGTGCGCGCGGCGCACCCTACAGGATCACGCTGAGCTGCCGCTTTCCCCCAGCCGCTCGGCGATCACCTCACCGAACAGTTCGACCGCGCCCAGCAGATTGCCGACGAAGGCGGCACGTACCAGCCACAGGTCAATCACCGGTTTGAAGTCCGTGATGTTGAGCACCTCCAGGCGCTCGCGATGACGGCTGCCTTCCAGCAGCGGCGCCGGCACCAGGCCAAGGCCCATGCCGCTGGCCACCAGCCCCAATTGCAGGTCGGTGCCAAAGATCTCCAGGTTCACCGAAAGATTCAGCCCCTGCTCCGCCAGTGCACGTTGCAGGCCGGCACGGAAGCCACAGCCGTCGGGGTTCAGCACCCAGCCCCGTGCCTGGCACTCAGCCAGGCGACAACTGCGTTTGCTGACAAAGCCCTTGGGCGCCACCACCACCAGGTTCATGCGTGCCAGCGAACGCCCGACCAGGCCGTCGGGGAACACCTTGCCCGCCGGGAACAACGCCGCCACCGCATCCAGCTCACCGTTCTCCAGGCGCTTGAGCAGCCCGCCGCCCCAGCCATTTGACACCTGCACCTGCAGATCCGGATAGGCACCCTGCAGACGCTGCAGCGCTTCCAGCAGCAGCGTATCGCCCACCGTCTGCGGCACACCAAGGCGCAGCGAGCCCGATGGCATCGCATCGCTGGCCACCAGGTCGCGCAGGGCATCGATCTCCCGTTGCACCGAGCGGCACTGTTCGTACACCCGCAAACCGATGGGCGTCGGCTTGAGCGGTTTGGTGTTGCGATCGAGCAATTCCACACCCAGCGCTTCCTCGAAATTCTGCAGGCGCCGGGTAATTGCAGACTGGGTGAGCTGCAGCGATTCGGCTGCCTGATTCAGCGATTGCAGGCGGATCACCGCGACGAAGGCGTCGATATCATCTATCTTCATTCTCAATTCGCATATTAGCTTATGAATAAATTGAATTTTTATGATTATAGCGGGCTTGCTACCTTAGGTTCTGTACGAAAAGTCGTCGAGCGAAGGTCAGGCGAGGCAAAAATGGGTGGGAAAGCGGAGTTTACGAGCTGTAAATGAGCATTCCGAACCCATTTTTAACGAAGCATCACCGAGCGCAGGCACTTTTCGTACAGAACCTAGCGCCGTCGCTACCGGGATACCACCATGAGTAACCAAACCAATCTGCATCGCCTACGCAGCTTCATCGATGAGCTGGCCACGTTGCTCGACGAGACCGCCAACGAAGCCATCATCCTCGAACGCGGCGCCGACCTGCTGCGGCAACTGGTCAGCCACGACGACTGGCTACCGGAAGCCTTCGCCCAGCCCGACCCGCAACGCTACCAGCAGTACCTGCTGCACGCCGACTCACGCCAGCGTTTTTCCATCGTCAGCTTCGTCTGGGGGCCTGGTCAGCAGACGCCCGTGCACGATCACCGCGTCTGGGGGCTGATCGGCATGCTGCGTGGCGCCGAGCTGTCGCAGCGCTTCGTCATCGACGCCGAGGGTCTGCGTGCCGAAGGTGCCACCCTGCGCCTCGAGCCCGGCCATGTCGAGGCGGTCTCGCCGCGCATCGGTGACGTCCACCAGGTCAGCAATGCCTTCAGCGACCGCACCTCGGTCAGCATCCACGTCTACGGCGCCAACATCGGCGCTGTCAGGCGCGCCGTCTACCAGCAGGACGGCAGCGAGAAACCCTTCATTTCCGGCTATTCCAACAGCCTTCTTCCCAATCTCTGGGATCTGTCGAAAGAGAACCCTGCATGAGCCATATCGCGACCCGCCCCTACTCCACCATCCGCCAGGCCCTGCTCGACAAGCAGGAAGTGGCGCTGATCGACGTGCGCGAAGAAGCGCCCTTCGCCGAAGCGCATCCGTTGTTCGCCGCCAACATCCCGCTGTCCAAACTGGAGCTGGAGGTCTATGCCCGCATCCCGCGTCGCGACACCGCGATCACCGTCTATGACGACGGCGAGGGCCTGGCCAAGCCAGCCGCCCAGCGCCTGATCGCCCTTGGCTACAGCGACGTGGCGCTGCTCGACGGCGGCCTGGCTGGCTGGCGTGCTGCCGGTGGCGAGCTGTTCCGCGACGTCAACGTGCCGAGCAAGGCCTTCGGCGAACTGGTCGAGAGCGTGCGCCATACGCCATCGCTGGCCGCCGAGGAGGTGAAAGCCCTGCTCGACGCCAAGGCCGACGTGGTGGTGCTCGACGCCCGCCGCTTCGACGAATACCAGACCATGAGCATTCCTTCCGGCATCAGCGTGCCCGGTGCCGAACTGGTGCTGCGCGCCCGTGATCTGGCGCCGAACCCGGCCACCCGCATCATCGTCAACTGCGCCGGGCGCACACGCAGCATCATCGGCACCCAGTCGCTGGTGAACGCCGGCATCCCCAACCCGGTCTCGGCGCTGCGCAACGGCACCATCGGCTGGACGCTCGCCGGTCAGCAACTGGAACACGGCCAGGCGCGCCGCTTTGGCGAGGTCAGCACGAGCCACCATGAGCAAGCGGCGCAATCGGCCCGCGCCGTGGCGGACAAGGCCGGCGTGGGTCGCGCCAACCTGGAGGATCTGGCCCGCTGGCAAGCCGAAGCCGGGCGCACCACCTACCTGTTCGACGTGCGCACGCCGGAAGAATACGAAGCCGGCCACCTGCCGGGCGCCCGCTCCACGCCAGGTGGCCAACTGGTGCAGGAGACCGACCATTACGCCAGCGTGCGCGGCGCCCGCGTGGTTCTGGCCGACAACGACGGCGTACGCGCCAACATGAGCGCCTCCTGGCTGGCGCAGATGGACTGGGATGTCCATGTGATCGATGGCCTGCAGGACAGCGACCTCACTGCACGAGGCGCCTGGCAACAGCCATTGCCGCCCCTGCCCCGGCCCGAAGCCATCGATGCGCCGACCCTGGCGACCTGGCTGGCCGAAGGCAACACCCTGGTGCTGGACTTCACCGCCAGCGCCAACCATGTCGCCCGGCATATCCCCGGCGCCTGGTGGACGCTGCGCTCGCAACTGCCACAGGCGCTGGAAAAACTGCCGCTGGCCGAACGCTACGTGCTGACCTGCGGCAGTAGCCTGCTGGCGCGTTTCGTGGTCGCCGAACTGGCGGAGCTGAGCGGCAAGCCGGTGTTCCTCCTCGAAGGAGGCACGGCTGCCTGGGTTGCTGCCGGCCTGCCGGTGGAGGCCGGCGACCAGCACCTGGGCGTACCGCGCAGCGATCGCTACCGCCGCCCGTACGAAGGCACCGACAACCCGCGCGAAGCCATGCAGGCTTACCTGGACTGGGAGTTCGGTCTGGTCGAACAACTGGGCCGAGACGGCACCCACCACTTCCGCGTGATCTGAGAACGGAGCGCGGCACTTCAGCCGCGAAATCCCTGCACGCACCGGTGGCTCGCCGCAGGAGCGGCTTCAGCCGCGAGCCTTTATCGGGGCTGAAGCCACGCCTACAGACCCCGACACAACCACCGATCCACACGGTGCACACGCCACCACCCCACCCACATCCCCGTAGGAGCGGCTTCAGCCGCGAGCTCTTTTCGGGGCTGAAGCCACACTTACAGACCCGGAACAACCATCGATCCACACGGTGCACACGCCACCACCCCACCCACATCCCCGTAGGAGCGGCTTCAGCCGCGAGCTCTTTTCGGGACTGAAGCCACACTTACAGACCCGGAACAACCATCGATCCGCACGGTGCACACGCCACCACCACACCCACATCCCCGTAGGAGCGGCTTCAGCCGCGAGCCTTTATCGGGGCTGAAGCCACACTTACAGACCCGACACAACCACCGATCCACACGGTGCACACGGCTCTGCAGGTGTCGATCACCCTACGCGTTCAATCCCGACAGACCGCACCGATTAATATAAAAATATTCTAAAAAAATATTTATCTATTCCATTTCTCGCGGATAGTCTTGCTTCACCGGACCGCCGGACACCCTGACAACACCTGAACACCGTCCAGCGGCTCGGCATCCTCGTCAGAAGGGCCAGCCCGCCTTCGAGGAGCATCACCATGACCCCGTTTCCCTCCGTGCGCCGCGTGCTGGTCGCACTGACCCTGTCGAGCGCGACCCTGGTTGCCCAGGCTGCCGACTTCACCGTCGCCTACCAGACCACCGTCGATCCGGCCAAGGTCGCCCAGGCCGATGGCGCCTATGAAAAGGCCAGCAACGCCAGGATCGACTGGCGCAAGTTCGACGGCGGCGCCGAAGTCATCACCGCCGTCGCCTCCGGTGACGTGCAGATCGGTTACGTCGGCTCCAGCCCGCTGGCGGCAGCCGCCACTCGGCAACTGCCGGTGCAGACCTTCCTCATCGCCGCGCAGATCGGCGCCGCCGAGGCTCTGGTTGCACGCAATGGCAGCGGCATCGAAAAACCGTCCGACCTGGTCGGCAAGAAAGTCGCCGTGCCCTTCGTTTCCACCGGCCACTACAGCCTGCTGGCTGCGCTCAAGCACTGGAACATCGACCCGAGCAAGGTGCAGATTCTCAACCTGGCGCCACCGGCAATCATCGCTGCCTGGCAGCGTGGCGACATCGATGCCACCTATGTCTGGGATCCGGCCCTCGGCGTCGCCAAGGACAGCGGCAAGGTGCTGATCACCTCCGGCGAACTCGGCAAGCTGGGCGCCCCCACCTTCGATGCCTGGATCGTGCGCAAGGACTTCGCCGAGCAACACCCCGAGGCCGTGCGCGCCTTCGCCAAGGTCACCCTCGACGCCTACGCCGACTACCGCAAGGATCCGCAGGCCTGGCTGGCCAACCAGGACAACATCGCCAAGGTGGTGAAACTTTCCGGCGCCAAGGCCGAAGACATCCCGCTGCTGCTACAGGGCAACGTCTTCCCGCTGGCCGCCGACCAGGTCACCGCCCTCGGCGCGCCCACCACCCAGGCCGTCAGCGCCACGGCGGGCTTCCTCAAGGAGCAAGGCAAGGTAGACAAGGTGCTGCCGGACTACGCGCCCTACGTCAGCAACCAGTTCATCAGCAACTGAGCCACATAGTGCCGGGCGGCCTGGCCGTCCGGGCACCTTGATATCCGGAGTTCGTTCCATGCCCCGTATCCATCGACTGTTTGCAGCCGTGGCCGCTGCCGCGTTCGTCTCGCTCAGCCAGGCCAGTGAGCTGACCATCGCCTACCAGACCGGCATCGACCCGACCAAGGTCGCCCAGGCCGACGGCGACTACGAACGCGCCATCGGCCAGAAGATCGACTGGCGCCGCTTCAACAGCGGCGCTGAAGTCGTCACCGCCATCGCCTCCGGCGACGTGCAGATCGGCAACCTCGGCTCCAGCCCACTGGCCGCCGCAGCCAGCCGCGACCTGCCCATCGTCACCTTCATCGTCGCCGCGCAGATCAATGCCGCCGAGGCGCTGGTGATACGCAATGGCAGCGGCATCGAGAAACCCGCCGACCTCACCGGCAAGACCCTCGCCACGCCGTTCGTGTCCACGTCGCACTACAGCCTGCTCGGCGCCCTCAAGCACTGGCAGATCGACCCGGCCAAGGTGCGCATCGTCAACCTCAACCCGGCCGAGATCAACGCGGCCTGGCAGCGCGGCAACATCGACGGCGCCTTCGTCTGGTCGCCGGCACTGGGCGAGATCAAGAAAAGCGGCAAGGTGCTCACCGACGCTGCCGAAGTCGGCACCTGGGGCGCACCGACCTTCGAGGTCTGGGTCGCGCGCAAGGACTTCGCCGAAAAACACCCCGAAGTGCTGCAGCAGTTCGCTCGCGTCACGCTCGACAGCTTCGCCCGCTATGCGGCGGAAAAGGATCAGTGGACAGCCGACTCCGAACCGGTGCGCAAGATCGCCACGCTGACCGGCTCCAACCCCGAGGACGTCCCCGAGTTGCTGGCCGGCTCCGCCTTCCCGGATCGCCAGCAACAACTGGCACTGCTCGGCGAGCGCACCGCCCGCGACATCGCTGCCACTGCTGCCTTCCTCAAGGAACAGGGCAAGGCCGACCGTGTGCTGCCGGACTACTCGCCCTACGTCAGCAGCCGGTACATCGAACCCTGAAGATGCCCCGAAGAGCCCTCATTCCCGCGCAGGCGGGAAACCAGAAGCTCCGCAACACCGCTACTCCCGCCTGCGCGGGAGTGACGGTGAGGGCTTTCTCGGACATTCCCACCCAGTAACCGCCCTGAAGAGAACCTGAACATGGCCCTACTCGAACTGGAGCACATCAGCGCACAGTACCCGGGCGCCGCCAAGGCGGTGCTGAGCGATCTGTCCTTCAACCTCGGCCCCGAGCAACTGCTGGTCGCCCTCGGCCCCTCCGGCAGCGGCAAGACCACCCTGCTCAACCTCATCGCCGGCTTCGTCGCCCCCAGCAGCGGACGCATCAGCCTCGACGGCCAGCCCGTCGCAGGCCCCGGTGCCGACCGTGGCGTGGTGTTCCAGGATGACGCCCTGCTGCCGTGGCAGAACGTACTGGAGAACGTCGCCTTCGGTCTGCAACTGGCCGGCATGGGCCGCGCCGAGCGCGAGGCCAAGGCGCGCGAGCTGCTCGCCCTGGTCGACCTGGCCGGCTTCGAGCAACGCCGCATCTGGGAACTCTCCGGCGGGCAGAAACAGCGCGTGGGCCTGGCCCGCGCCCTTACCGCCGACCCACGCGTGCTGCTGATGGACGAACCCTTCGGCGCCCTCGACGCCTTCACCCGCGAGCAGATGCAGGAGCTGTTGCTGCAGGTCTGGCAGCGCACGCACAAGCCAGTATTCCTGATCACCCACGACATCGAGGAGGCCGTGTTCCTCGCGACCGATCTGGTGCTGCTGGCCCCCGACCCGGGGCGCATCGTCGAGCACCTGCGGCTGGACTTCGGCCGGCGCTACGCCGCTGGCGAAAGCGCCCGCACGATCAAGTCCGACCGCGCCTTCATCGAAACCCGCGAGCACGTGCTCGCCCAGGTCTTTGCCCAACGCCAGAGGAGCCGCGCATGAGCAGCTACGAATATGTCTACGCCAAGACACCGGCAGAACGGCGCACGGTGAAAACGCGCCGAGAACCGAGCCTGCTGACCATCAGCAGCCTGAGCATCGCCGGCCTGCTCTGGCTGTGGTGGGCGGTGACCAGCGCCGGGCTGATCGAACCCCTGTTCCTGCCCAGCCCGCAGGCCGTGCTTGCGCGCGGCTGGCAACTGCTCGGCGAGGGCTACATGAACGCCAGCCTTTGGCAGCACCTGGGCGCCAGTCTCGGGCGCATCGGCCTCGGCCTGCTGGCCGCCGTGCTCACCGCCGTGCCGCTGGGCATTGCCATCGGCCGCCAGCGCATCGTGCGCGGTATCTTCGATCCGCTGATCGAGTTCTATCGACCGATCCCGCCACTGGCCTACCTGCCGCTGATCGTCATCTGGTGCGGCATCGGCGAGCTGTCCAAGGTGCTGCTGATCTACCTGGCCATCTTCGCTCCGGTGGCCATCGCCACCGCCACCGGCGTGCGCAACGTCGACCCGACCAAACTGCGCGCCGCGCAATCGCTCGGCGCGACGCCTGCGCAACTGGTACGCCACGTGATCCTGCCCAGCGCCTTGCCGGACATCCTCACCGGCATTCGTATCGGCCTTGGCGTGGGCTGGTCGACCCTGGTCGCCGCCGAACTGATCGCGGCCACCGAAGGCCTGGGCTTCATGGTGCAGTCGGCAGCGCAGTTCCTGGTCACCGACGTGGTGATCCTCGGCATCCTCGTCATCGCCCTGATCGCCTTCGCCCTGGAACTGGGCCTGCGCGCCCTGCAACGCAAACTGGTGCCCTGGCACGGCCAGGCACATTGAGCGAGAACCCGACATGACCCTGCACATCACTCCGCTCAGCCCGGCCCTCGGCGCCCAGGTCAGCGGCCTCGACCTGCGCCAGCCGCTCAGCGCCAGCCTGCGCCAGCAACTGGAGGACGCCCTGCTGCAACATCAGGTGCTGTTCTTTCGCGAGCAGCCCATCGAGCCGCCACAGCAGGCGGCCTTCGCTGCCCAGTTCGGCGACCTGCACGTCCACCCGCTCTACCCCAACGTGCCCGAACAGCCCGAGATACTGGTGCTCGACACCGCCGTGACCGATGTGCGCGACAACGCCATCTGGCACACCGACGTCAGCTTTCTGCAAACCCCGGCGCTCGGCGCGGTACTCGCCGCCAAGCACCTGCCGCCCTACGGTGGCGACACCCTGTGGGCCAGCAGCAGCGCCGCCTACGACGCCCTGTCGCAACCGCTGCGGCAGTTGCTCGATGGCCTCACCGCCAGCCACGACTTCACCCGATCCTTCCCGTTGGAGCGCTTCGGCAACACCCCCGAGGCCCTGGCGCACTACCACGAGGTGCAACGTACCCACCCGCCCGTGGTGCACCCGG
>Ga0209699_100564_pt1 | contig 16609 bp, 13 predicted proteins | sample SynthPrep_1_END__FD_187204 | JGI IMG/M metagenome (GOLD analysis project Ga0209699, IMG submission 187204) | Synthetic microbial communities from Ohio, USA - SynthPrep_1_END_DS7_MetaG (SPAdes) (version 2) | ecosystem: Engineered > Bioreactor > Aerobic > Activated sludge | place: USA: Ohio...
CTGGTGTGCTCGACGAAGCGCAGATGGAGGCCGGTCGCGCCGAGGCAGCACGCGAGCTGCTGGATGACACCGAAGGCGTGCAGCGCCGCAGCAGCGTGCTCGGCGGCAAGATTCCGCTGGTGTCGGCGCTGCTGGTGCCGGTGCTGGGGGTTGCCCTTTATCTGCACTGGGGCGCTGTCGATGAGGTCGTACAGACTCGCCAACTGGCCGCTGCGCAGCCGCAAAGCATCGAGGAGATGACTGCGCGCCTGGAGCAGACCGTGCAGCAACAGCCGGAGTCTGCCGAGGCCTGGTACTTCCTCGGTCGTACCTATATGGCGCAGGAGCGTGCCGGCGATGCCGCCAAGGCCTTCGAGCGTGCCGTGGAGATCGCCGGGCGTGCCCCGGAACTGCTTGGCCAATGGGCGCAGGCGCTGTACTTCGCCGAAGGCAAGCAGTGGAGCGAGCAGATGCAGACGCTCACTGACGAAGCGTTGAAGGCCGATCCGGAAGAGGTCACCAGCCTCGGCCTGCTCGGCATCGCCGCCTATGAAAGCCAGCGCTATGCTGATGCGGTGCGCTACTGGGAGCGTCTGGTTGCCGTGCTGCCGGAGCAGGACCCGTCGCGTGCGGCTATCGCCGGCGGTATCGAACGCGCTCGTCAGCAGATGGGCGAGGGCGAGCAGCCCAGCGCTGCCGCCGAGCCGGGCGCCAAGGTGCATGCGCTTGAGGTCAGCGTATCGCTGTCGCCTGAAGTGCAGCAGAACGTGCAGCCGGACGATGCCGTATTCGTCTTCGCCCGCGCGCTCAGTGGCCCGCCGATGCCGTTGGCGGTCAAACGCCTGAAGGTTTCCGACCTGCCGGTGCAGATCAGCCTTTCCGATGTGGATGCGATGATGCCTGAACTGAAGATTTCCCGATTCGACCAGGTGCAACTGGTGGCGCGTGTATCCCGTGCGGGTAACGCCACCCAGGGCGAATGGACCGGCCAGACCGGCCCGGTTGCCAACACCGCCCGTGGTGTTCAGGCGCTGCTGATCGACAGCCGCGACGGGCAGCCACAGTGAAGCGCCTGGTCCTGGCCTGCGCACTCGGGCTTGGCCTGAGTGGCTGCGTAGTGCAGCAACCGAGTACACCGGTTGGCCAGTTGCCGCCGGTGCAGCAGCCGTCGCACCCGCGCTACGCGCCGCCGCCTGGGGTGAAGAGCCACTGGAACCCGGGGCTGGGCGTCTATGTAGTCGAAGGTGCACGTGATCTGTACTACCGCGAGCGCATCTTCTACCGCTGGGAGGGCGGCTGGAGCTGGTCGTCGCAAGCAGGCGGGCCGTGGAAGGAAACCGACAGCTCGGGTATCCCGCCGGGGTTGTTTCGCCAGTACCAGAACCGCTGATCGCGTAGGGCGGGTGAAACCCGCAAATCGACCTGGCAGGTTGCACTCAGCCTACAACCGCATATGAAAACGGCGCCCGAAGGCGCCGTTCTTGTTGGTGCGATCCAGGCTCAATGCGCCCAGATCATGCCCACCAGCAGGTAGCAGATCAGCGTCACCAGCACCACGCCGAACAGGTTGAGGGCGAAGCCCGCCTTGATCATCGACTGTATCTTCATATGCCCGGTGCCGAACACGATGGCATTGGGCGGCGTTGCCACCGGCATCATGAAGGCGCAACTGGCAGCGATGGCGGCAGGAATCGCGAGCAGCTCGGGCGGCATGCCCTGCGACACGGCCAGCGCACCCAGCAGCGGCAGGAAGGCCGCGGCGGTCGCTGTGTTGGAAGTGATCTCGGTGAGGAAGATGATCACCAACACCACCACGCCGACCATCGCGATCACTGGCAGGGCGCCCAGTGCGCCGAGGCTTTGCGCGATCCACTCGGCCAGGCCGGTGCTGCGGATTACACCGGCCAGCGACAGGCCGCCGCCGAACAGCAGCAAAACGCCCCAGGGCAGCTTGCTGGCACTTTCCCAGTTCATCAGGAACACGCGCTGTTTGGCATCCACCGGGATGATGAACAGCGCCAGTGCCGCTGCGATGGCAATGCTGGTGTCGTTGACGCCCGAGATCCAGTCGGCGATCAGCGGCTGGAATATCCAGGCCAGTGCCGTGACCACGAACACCAGCGCCACCAGCTTCTCGCCACGGCTCAGCGGGCCGAGTTCGGCCAGCTCGCTGCGGATCAGCTGCGTGCTGTCGTGCCCGGCCAGGTTGAAGCCACCTCGCGTCAGCCACCACCAGGTAAAGGCCAGCATCATCACCGCCACCGGTACGCCCAGCAGCATCCACTGGCCAAAGCCGATCTGTACGTCGTAGTTGTCGGCGAGGAAGGCAGCCAGCAAGGCGTTCGGCGGTGTACCGATCAGCGTTGCGATACCGCCGATGCTGGCGGCGTAGGCGATGGCCAGCAGCAGCGCGGTGGCGAAACGCTCGCGATCGGCTTCGCCGGTGCTCTTCTCGCTGGTGAGCATGCCGATTACCGAAAGGCCGATGGGCAGCATCATGATGGTGGTGGCGGTGTTGCTCACCCACATGCTGAGGAAGGCCGTGGCCATCATGAAACCGGCGATTTGCCTGCTGGGCTTGCTGCCCATGGCCAGCAGTGTCATCAGCGCGATGCGCTTGTGCAGGTTCCAGCGCTCCATGGCCAGGCCCAAAACGAAACCACCGAGGAACAGGTAGATGGTCGGGTTGGCGTAGGGCGCGGTGGCTGCATTGAGACTGTCGATGCCCAGCGCCGGGATCAACAGGATCGGCAGCAACGAAGTGGCCGGGATCGGAATGGCTTCGGTCGACCACCAGGTGGCCATCAGCAGGGCCAGGCCGATGGTAGCCCAGGCTGTGCTGGAAAGGCCGCTGGGCGGTTCGGTAACCAGGCAGACGAGCAGTAGCAAGGGGCCCAGAATCAGGCCAATCCAGGCGGCCTTGGCAGGTGCCGTGGATTCATTGGTGGTAACGGCCATGGCGCGCTTCCTTCAGCTAAAAAAGGCGGGCTTTATAGCCCACAGGGCGGCTTTATGACCACGCGGTGGCTGATCGGTTTTGCTTCAGTCTGTTTCAGGCCTGCTTGGCGCCGCCGATGACGGCTCGGCCTGTCTGCTGAACAGTGGTCCACCGCAGCGACTACAGAACGCCGCGCTGTATTCGTGGCGGTTCTTCCGGCAATGCGGGCAGTCGTGCTCCATCAGCCCGTCCTGGCGCATGGCGTTGGCCAGTTCGGCGGTGAAAATGCCGGTGGGCACGGCGATGATCGAGTAGCCGGTGATCATCACCAGCGTGGCGAGCATCTGGCCTACGGGTGTTTGTGGGGTGATGTCACCGAAGCCCACAGTGGTCAGCGTCACCACCGCCCAGTAGATACCGGTGGGAATGCTGGTGAAGCCGTTGGCCGGCCCTTCGATCACGTACATCAGCGCGCCATACACCGTGACCAGGGTCGAGACGCTCACCAGAAACACCACGATCTTCTGCTTGCTGCCGCGCAGTGCCACCAGCAGGAAGTTGGCCTGGGTCAGGTACTGGCGCAGCTTGAGCACACGGAAGATGCGGATCATGCGGATGACGCGGACGATCATCAGGTACTGCGCATCGGCGAACATCAACGCCAGGATGGCCGGCAGCACCGCCAGCAGGTCCACCAGGCCGAAGAAACTGAAGGCATAGCGCATCGGTTTGGGAGAGCTGTACAGGCGCAAGCCGTACTCGATGGCGAACAGGGCGGTGAAAAACCACTCCAGCGCGCCGAACACATCGGCGTACTGGTTGTGGAAGTGCTCGATGCTGTCGAGCATCACCACTATCAAGCTGGCGAGGATGGTCACCAGCAGCCAGTTGTCGAAGCGCTGCGCTGCGGGCGTGCTGGTTTCGAAGATGATGATGTAGATGCGTTGACGCCAGCTCTGCCGGTTTTCCATGGCAAGGTCCAAATTAAGCGAAAGGGCACAGCCTAGGCAGGAAGGCGAAGTGAGGGCAAGGTCGTGGTTGTGCTTGCTGCTCTGTTCTCAATCCCCTTCCTGCGAAGATTCCTCACGCGGATCACCGAGCACGAAGGTTTCACCGGTGACCGCTGTAATCCGTGCGGTACCCAGATTGAGTAGCTGCCACTGCCATTCACCGTAACGGGTGCTCAAGGTGCCATGGGCCTGGCAGGGGCTGTGGAGGTACCAGTCGTGCTCCTGGCGGTGGGTGATGAGGGGGGGTGTGACGCAGGAAATCGGCGACCATTGCTTCGCTGACCTTGAAGCTCTGGCAGTTTTCTTGCTCCGGGCAGAGTCCATCTGCGATCACCACGATATCGCTGACCGGGCCGAGCAGGCTCGGGTTTGACTCTGCGCAGGTCGCAGCGGTTGCCAGTAGCAAGCTGAGGCCGAGAATTCGTCTGTCCATGTCCCGCGCGCTCCCTTTGCGGTCTGTTGCGCGATTCTAGACTGTCGGGGTGCTGTCCTTGACTGCCTTTTGCCAACTTTGTGTACCGGCCCTGATCAGCCAGCAGGCGAGGATGAAGGGCATGGTCAGGGCAGGTAGACCCAGGGCGCTGAAGCCGGGTTGCAGCAACAGGGCGAGCAGGATGCCGAAGGCGGGCACCCAGAGGTTGCGGTGTACCTGAGCCAAGGCAATGGCCGTCAGAGTGGCGTTGTAGCCGTAGAGACCGGCCAGCGCGCCCTCGCCGGGCCAGCCGGAGAAGAGCGCCAGGGCGAAGCCGCCGCTGGAACCCAGCAGCGCCCACAGTGCCATGCGGCCATCGGCCAGTCGCAAGCCGAGCAGCAGACACAGGCCGGCCAGTGGCGAGTCGAGGAAGATCACCTGGCCCAGGCCGCGCAGCACGGCGAGCATCAGTTGCAGGAAGTTCAGTTCCGGTGCGCTGGGCGCGCTGGCTGGCGGTGCAGCTGGCAGCTGCAGCTGAGCGAGCAGTGCCAGTAGCAGCCAACCCAGCAGCACGAAGGGAAAGGTGAAGGCAGGCAGCCAGCCATGTTTGCGCATGCGCCGCATCCAGGGTGCCAGCAGCAGGCTGGACAGAGCGGCGCTGGCGATGATCAGCCCGGGCAGCAGCGGTGTCCATGGCAGTTTCAGGCAGAGCAGCAGACCGAGCAGGATGCCGTTGTAGCCGTACAGGCCGATGGTGATGTCGGCTTCCGGGTAGCCGCGGCGCTGCGCCACCCACGTCGAGGTCAGGCCGCCGAGCAGGGCGCCGGGCAGCAGGTCAGGGGCGCCGATCAGGATGGCGAGTGCCACCAGCAGGCCGCAGCCGGGGTGCTGTTGCAGGAAGATCTGGGCGAAGCCGCAGAGCAGGGCGCGCAGGCTGTGCAGGGCAGGGTGTGAGGTTGGTGGTGGAGGCATGATGTATGCGCCAAGAGAGCCCTCTCCCCCAGCCCCTCTCCCGCAAGCGGGAGAGGGGAGCTGTCCGTGTCGCTTGGAGGAGTCGTGTAAGGTGCGCCGTGCGCACCACAACCGCCTTGCCATAGCAGGTGCGCAAGGCCTGGGCGGCCCCGCGAAATCCTACGTTGGCTTTATGCGTAGCCCGGATGAAATCCGGGAAGCAGGAGTCGAGCATTCCCCGGATTTCATCCGGGCTACGGGGCGAGTCAATGCAGCGTTTCGATCCTCAGGCTGTTGGTGCTGCCGGGTTGGCCGAAGGGTTCGCCGGCGGTGATTACCACGGTTTCGCCGCGCTTGGCCATGCCCTGGGCCTGGGCGATCTCCAGCGCGGTGCTGGTGACTTCCTCGACCCGGCGCAGGCGTTCGTTGACCACCGAGTAGATGCCCCAGGCCACGGTCAGGCGGCGGGCGGTGGTCAGGCTCGGCGTTAGGCTCAAGATTGGCGCCTTGGGCCGCTCGCGCGAGGCGCGCAGGCTGCTGGCACCGGATTCGGTGTAGTTGACCAGGGCCGCAACCGGCAGGATCGAGCTGATGCGGCGTATGGCGCAACTGATGGCGTCGCTGGCGGTGGCTTCTGCCTGCGGGCGGCCGACGTCGAGCTGGCTCTGGTAGTCCGGGCCGTTCTCCACCTGGCGGATGATCTTGCTCATCATCTGCACGGTTTCCAGCGGGTAGTCGCCGGAGGCGGTTTCTGCCGACAGCATCACCGCGTCGGCACCCTCGGCCACGGCGTTGGCCACGTCGGTGACTTCGGCACGGGTCGGCGCCGGCGAGAAGCGCATGGATTCGAGCATCTGCGTGGCGACGACCACCGGGCGGCCGAGCTGGCGGCAGGTGCGCACGATGTCCTTCTGAATGCGCGGCACGTTCTCGGCCGGCACTTCCACGCCCAGATCGCCGCGCGCCACCATGATCGCGTCGCACAGCTTGGCGATTTCTTCGAGATGCTGCACCGCCGAGGGCTTCTCGATCTTGGCCATCAGGAAGGCCTTGCCCTGGATCAGCTCGCGGGCTTCGACGATGTCTTCCGGTCGCTGCACAAACGACAGCGCCACCCAGTCCACGCCCAGCTCCAGGCCGAAGGCCAGGTCGCGGCGGTCCTTTTCGGTCAGCGGCGACAGTTGCAGTACCGCCTCGGGCACGTTGACGCCCTTGCGGTCGGACAGCTCGCCACCGGCGATGACGCAGGTGTCTACGGCATCGGCCTGTTTGCCGGTCACCTTCAGGCGCAGGCGGCCGTCGTCCAGCAGCAGGCTCATGCCCGGCTGCAGGGCTTCGATGATTTCCGGGTGGGGCAGGTTGACGCGGCTGGCGTCGCCTGGCGTGGCGTCCAGATCCAGGCGCAGGTTCTGGCCGTTGACCAGCTGTACCTTGCCTTCAGCAAAGCGGCCGACGCGCAGCTTCGGCCCCTGCAGATCCATGAGGATGCCGATGGGCTGGTTTAGCTCGCGCTCCACCTCGCGTACCCACTGGTAGCGCTGGGCGTGGTCGGCATGTTCGCCGTGGCTGAAGTTGAGGCGGAACAGGTTGACCCCGGCTTCCACCAGCTGGCGGATATGCGCGGCATCGCGGATGGCCGGGCCGAGGGTGGCGAGGATCTTTACTTTCTTGTCGGCGTTCATTGGGCAGGGCTCTAGGGGATGTTGACGTTTCGGCGCGAGTCGCGTTGCTGCGCCAAATGGCGCCAGGCTAGGCACGGGACGCAGGGAATGGTGTCCCCTTGCCAAGTTCCGTAACGACGCATGGCGTCATTTGCCGCGCAACCCGGAGGGCCGGGGCTGTTTTTGCGCGCTGTGCTACTCGTCATTTATTTGGAATACAAATCTCTTTTCACACCTTGTCTCGCGCAAAAGCAGGTTCCGGCGCGGCCGCGAGCGGAGCGTCAACAGCCCCTACAATCAGGATGGCGCGGAAATCGTTGACGTTGGTACGGGTCGGGCCGGTGACGATCAACTCGTCGAGGGCGGCGAAGTAGCCATAGCCGTTGTTGTCGTCCAGCTCGTCGCGGGCGCTCAGGCCCTTGATGCCGGCACGGGCATGGCTGTAGGGCGTCATGATGGCGCCGGCGTTGTCTTCGGAGCCGTCGATGCCGTCGGTGTCGCCGGCCAGCGCGTAGACGCCGGGCAGCCCCTTGAGGCTCTCGGTGAGGCTGAGGAGAAATTCGGCGTTGCGCCCGCCGCGGCCGTTGCCGCGCACGGTGACGGTGGTTTCGCCGCCGGAGAGAATCACGCACGGCGGCTTGATCGGCTGGCCGTGCAGTTGCACCTGACGGGCGATGCCAGCATGCACCTTGGCCACGTCGCGCGATTCGCCTTCCAGGTCGCCAAGAATCAGCACCGGCAGGCCGGCGGCTTCGGCCTTGGCCGCGGCGGCGTCGAGCGACTGCTGCGGGGAGGCGATCAGCTGGAAGTGGCTGCGGGCGAGCACCGGGTCGCCCGGCTTCACCGTTTCCGAGCGTGGATCCTGCAGCCAGGCGCGCACGTTGGCCGGGATGTCGATTTCATAGCGAGCGAGAATCGCCAGGGCTTCGGCCGAGGTGGTCGGGTCGCCCACTGTGGGGCCGGATGCGATCACCGTGGCCTCGTCGCCGGGCACGTCGGAGATGGCGTAGGTGTAGACCGTGGCCGGCCAGCAGGCCTTGGCCAGGCGGCCGCCCTTGATCGCCGAGAGGTGCTTGCGTACGCAGTTCATCTCGCCGATGGTGGCGCCGGATTTGAGCAGCGCCTTGTTGATCGCCTGCTTGTCCTGGAGGCTGATGCCCTCTGCCGGCAGCGCCAGCAGCGAGGAGCCGCCGCCGGAGAGGAGGAAGATCACCCGGTCGTCTTCGGACAGGTTCGACACCAGCTCCAGCACGCGGCGGGCGACGCGCTCGCCGGCATCGTCCGGCACCGGGTGCGCGGCTTCCACCACCTCGATCTTCCTGCAATCGGCGCCGTGCTCGTAGCGGGTCACCACCAGACCGCTGACCTCGCCTTGCCATTCCTGCTCGATCACCTCGGCCATGGCCGCGGCGGCCTTGCCGGCGCCGATGACGATGACACGACCGCTGCGGTCGGCGGGCAGATGGTCGGCCAGCACCTGGCGCGGATGCGCGGCAGCGATGGCGGTGGCGAACAGGTCGCGCAGCAGGCGTTGCGGGTCGAAGGTCATGGCGGTGTTCTCTTGTTCTGGGGGTGACGCTGGATGATCGTTCCCACGTCCGCGTGGTAACGCCTGGCGAGACGCTCAGGCGACTGCTGTTGTGTGACGCGGAGCGTCACGGGATGCATGCCCACGCAGAGCGTGGGAACGATCAATGTTCTCTCGCTGGATCGATTCCAGTCCGCAGGCGCCGCGTTGGCAGCGCCTGGGGAGTGGAATCGACCAACCTGGCAATCGGGCCGTGACTCCTCCTGCCAGGAAGGTCGAAAGGGTGGGCGAAACGCGGCCTTCAGGATCTGTGGGAGGCGCTTCAGCGGCGATAGTCGCGGCTAAAGCCCCTCCCACGGATTTCCTGAGAGGGCTGCGCTTACTCGCCGCGGATATTGAAGTTGGCCATATGCTCCAGGCCCTTGATCAGGCCAGAGTGGTCCCAGCCGCTGCCGCCGAGTGCTGCGCAGGTGCTGAACACTTGCTGGGCGTTGGCGGTGTTGGGCAGGTTCAGGCCCAGCTCGCGGGCGCCGGACAGCGCCAGGTTGAGGTCCTTCTGGTGCAGGCTGATGCGGAAGCCCGGATCGAAGGTGCCTTTGATCATGCGCTCGCCGTGCACTTCGAGGATTTTCGAGCCGGCGAAGCCACCCATCAGCGCTTCACGCACCTTGGCCGGGTCGGCGCCGTTCCTGGCGGCGAACAGCAGGGCTTCGGCCACCGCCTGGATGTTCAGCGCGACGATGATCTGGTTGGCCACCTTGGCGGTCTGGCCGTCGCCGTTGCCGCCGACGCGGGTGATGTTCTTGCCCATGGCCTGCAGCAGCGGCAGGGCGCGTTCGAAGGCGTTCGGGCAGCCGCCGACCATGATCGACAGGGTCGCGGCCTTGGCGCCGACTTCACCGCCGGACACCGGGGCGTCCAGGTAAGCGGCGCCGGTGGCCTTGATCTTCTCGGCGAAGGCCTTGGTGGCGGTGGGGGAGATCGAGCTCATGTCGATCACCACCTTGCCGGCGCCGACGCCCTGGGCGATGCCGTTGTCGCGGAACAGCACGTCTTCGACCTGCGGAGTGTCCGGGACCATGACGATGATGAATTCGGCTTCCTGGGCCACTTCCTTCGGGTTGGCCAGGGCGATGCCGTTGTCGCCCAGCAGGTCGGCCGGCGCCTTGTCGAAGTGCTCGGAGAAGAACAGGGTGTGGCCGGCCTTCTGCAGGTTCTGCGCCATGGGTTTGCCCATGATGCCGGTGCCGATAAATCCGATTTTAGCCATGAGAGATAACCTCGTTGAATTGTTGAATCAGGTGCACAGCCCTGTAGGAGCGGGTTTACCCGCGAAGCAGGCACCGCGGTGACTGGCACCGGCTTCGCCGGTGTTCGCGGGTGAACCCGCTCCTACAGAGGTCCGCTGTCGCCTGTCAGATCGCGTTATGGGTTTTCAGCCAGCCGAGGCCGGCAGCGGTGGTGGTTGCCGGCTTGTATTCACAGCCGATCCAGCCCTGGTAGCCGATGCGGTCCAGGTGCTCGAAGAGGAAGCGGTAGTTGATTTCGCCAGTGCCCGGCTCGTTGCGGCCCGGGTTGTCGGCCAACTGCACGTGGTTGATGGCGGCCAGGTTGCTTTCAACCGTACGGGCCAGGTCACCTTCCATGATCTGCATGTGGTAGATGTCGTACTGCAGGTACAGGTTGGTGCTGCCGACCTTGTCGCGAATCTCCAGGGCCTGCTTGGTGTTGTTCAGGTAGAAGCCGGGGATGTCGCGGGTGTTGATAGCTTCCATGACCAGGCGGATACCGGCGCCGGCCAGCTTGTCGGCCGCATAGCGCAGGTTGTCGACGAAGGTCTTTTCCACGCTGGCGCAGTCCACACCCTGCGGGCGGATGCCGGCCAGGCAGTTGATCTGGGTGTTGCCCAAGACCTTGGCGTAGGCGATGGCGGTGTCGACGCCGGCACGGAATTCCTCGACCCGATCCGGGTGGCAGGCGATACCGCGCTCGCCCTTGCCCCAGTCGCCGGCCGGCAGGTTGAACAGCACTTGGGTCAGGCCGTTGGCATCCAGGCGCGCCTTGATCGCCTCGGCCGGGAAATCGTAGGGGAACAGGTATTCGACGCCGCTGAAGCCGGCGTCGGCGGCAGCGGCGAAGCGCTCCAGGAAGTCCACTTCGGTGAACAACATGGACAGGTTGGCGGCAAAACGGGGCATGCGATGCTCCTTGTTCTGGTAGCCCGGATTGCATCCGGGCCACGGGTTAACGGGAAAGTCAGTCCAGCGGCATGATGCTGGTGGGGGCATCTTCGCGAGTGGAGGCCAGTGCCTCGAACTCGTTGATCGCGTCGATCTCGGTGCCCATGGCGATATTGGTCACCCGCTCGAGGATGATCTCGATCACCACCGGTACCTGGTACTGCGCCATCCAGGCTTCGGCCTGCTCGATGGCCGGGCGCAATTCGGCCTGGCTGCGCACGCGGATCGCCTTGCAGCCGAGGCCCTCGACCACGGCGATGTGATCGACCCCATAACCCGCGACTTCCTCCGAGTTGATGTTGTCGAAGGCCAGCTGCACGCAGTAGTCCATGTCGAAACCGCGCTGGCTCTGGCGGATCAGGCCGAGGTAGGCGTTGTTCACCAGGATGTGCAGGTAGGGCAGCTTGAACTGCGCACCCACGGCCAGTTCCTCGATCATGAACTGGAAGTCGTAGTCACCGGACAACGCCACGATCTTGCGCTGCGGGTCAGCCACGCGCACACCCAGGGCCGCCGGAATGGTCCAGCCGAGCGGGCCGGCCTGACCGCAGTTGATCCAGTGACGCGGCTTGTACACATGCAGGAACTGCGCGCCGGCGATCTGTGACAAACCGATGGTGCTGACGTAGCAGGCATCCTTGCCGAACGCGTTGTTCATGCACTGGTAGACACGCTGCGGCTTCATCGGCACGTCTTCGAAGTTGGTCTTGCGCAGCAGCGTGCTCTTGCGCTCCTGGCAGTCGGCGGCCCAGTGGCTGCGGTCTTTCAGGCGGCCGGCGGCCTTCCACTCGCTGGCCACCTGGACGAACATGGCCAGGGCGGCGCCAGCATCGGAAACGATGCCGAAGTCCGGCGAGAAGACCCGACCGATCTGGGTCGGCTCGATGTCGACGTGAACGAAGGTACGGTCTTTTGTATACACCTCGACCGATCCGGTGTGCCGATTGGCCCAGCGATTACCCACGCCGAGAACGAAGTCCGAGGCCAGCATGGTGGCGTTGCCGTAACGGTGGCTGGTCTGCAAACCGACCATGCCGGCCATCAACGGGTGATCATCGGGGATGCAGCCCCAACCCATCAGGGTCGGGATCACCGGCACGCCGACCAGTTCGGCGAACTGCAGCAGCAGCGCTTCGGCACCGGCGTTGTAGATGCCGCCACCGGCGACGATCAACGGCCGCTCGGCCGCGTTGAGCATGTCCAGCGCCTTCTCGATCTGCGCCCGGCTGGCCGCCGGCTTGTACGGTTGCAGCGGTTGATAGGTGTCGACGTCGAATTCGATCTCGCCCATCTGCACGTCGAACGGCAGGTCGATCAATACCGGCCCCGGACGGCCCGAGCGCATCACATGGAAGGCCTGCTGGAATACCCGCGGTACCAGCGCCGGCTCACGTACGGTGACCGCCCACTTGGTCACCGGCTTGGCGATCGACTCGATGTCCACCGCCTGGAAATCTTCCTTGTACAGCCGCGCCCGCGGCGCCTGACCGGTGATGCAGAGGATCGGAATGGAGTCGGCCGAGGCCGAGTACAGACCGGTGATCATGTCGGTGCCGGCCGGGCCGGAGGTGCCGATGCACACGCCGATATTGCCGGCCTTGGCGCGGGTATAACCTTCGGCCATGTGCGAGGCACCCTCGACGTGACGGGCGAGGATATGACGAATGCTGCCGTCCGCTTTCAAGGCGGAATACATCGGGTTGATGGCTGCACCCGGTACGCCGAAGACGACGTCGATACCTTCCTTGCGCATTACCGCCACTGCTGCATCGATTGCTCTCATACGCGCCATGAACAAATCCTCCAGGCTTTAGTCGATATTTTTTCTACATGCCTAAAGCATGAAGGCAGGGAGTTAATCGGGTAAATTGCAGGATTCAGCATTTCTGTCGGTATCAGGAGTATCGAATGGACCGTTATACGGCTTTGCACAGTTTCGTTCTGGTGGCCGATCACGGCAGCTTCGCCGCCGCCGCTCTGGTCGAAGGGGTGACCCCGGTGGTGATGGGCCGGCGCCTGGACATGCTCGAACGCCACCTGGGGGTCAAGCTGATGCATCGCTCGACCCGCGGCCTGTCGCTGACCGATCTGGGCGAGCAATACCTGGAGCGGGCCCGCGGTTTGCTGCGCGATTTCGCCGAGGCCGACGCCAGCATCACCCACGGCAGCCATTCGGTGAGCGGACACCTGGTGGTGTCGGCGCCGGCGGCGTTCGGCCGTCGGCATATCGCGCCGCATGCGCCGGCGTTCCAGGCGCGTTATCCGGAGCTGAACCTGTCGTTCAACCTGACCGACAGCGTGGTCGACCTGGTGCGTCAGGGCTACGACATGGGCATTCGCATCGGCGAGGTGACTGACCCCAACTACGTGGCGGTCAAGCTGTTCCCCAATCGGCGGGTGGTCTGCGGCTCGCCGGACTATTTTCAGCGCCATCCCGCACCCCAGGCGCTCGAGGACCTGGCCCAGCACAATTGCCTGGCGTTCAACCTGCAGGGTGGCCAGCAGCGCGGCTGGACCTTCCTGCGCGATGGCAAACAGGTGGCGGTCAAGGTTTCCGGCAATCTCGATTGCAATGACGGCGAACTCCTCTACGACTGGGTCAAGCAGGGCCTGGGCATCGGCTGGCGCTCGACCTGGGAGATCCAGGCCGAACTCAAGCGCGGGCAGCTGGTAACGGTGCTCGACCAGTTCGCCGTGCCGGCCTACGACATCCAGGCGGTCTATCCGCAGCAGCGCTATTTGCCGGCCAAGGTGCGGTTCTTCATCGACTACCTGAAAGCGATCTACAACACCCCGGGGTATTGGGAAGGATGATATTTGTATACAAATAATAATTTAAATGTACTAAAAATATTATTTATTGTATACGATTTGTCCGTTGGGCTTGTCCCACCTGTCCGCTGCGGACGCTGACGCCGTGGGTGCAGGCCCTGTTTTCATCCATTCTTCGAGGAGGGCTCCCGATATGAGCGCTTTGAACCTGCACACCGCGACCACCATCAGCAACCACGCCCTGGCGCTTGGCCGGGAGCTGTCCGCGGCGCCCTTGACCGTGGCCGTGCTGGATGCCGGCGGCCACCTGATCAGCCTGCAGCGTGAAGACGGCGCCAGCCTGCTGCGCCCGCAGATCGCCATCGCCAAGGCCTGGGGCGCGGTGGCGCTGGGCAAGGGGTCGCGCGCCATCGCTGCCGATGCGCAGCAACGGCCGGCCTTCATCGGTGCGCTGAACAACCTGGCGGACGGCAAGCTGGTACCCGCCGCGGGCGGCGTGCTGATCCGCGATGAGCGCGGCGAGGTGATCGGCGCCATCGGCATCACCGGCGATACCTCGGATATCGACGAGCAATGCGCGATCGGCGCGGTGCAGGCGGTGGGGCTCAAGGCCGACGCGGGGGAGGTGGCCTGAAGGCGCTCCTACGTTCGAGACTGGTGCGACTCGGGTCTACGCGCGGGTGACTTGCTCGGAGGCGGCGCTCTGCTTTTCGTCGATCTCGCAGCCCTTGATCACCAGGCGGATGATGGTCTGGGCGGCGGCTTCGTAGTCGGCGTCGTCCAGGCTGGCCTTGCCGGTGACGGTGGCGATCTGCCAATCGAAGTCGGCATAGGTCTGGGTCGCGGCCCAGATGCTGAACATCAGGTGATGCGGGTCGATCTTGGCCATCAGGCCCTGGTCGATCCAGCGCTGGATGCAGGCGATGTTGTGCTGGGCCTGGGCGTTGAGCTGTTCGGCCTGGTCGGCGGACAGGTGCGGCGCGCCATGCATGATCTCGCTGGCGAATACCTTGGAGGCGGAGGGCAGCTCGCGGGAAATGCGGATCTTCGAGCGGATATAGGCCGTCAGCACTTGCGCCGGGTTGCCGGGTTGATTGAACGGCGCCGAGGCCTCCAGCAGCGGTTCGATGATGCTTTCCAGCACCTCGCGGTAGAGGTTCTCTTTCGACTTGAAGTAGTAATAGACGTTGGGCTTGGGCACACCGGCCTTGGCGGCGATATCGCTGGTCTTGCTGGCGGCAAAGCCCTTGTCGGCGAATTCTTCACTGGCTGCGCGCAAAATCAGCGTTCTGTTGCGCTCGCGAATACTGGTCATAAGCCCCTGTGGTTTGCTCTGCCGCCGGGCGGCGGTCGGGCATGGTAGCACCGGCTTTGCGCGAGGCTCAAGCCAGCGGCCACGGGCTGCTCAGCGCTTAACTGACTCTCGGGTCAAATTTCTGTATACAAGAATTCGCTTTTCTGTTTCTATCGCGCATAGCGTCATCCATGACAAAAAGTCTCGGCGCGTGACGCTGCAGGAGACCCACCGTGAATACCCATCAGCTCGTCGATCCCTTCGGGCGGCGCATCACCTACCTGCGTTTGTCGGTGACCGATCGCTGCGATTTTCGCTGCACCTACTGCATGAGTGAAGACATGCAGTTCGCGCCGCGTGCGCAGATTCTCAGCCTGGAAGAGCTGTATGCCGTGGCCGACGCCTTTATCGGGCTGGGCGTGCGGCGTATTCGTATCACCGGTGGCGAGCCATTGGTACGCAAGAATCTGCTGAGCCTGTTGCAGCGCCTGGGTGAGCGTGACGAGCTGGATGACCTGGCCATTACCACCAATGGCTCGCAACTGGCGGAGATGGCCGCGCCGTTGCGCGCGGCGGGTGTGCGGCGCCTGAACATCAGCCTGGATTCACTGCAGCGCGAGCGCTTCGCCGCCTTCACCCGACGCGACAAGCTCGACCAGGTGCTGGCCGGCATCGACGCCGCGCGTGCCGCAGGCTTCGACAGGATCAAGCTCAACAGCGTGGTGCAGAGTGGGCGTAACGACGACGAGGTGCTGGATCTGGTCGAGTTCGCCATCGAGCGCGGCCTGGATATCAGCTTCATCGAGGAAATGCCGCTGGGCAGCGTGGTCAGCCACAGTCGCGAGCAGACCTTCTGCTCCAGCGACGAGGTGCGCCAGCGTATCGAACAGCGCCATGCGCTGGTGCGTAGCAGCAAGGTCACTGGCGGGCCATCGCGCTACTGGCAGGTGGTCGGTACGCAGACCCAGGTAGGTTTCATCTCGCCGCACAGCCACAACTTCTGCGGCGACTGCAATCGTGTGCGGGTCACCGCCGAGGGCAAGCTGGTGCTCTGCCTCGGCCACGACAACGCGCTGGATCTCAAGCGCCTGCTGCGCGCGCATCCGGGTGACAGCGAGCGCCTGCGTCAGGCGCTGATCGAGGTGTTGCGCCTCAAGCCCGAGCGGCACCACTTCGCCACCGACGAGCAGGTGCAGGTGGTGCGCTTCATGAGTATGACCGGCGGTTAGTGTCGCGATACGAATAATCTGTTGCCTATGGGCCGAGACCGCCACATCAATTACAGCAGACTGCACAGTCCTTGTAGGAGCCGCGCCCCGCGGCGAATGAGCCGGTTCAGGCGACTGAAAAGCTTCGCCCCGAGGCGGGGCTCCTACTCAGGCCTGCGCCTGACCGACATCTTATGCCTGACGCGACACTAAGCCCTCACCGCAATCTCAAAACAACAATAAGGAGGCTCTCAATGCAGCCCGTACGACTGTGCCTGTTTTCCACCATTCTGCTGACGCCCGCTGCCCTGGCGCACCTACGTGGTCGGCGTCGAGGACCTGCCGTTCGCCCCGCACTACAGCCTCGATGGCGAAGGTCAGTACCGTGGCTTCGCTCGTGAGGTGCTGGACGCTTTTGCTTCCGACAGCGGTATCAGCCTGAGCTACAAGGCGTTGCCGGTGGATCAGTTGCTGCCGGCCCTGCAGCGCGGCGAGATCGATCTCAAGTATCCCGACAGCCCGTACTGGGCCGGCGCGCAGAAAGCAGGCATGACCTTGCACTACAGCCAGGCGGTGGTCGATTACGTCGACGGCGTGCTGGTGGCGCCGCAGCGGC
>Ga0209699_100570_pt1 | contig 16563 bp, 14 predicted proteins | sample SynthPrep_1_END__FD_187204 | JGI IMG/M metagenome (GOLD analysis project Ga0209699, IMG submission 187204) | Synthetic microbial communities from Ohio, USA - SynthPrep_1_END_DS7_MetaG (SPAdes) (version 2) | ecosystem: Engineered > Bioreactor > Aerobic > Activated sludge | place: USA: Ohio...
TAATTTCCTGAGGACCTCGAGTTCTTGCGCTGCGTGTCTCGCGCCTCCTTCAGGATGTCCCAGCCACCCTTGAGGACGATGCCACCGACCAGCAACCCGATGATCAGGTCAGGAAGCGGGGACGCGAAGAACATGACCGCAGCACCCGACACGACAATGCCGGCGTTCGCCAGCATGTCGTTCGTCGTAAAGATCCAGGACGCCTTGAGATGCACGCCTCGATCCCGATGCGACCGCAGCAGTTTTAGGCAAAGTACATTCAGGGCGGCGTTGGCGAAGGCCGTTATGATCATCGCCAAACCGATCGGCTCTGCGCCCGTGAAGAAACGGCGAAGTACTTCCACGAAAAGGGCTAGCCCCAAAGCGATCAAGAGCATTCCAGAGAGACGCGCCACTCGCACCTTGGCCGCGACCGTCCTGCCGACGGCATATAGGCTGACGGCATAGACGCCGGCATCCCCCAAATTATCCAGAGCGGCGCCCAAAAGACCGGTAGAGTCCGCGATGACGCCGACGACACCAGCCACAATCACCTGCAAGAAGTTGATCGCGAGGACCCAAATAAGCGTTTTGCGCTCGGCGGCGTTGCTTGCGTCGAGTTCGATTTCAGCTTCTTCTCGTTGTTTCTCACTCATGCAAGCTTTCCTGATGGTTTGTAACTTAAGTGATATAGCTAGGAGCAATCGCCTAGATAAGAGCAATACTGATAGCGCCTCGATAAATCACTAACGGCCAGGTGAAAAACCGGCTGAGAATGCGTCTCATCCCCCAGGCGTACATGCTTCAAGTCATATTGACTCCCTAGTGTTGATGGGTCGCGAGCGCGCCTGATGACGCATACTTACCACCTGAGAGATCGATAACAGATACTATGAAACACTTGCTAGGCTGAAGATACTGATCGGTCACATTGCAGGACACCTAAGAGTGAGAACAATTGCGGCTTTCTTCGCTGGGCTGTAGTGGCTGAAACGAGAGAACGGCCTCGAAACCGGTATCGCGTCCGGGCACCGGCGAGTAGAGGTCTAGCGTTCCGCCCATCTGCTTTACTAGTTGATCAGAGATCGCCAGTCCCAGCCCCGATCCGGACGCTTTATTGTTTCCACGCGTAAAACGCTTTTTCATCTCAAGGAGGGTAAGGTTGGCCAGCACGGCGCACTCATTCACAATATGAATTGAACCGTCACCTGCCACCGATATGTTCACCGGCGTGTTTGGCTCTCCATGAATTATGGCGTTCTCTATCAAGTTGCGCGTGACGATCCCAAACGCGTCAACATCGATATCATGAACCATCGGCGCACTCTTAGGCCTACGATACTGCAACCTTCCGCGTGTTCCAGTGTCTCGTTGAAAATCTGTCACCAGCATGTCGAGAACTGGACCAACATCGACAGCGACTGACGTTATCTTGGTCTGGGAGCTTGCCCTCGCGAGCTGCAACAATTTTTCAATCAGACGCCCGAGCTTGCGAAGGGAGTTTTCAACGGTAACGGCACGTTGTTTCCAGGCACCTTCAGGAAGGTCACTGACGAGACACTGGGTTTGCGCTAACGCGCCCGCGATAGGCGTCCGCAACTCGTGCGCACAATGAGCCGTGAAGTCACGTTCGGCATCAAACGCTGTTTGTAGTCGTTCCAGGAGGAGATTAACGGAGCGCGCAATGGGCATCAGTTCTCTAGATACTCGCCCTATTTCGACTGGCGTCAGGTTTCCTTCATTTTTGTTGCAGATAGCTCGTTGTAGCTCCTCGATAGGGTTCAGAACTCGCTTCACCATAGTCCAGATTGCCAAACCGCTCGCAAGTATGAATGCTAGCAATGGAATCAGCATCGCGACCACGCTTTCGCCCACAGCCTCCCGACGATCACCAAAGCTGTCTGCAACCTGTACGATAAGCTTATCTTTTGAGCTCGCTTTTGTATAAATTCGATATGCCGCCGTCTCTTGAAAGCCAGCCAAAAGAGGTGCTGAAAATAGCTCGTCCGGTGCATCTTTCGAGCGCATGATAATTTCTCCGTTTGGCCTTCTGATCTGATAAATCAAATAGTCTCGACCTTGGGATGTGTCGGAATCCGAGACTTGCTCGTTCCCGGGAGCCAAACGAAGATCGACATCGCTAACACTAATTTCTAAAAGGCGATTTGCTGTTTCCTGCAGGGCGCTATCGAACCTCTCGTCGAACTCGTGACGCATAACTTGCGTGCTTAGCCCAATCGCCATCAACCAGAGAGCAATCAATGTCCCAGTCATGCCTAGTACTTGGGAACGGGTGATCGTGCGATGATTGATCATCAGTGTTCCAACCAATCCTTCGACCTTGAAGACTGATTTTTCATCTTAGGTCGCTGAGAATCACCCGTCGGCGGATGACGGTTCTGGGCGGACGGTGTTGCAAAGCTAAGCGAAGATTGTATCGGCCTCCTTGAGTACACCCTCCAGTCATCAAGTTCCGCTCGTTGGGGGCTCGCGAGCGCTCCAATGGTTTCACGCGCCGGGGTTCGGTAAGGGTGCTGAAGCCAGTTGACGTGGCACGGCGGTTCCAGGTAGCCAGCGCGTCTCCCACCCGGAGACAGGACGGAGATAGTGCCGTCGCCAGACCGAGGTGCGATATCCAGCGCCGGCATCCTCAGCGCTTCCCGTTGCCAGACGGTTCGCGCGTGCGAAGCGCCGGTTGAGACGAAAAGAGCGATCCTGCCATGAGGAGCGCAGCGCCGGTGGTGATCGCAACGTCCGCCATGTTGAAGGTAGGCCAATGCCAAGTACCGACGTGGAAATCGAGAAAGTCGGTCACCGCGCCTTGACGCACGCCGTCGACGATATTGCCGGCGGCCCCGCCGGCGATCAAGCCGAGGGCCGTGGCTTCGATCATCCGGACGGTTCGCATTGCCCAGACGACAAGGGCGACCGCTATGACCATCTTGATGCCGGCCAGAACCAGCGGGCGCTCGAGAAAGAAGTCCTGGAACATCCCAAAGCTCACTCCGGTGTTGAAGCCAAGCGTCAGGTTGAAAAACGGCGTAAGCTCGATCACGCGCGGCGGGACCATGACGGCATTTAAGATCAACCACTTTGTTGCGACGTCAACGAGAAGCGCGGCGGCAAACGCACCGCCAATCCATATCGCGCGATTTCTACGGGAGCTTCCGACCACGGCGATTCCTTATGTTATTCGAGATCTGATTGGCATTAATCTGTCGGTCGCGGCCGCCCCACAGGGCGACCGCCATTGGCTCAATGCGCAGGCGCGGTGCGAGCCACTGCGGAGTGCTGGCGATCCTCTGCTCGAACCTTTGCGCCGCCGGATGGGCCACCTTCCGTCTGGCGCTGTTCACGATTGAGGAGCCGCAAACCGTTGAGGACAACGAGCAAGGAGGCCCCGACATCAGCGGCAATCGCGCCCCAAAGCGATGCGAGACCGATCACTGTCAGCACGGTGAACAATATCTTCACCGCGATCGAGAAGGCGATATTCTGTCGAATGACCGAGAGCGTGTCTCGCGAATGGCGCACGAGCCACGGGAGTCTCGAAAGGTCGTCCGACATCAGGGCGACGTCGGCCGTTTCGATGGCTGCGTCGCTGCCCATCGCACCCATGGCAATGCCGAGATTGGCCCGGCCCATGGCCGGGGCGTCATTGACCCCATCACCCACCATGGCGACAGAACCATACCGCCGCACGAGATCCTCGACAGCCGCGACCTTGTCACCGGGAAGAAGTTCCGCGCGAACCTCGTCAATGCCGGTTTCCTTGGCAATCGCCTCGGCGGTGGCGCGATTGTCGCCTGTCAGCATCACCACCTTTTCAACGCCAGCTCGATGTAGCGCGGTGACGATATCCTTGGCTTCAGCCCTCACTGCATCTGCAACGGCGATCAGTCCCCAGACCTCCTGCCCCTCACCGACCGCGACAATAGTCCGGCCGGCGCCGGAAAGAGCATCGGCGCGTTCCAGGATGGCCGGCGAGCCGACCGCCCGTTCATCGAGGTAGCGGCGCGACCCAAGCCACGCTTCGCGACCGGAGACGCGGCCGGTCATGCCCCGGCCCGTGATCGCATGGACAGCCTCGGCGGGTTGCGCGGCGATACCGCTTTCGGTGGCTCTTGCCAGAATGGCGCGGGCGATCGGGTGTTCGCTGCGAGCCTCGAGGGCCGCGGCCAGCCGAAGAAGGTCGGCGTCGCTGCGGCTGCCGAGCGCAACGATCTCCACGACCTTCGGACGTCCTTCGGTGAGCGTTCCGGTCTTGTCCATGGCGATCGCCTTCAAACGCGCCGGCGTTTCGAGGTGGATGCCGCCTTTCACCAGGACGCCCTGCTTCGCCGCTCCCGCGAGGGCGGCTACGATCGTGACCGGCGTCGAAATCACAAGGGCACAAGGGCAGGCGATCACGAGCAGCACGAGGGCGCGATAGAACCATGTCTCCCAACCGCCGCCGAGCAACAGCGGCGGAACCAAAAAAATGGCGACCGCGAGCGCCATCACGACGGGCGTATAGACACGCGCGAACTTCTCGACCCACTGCTCGCTTGGTGCCCGCCGCCCCTGGGCGGAGCCGACCATGCGAATGATTTGCGCGAGTGTGGTGTCGCTCGCCGCCTTGGAGGTCACGACATCGAGGGCACCCTCGCCGTTGATGGTGCCGGCAAACACCTCATCGCCCTCGGATTTGAAGACGGGAACGCTTTCGCCGGTGATCGGTGCCTGATTGATCTCACTTTCGCCGGCGGCGACACGGCCGTCGAGCGGAACCTTTTCGCCGGGGCGGATAATGATGTGGGAACCGACACGGACCTCGGCGGCCGGCACGTCTCGCTCCGTGCCGTCTTCGAGCCTGATGCGCGCCGTCGACGGCGCGAGCTCCATGAGGGCCGCCACGGCTCGCCGCGCTCGGCCGAGGCTCCAGGCCTCGAGCGCCAGGGCCAGCGCGAAGAAGAAGGAGACCGTTGCAGCTTCGAACCAGGCGCCGATGCCGATCGCGCCCACGACAGCAATCACCATCAGGAGGTTCATGTCGGGACGCAGGCGCCTTGCCGCGAGCCAGGCCTTCGGAGCGACGTAGCGCACGGCACAGAGCACGGCGAGTGTATAGAGGACGATGCTTGCCGGTGGAGTCGAGCCTATCGCGTGCTCGCCAGCTTCAAAGGCCGCGATGATTCCACCACCGAGCCACGCGTGAACCGCAAATCCGAGCGCGGCGAATACGCCGCTGGCTGCGGTCAGCCGTGACTGAATGCGCCGGCGACGCTCTTCTGCCAGTGCCCCTTCGCTGGTGGCGCCCTCGGTCCAGGGCTCGGCCCGCAGGCCGGCGCGTCCGACGGCTTTCTCGATCTTGGCCTCCAATGCGGCGTCAGGCGCTATGTCGATGGACATGCGGCCGTTGAGAAGATCGAACGCGAGCTTGTCTTCACCAACAAGCGGACCCACTTCCCGCTTCAGGGCAGCGATCTCGTCGGCACAATCCATGCCATGAATTCGGTAGACAACCCCACCAGGCAGATTGGTCGGCAGCGGCGGGCTGAGGGCTTCCTGTACGTCGGCCGCGCATCCGCATGCGGATCCTGCTGCATTGCAGGCTGCCTGCTCGGCAGCGGCCGGCGCCGACCACGCCTCAGCCCGCATTCCGGTTCGCGCAACCGCCTGTTCAATCTGCTGGAGGGTCACCCCCCTCTGCGGTGCAACGGTCATCGTTCCCTGCGAAGTGTCGAAAGCGAGCTTGTCCTCGCCGACGAGCGGCCCCAGTTCCGTTGTTAGGGCAGCCACCTCATTCTTGCAGTCGAGGCCGTGCACGCGCAGGAATATGGCGTCGTCCGATCCATCTCGAATGAGAGAGCCGGACATTCCAGTCTTGGAGATGCCGCTCAAGAGTTCGTCGATCGAGGCACGCTGCTGAGGCGCGATCGTCATCAATCCTTTTGCCGTGTCGAAGGCAAGCCAGTCGTCACCCCCGACGAGGGGGCCGATTTCCCGCTTGAGCATCGCAACTTCGCTTTTGCAATCGAGCCCCTCGACCTTGAACAGCAATGCCGATGCTATCAGCTTCTCCGGCTGCGGTAACAGCTTTGCCTGCATTCCGGTGGTGGCGACCGCTTGCTCGATGGCACCCAGTGCAGGCGCGGTCTGGCCCGCCACTTCCATGACACCGCCCTTGGTGTCGAACGACAGCTTGTCCTCCCCACCGACGACAGGACCAACCGCTGCACGAAGCATCCGGACCTCGTTCTGGCAATCCAAACCATCGACCTTGAAACGTAGCGTGCTCGGTGGGCTTGCCGCCGCAGTATCGGTTCTCATCGCTAACTCCTAAATTTCGCCTCGACCTCGGCCGATTTTGATATCGTCTCCATTCCTTACATCCTGTAGCCGCTACAGGATCAACCATGATTTTCCGGAATGTTGCATTTAAGTAGGGCGGATACAGTGCCAAGCGCCGGCATTCAGTGCCAGATGCGAGAAATCACCGCTCCGACAGCAATGACGAACGCCGTCAAGCTGGGGATAGCCGTGACCGCCATGCCAAACGACCGAGCCCCGGCACCCTTGGGATAGCCCTTAAGAAAGGTGACTCGACCGACCGCAAACAACAATACGGACGCCGCGAGCAACGGTATCGCTATCGACCCGAGCAGCAAGATCAGGGCGAGTTGCGTGAACATCGCGATTATCGACTGCTCGAGCGTGTTCTGAAGGAAAGCGACTTGCACTGCAATTCTTGGGCTCGGCGCCGAGTAGGCCGACCCGCGGATGTCCTCTGGCGAACGCCGCCTCCCGCTAGACACCATCCCGACGCCGATCATAATCCAGATAACAATGAAAAGGCTGGCGCCGGCCCAACAGGTCAACAGGGATTGAAAATCCTCGCCGGGCAACCGGATGAAACCAGGCAGGAAAAGATAAGCCGCACCGAAGATCGCCGCGCAAAAGATGAAGGCGGCGGCGGCGCCACGATAGATCTTCCTCTGTTCCTGTCTCAGGTTGGTTTCGATCGTTCGGCGCACCGGCTCTTCAAATCTCCCTGACATTGCTGATTACGAACCGGCTGCGAGGAAGTGCCGGCAGCCGCGACCAATCGATCTCCAAGTCCTGATCCGGCACGTCGTATCTCATCCGCCGAGTAAAGAACTCCGCTGCGAGCTTCATAAGCGCGGTCGCGATCCATTCGCCGGGGCAGCGATGACCGACGTGGTGATCCCCACCGCCCTGGGGGACGAAGTTGAAGGGGCTGCCGTCCCATCGGCGGAATCGCTCGGGCTCGAAGGCCTCCGGGTTGGCCCATGCTCGCGGATCGTGGTTGGTGCCGTGCAGGTCGAAGAGGACCCGCCGGCCGTGTGGAAACGGGTATCCGTTCCACTCGAATGCAAGCCGCGTCCGTGCCGCGACGGCCGGGAAGAAGGGATAATATCGGCGAATCTCCTGGACAAAGAGGTCCGGGTATCCGTCATTGTCGACCTGAAGCCTCTCTTGAACTTTGGGATGTGCGTGCAAAGCGTGTGCGACAAGGGTGATGTAAACCGAGACAGCAACGGTCGGCCTGATTACATTGAGCAACTCCACGGCGGCGACTTGGGGACTGAGCAATTGGCCATCGAGATCGCGGTGCCAGGCTATGACATAGGCGGCCGACTGTTCGAGCGGACGGATACGGCCGCTGCGGATGTCTTCGATGATCTCCTTCAGCCAGGCGTCAGCCCGTTTTCGAGCCCACCGCGACCACAAATGTCTTATTCCAGTCGACCCGGCATGGTCGAACAGTGCCGCGATCTCCTGCGTTCGAGAGCCGATGTCGGAATCGGCGAGTGGCACACCGGCCCAGGCGCAAACGGCGCGCATCAGCAGCTCGTGAAGTTCCGGATAAAGCACGACCTCATTCATTGAACTCCACTTGCGCACGCGGATTTCCCACGCCGCAGCGGTCAGCCGTACGAGCTGCTCAATGCGCTCGGGCGTCATCAGCGACATGAACATCTGCTTGCGGTGCCGGTGGGCTCCATCGTCGAGCCCCTGCACCCCACCGACCCCGAGCAGCGTCTTCTGAATCGCCTTGGGCATAGCGTCGCGGCGCGCGAACCGGCTCGGATCATAGAATAGCTGCGCAGCTTCCGGCCCCGTCACACAGATGGTCTTCTGCAGCAGAAGCCGTGTTTCAAACAGGTCCGATCCGTAGCGCCGACATCGGCTCGAAATGAATCGATATGGATCTCTCATGAGAGCAAGGCTCGAGTCGAGACTCTTGTCATGCGGGATATGAAGCATCGCGGCTTTCCAATTTCTGTTCGACGGGACGCGCGCTGGCGACGCCCAGCTGTCGAGCCCGCCAACGTTTCAGATCAAGCTTGGCATATGCTCCGTCGTAATCATTCTCGGTCAATACTACGCGTTACCACAGACTACACCCCGTACCCGCTACAGGATCAACCCTGATGACTACTAGAGCTCTGTCTCAACGCCCGCCAGCGGATCACCAAGACGTATCTGCTGACCGGGAGTAGGCTCGATTAATCAGATTTTGCCAAGGGCGCAGATGGAGGGTAGGCAGTTTCCGCTAGCAAATGATCAGGGCAAACGAGCCATATTCCTCGATGACCATGCGGCTGTCGGTTTGTCGCTTTGCCAAGGCCCTATCGGCGCGGTCAGCGCAGAAAAAACTGTTGTGGGGTCAGTTCCAGGCTGCATGCGGCAAGGCATCCAGGGGAATCTTGAGATAGCGTTTCCCGCCGACTTCGGCCTCGGGAAGCCTGCCCCCGTTGATGTTGACCTGAAGGGCGTGCAGGATCAGCTTTGGCATCGGCAGGGACTTGTCGCGCTCGTTCCGGAGGCGAACGAAGTCATCCTCGCCTTGGCAGGTGACGAGATGGGTGTTTGCCGCCCTCTGTTCGGCCACCGTACTCACCCAGCGTGGCTCGCGGCCACCCGGCTGGTAGTCATGCCCGACAAAGGTGCGGGTGACATCTGGTAGGCGAAGGATTGCCTGTATCGATGCCCACAGGGCTTCGGCACTACCGCCAGGAAAATCCGCTCGCGCCGTACCACTGTCCGGCATGAATAGTGTGTCATGAATGAACGCAGCATCGCCGGCTATATAGGAGACCGACGCGAGCGTGTGCCCAGGAGAGTGCATTACCTTCACTGGAATGTCACCGATTGCGAACTGCTCGCCCTCCGCGAATAGCCTATCCCACTGCGACCCATCGGTCGCGAGCTGCGGCCAGTTGTAAATGTCGGCCCACAGCCGTTGAACTCCGACCACATGTTCGCCAATCGCGGTCCGCACCCCCGTCCTGGTCTTCAGGTAGGACGCGGCGGACAGGTGGTCGGCGTGCGGATGCGTGTCGAGTATCCAAATCAAGTCAAGGCGCTCGGCCTCAATGTGTTCCAGCAGCCTGTCGGCGTTGGTTGTGGCGGTCGCTCCGGACCTCTCGTCGTAGTCAAGCACCGGATCGACAATCGCGCATTTCCTCGAGCGCGGATCACTGACGATATACTGGATGGAGGATGTTCGCGGATCGAAAAAACCGACGACATCCGGTTTCGGCAGGATATCTGTCATTCAGGCCTCCCGTGGAAAGAAGATTGCCCGCCTGGCGTCAAAATCGTAGCGCGGCAGATAAGAGGGTGCATCGCTGGCGAGCGTGATCACTGAATCCAGGATGAACTTCACTTTCTCGGCTGTGAGGAGCACACTGAGATTGAGGCGGGTGAAGCCCGGTTTGGAAATCTCATCGCCATTGAGGATAGTTCGCCGCATTCGCTTGGATTCTCTCGCATCAATCGACAAGAGCCGGTGAACATATGGGCCGGCACAGGCGCAGCCGCCGCGCGCTTGGATGCCGAATCGGTCGCTCAGCATGCGGGTGATGAGTTGCTGGTGGACGTGGCCGCCGTAGCCGTCCCGCACCCGGAACGAGAAGATCGGCAGCCTTTCAGCCGACAGCGAACCTAACAGTTCCAGGCGATCGGCTGCTGCCCATTGCGCCATTGCGAGGCTCGTCAATTCCGCGTTCCTCAGTTGCATCGTTTCCTCGCCGATCGCATCCTTGACCAGAAAGGCGAGCGCGGCTCGGACGTCGCCGATCACATTCGGCGTACCCGCCTCTTCTCTGGCTTCGAGACTATCGCTGTAGTCGTGGCCGCTGGGCGAAACGAACCTGACAGTGCCACCTCCTGACCACGTCGGTGTTCTTGCCACGACGGCGTCGCGCCGGACAATCAGAATACCCGACGAGCCCGGACCTCCGATGAACTTGTGGGGTGACACCACGATAGCGTCGATCTCAGCGTTGCTGCCATGACACATGGAAATCGGCAGGTAGGGGCCCGCGCCGGCATAGTCCCAAATCATCTTGGCTCCGGCGGTCTTTACTTTGCGGGTAATGCCAGCCACATCGGAGACGATGCCTGTGATGTTGGACGCGGCGGAGAACGCGCAGACCACATCACGGCCGGCTAAACCTTGCAGCGCCGCGTCGAGCTCATCGAAATCCGGTCCACCGGTTGGGCCTTCGGCGATCTCGATGACTTCCGCGCCGCTCTCGCGCCATGGCAATATGTTCGAGTGGTGCTCGTAGGGACCGATGATGATGACCGGCCTACCGCCGGCCGCGACTGCTTGTTTGATACCGAAGAGGCTGACCAGTCGATTGATGCCGGCGGTCGCGCCCGAACCTGCAAAGATGACGGCGTGCTCCTCGCGGGCGCCGCAGCAATGAGCGACGGCGGCGCGGGCGTCGCGACGCAGCCGCGTCATGAAGCCGCCGCAGTAGGACGCCTCGGTGTGGCTGTTTGCGTAATAAGGCAGCACCTGCTCGATCACGAACTGTTCGATCTGCCTCAGCGCTCGTCCCGACGCGACGTAGTCGGCGTAGACAAGTGCCTTCGGCCCATATGGGCCGTCGATCGTAGCGTCGTAGCCGATGATGCCGTCGCGCAGGCGCGAAAGAATATCCGGACCGGTGAGGTCGTGTCTGAATTTTTCCAGAAGACCGGTCTTCGTGTGCTTGGGCATCCACATATTAAAAGCCCCCTAAGAGAAAGATTGGGGAAAATATATCGTGTTGCGGGGTTGAATGCTTTATCTGTTTAATGCACTTGGATTCGAATATTGGGTCATATGATCGGAAAAATGGAAAAAATAGACGTAATTGATATGAGGCTACTGTCCTGTCTTCAAAATGACGCCACCACATCGCAGCGCGATCTGGCCGAGAGAGTCGGGATTTCGCAGAATGCGTGCTGGCGCAGACTGCAGCGATTGCATGCAAGCGGTTTGATCCGTGGCTCGCGTACTGAAATCGACTTGGCCGCACTCGGCTTTGACCTGACCGTATTCGTCATGATCCGTACCCGCCACCACTCAAAGGAATGGGCGGACAGCTTCCGCAAGCATGTCGAACATCTTCCGGAAGTGATCGAATTCTACCGAATCGGCGGCGACTGGGATTATATGGTCAAGGTAATCACGTGTGGCATGGCAGGCTACGACGCATTCTATCAGAAACTGATCACGAATTTCGACCTGGCGACCGTCACCGGCTTCTTCTCTATGGAAGCCATCATCGAAAATCGCGCGGCGGACTTAAGCCGCCTGAGATGAGGCCACGTATGGAAGCGCGGCCTTCTTCTCCTTACGCCAGAAGGCTCAGGTTCGCACCGGCCCCGTCCTTGAAATGCACTGCGAAGTTTTGTTCAGCCGCTCACAACAAAGCTCAGTCCATCAAACGGCGGAACCGAACATATTCCTTTGCAGCGGCAACCAGTGAACCGTGAATTGGCCGGTTCACACCCCGTCCGGAGGCGCAAAAAAGCAGTTCATGTGGTCTTCAGTTGGGTGAAGGCAAATGTGAAAATCACGATCACCAGATGGAATTTCCTGTCCGTATGGGATCAGGAACCTGTGTGGCTTTGTTACCAGAGGATGGTCGCCCGGGTTGACCAGCACCGAGAATCCGTCCGGCCCCTTTTTAACGTTCGAGCCGGGCAGGCGATGACAATCGCCTCCAACCTCGCTACCTTTACAGCACGCTGGCGGGTATGCCCAGGTAGAAGATGCCTGGTGAGCCTCGGCTCCCACGGAAACGCTGGACGCGATGAGGGTGGCCCAAAGGTGAAGCATTCGTCTCATTTGGTCACTCCGACTGAGCGAGTTCGATCGTGATGACCAGCGAGGTCTTGGTTCGAGCTCAAGATCAATACGACCGCGTAGGAATCCTGGTTGGCAATTGCACGCGAAAAGATTCTCAAGGCCGGTGAGATGCTCACCCTGTTTGGCTTGCTGCGGGCTGTCGCACTTGGCACGCTACGTCCGGATCGTTCAGGCTCAAAGCCCCCGCCAAATCTTAGCCGCGCAGGGCAATCAGGCAACGCTCGTGGACTCGGAGCCTTAATTGTCGTCTCTGTTCGCATCATTTTCGCGGGCCCGTTCCACGGGAGCCTTCCACGGCTCGCCCTTGTAGGGATCCGCAAGGGCTGCATCCGGGCGGCTGATGGGGTATTTGATGGTCGAGATCTTCTGGGCCAGCTTGTCCGCGCCGTTTTGCTTCAGTAGCGCCCGGAAGCTGGAATGCATCCCTCCGTCGGCGTAAGCAGTCACGATTGCGGGTGGATCCTTGGCCAGCAGCGACGTCAGTTTTTGTCCCTCCAGTTGGACCTTAGCGGAGAGCGCCGGCTCCACGTCCTGCTGACGAGGAGGACACGCGGCAAGAGGGTTGGTTGGATCCTTTTCGAACTCGGCATTGAACACATATCGCCGATCGCACGTGGCCACCTTCGGTTGATGCTTGGAAAACTCGAAGGCGTCATAGCCTTCCTTCAGGTTTTTCCAGAACTCAAAGTTTGGGTCACTGCGATGGGCTGCCATGTTCTCCAGGGTCATGCGAAAGGGATAGGCCTGTACCTGAAACCTCTCTTGGCCACCAATCAGCGCGTTGTGTACCAGCGCGTAGATCTCGCCGACGCCCTGGTCGGTCATCGCATAGCATCCCGACGAGGAACAGGCGCCGTGGACCATAAGCGCTTCCCCGGAATAGCCCAATGCCGCCTCGAGACGGTTTGGATATCCAAGATTGAAAGACAGGTAAAACTGCGACTTCGGGTTCAGCATGCCGGTGGAGACATGATAGAAGCCCTCGGGCGCCTGCCGATCACCGGTCCTGGTCTTCGGGCCAAGTTTCCCTGACCAACGGCACATCGGGTAAACCTTCAGCAGAGCGTAGCGACCCGTGCGATCCTGTTTCCAAACCTCGAGTTCGCTCTCTTGTTTGAAGATTCGTATCAGCACCGGGCTGTCCGGCGTCATTCCCTTCTTCGCCATCTCTCCGACGAGTTTGGCTGGGATTTGCGGCGACGGGTCGCCCAGATCATCGAGGCTCATAGCGGTACAGCTGCTAAGCCCGATGGCAATCAGGAAAGACAAAGACAGCGGTCTTAACCGATGGAACAGTGCTTGGATCATTCACTTTGGGCTTTGATTCGCGTGACAGCGAATTCATACAACCTGTAGCCGCTACAGGGTCAATAGACGTTTGCGTGGATTCTGGTATGCAGACGCAGACACTGGCAAATAATCAGTCATGTCGAGCAACCGGGACGGGATCAGCAAGCGCTTCAATCACACGGCACTGGGCCACCATACCCTGACGGCACTCCTCAACCATTCGGGTCAGTTCCTCGCGGAGCACCAGGAGACGTGCGATGCGACTTTCAACCGCCTCAAGCTGTGCCTGAGCCATCCGGCTTGCCTCGACGCATGAAGCCTCCGGCTGCTCCTGCAGTGCCAGCAGGGCTCGTACCTGGGACAATTCGAAGCCGAGTTCGCGGGCATGGCGAATGAAGCCGAGCCGGCGGGCATCGGCAATGCTGTAAACACGGCGGCCATTCGAGAGGCGCGCCGGGCGCGGCAGGATTCCTTCGCGTTCATAGTAGCGAATGGTTTCGAGGTGGACACCCGATTGTCGGGCGAGTTCGCCGATCTGCATGTTTTGCCTGCTCCTGTAGTCGCTACGCGTTGTAGCATCCAATCACTGTCAAGGCGAGAAACGTTTGAAACACGTATGGAACTCCGAGCAATGGGGAGCCCCAACAGTTAGCCGGCGCCGGAGTGGGTGGTTCCCAGGCCATGGCAGCAATTCCATTCGAAGCACAGACATTCCTTTAAGCCGTAGTTGACGCTTAGGCACTCCGGTAGAACATAGCCGGCCACGACGAAGATCAGCCCCGCAAACAAGTGGTTTAGAAACCCCTTGGAACCGCTCAGATAGGTTGACAACAACATGCCAATAACGCCACCAACAATCCCACCCCCGATGAACTCCGCCGCCAGTGTCCAATCGATCAGCCCCGATGTTGCGTAGTTGATCGCCGTCGTAAGCCCGAAGGAACCGAGCGACAGAAGCGACGATCCTACTGCGCTAATCATCGGCATCCCGGTCGCCAGGATGAGTCCGGGAACTATCAGAAAGCCTCCCCCGATACCGAAGAAGCCCGAAGCGGCCCCGGCCGCCAACGCCACAGCCGCCGTTATCAAACACATCCTAAGATCGACGGACCGAACCTTTTCAAGGACCAGCTTCCTTTGCACCAGTCATAAGCCCGCCGACGACGGGCATGACGATCCCTAACACGAAAAGCACACGCTCTAGCATACTTGGAAGCGGCGGCGATCGCTCTCTTAGGATACTGACCGCCGAGCACAGATTGCGTTGCCGGCCTTATCCTGGATCAGGTCGTGATAGCGCCGGAATAGTCGCCGCTTATGTCTTCGTCCTCATCCGAATCAACGGCGGTTACCGGCATATCGCTGCCACGCGGGCTAGCGCTGCTGAGCAGTCCGGCATCTTCAAGCGCCTTGATATCCGGCAAGTCGCGAAGGGTCTCCAAGCCGAACTCCGACAGAAAGTGTTTCGTGGTCACATAGGTGAGGGGCGCGCCGGGCGTCGGGCTGCGTGGCCCGGAGCCAAGGAACCCGCTGTCGCGCAGGCCGGCAATCGTGTCGCGGCTCACTTCCTTGCCGAACATTTTTGAAAGCTCGCCGCGCGTAAGCGGTTGCAGATAGGCGATTGCCATCAACACGGCCGCTTCGTGCTCGGAGAGTTTTGGCGAGGCTGAGCGGGTCGGTGCTGCGGAAGTGCGGATCACAGCACCATAGGCGGTGCGGGTACGATGCTGCCAACCACCGGCGACCGCGACGATATCGTAGGGTCGCGCGCGCAGTTCCTCGCGCAGGTCGTCGATCAACAGATCGACGCTGCAATCCCGGCCGACGACACGGGCCAAGATCTCGCGCGTGACCGGTTCGGCCGAGGCGAAGATCACCGCCTCGGCCCTGAGCATCCACTCGCGCCAGCGTAAATCCGGCGGAAGCTCTTCGAGCTCCCGATCAATCAGGACCTCGTCTGGCGGACACCCCTTCTTTCGTCCAGCCATGGTCACAACCCATAAATCCGGAATGACGCCCGGCCCGACAGTTCGCGCACCGCGCCAGCACCCTCGAGGCGCTCGAACAGCCGCGTGCTCGCCCAGCGCGACAGGTTCGCGCCCGGCGCCGAGGCCGAGACAGCGTCTTCGTCGAGCAGTTTTTTGATCACCGCATCGCCTCCCTTGGTCCTGACCTTCGGCGCCACCGCAAGCAGCTGCTCGGCGTGGCGGCCGATGTCGCCGGCCGAGCGCAGCGCCGCGCCGGCGACATCGGCCAGCGCCAGGCACACCGACCGCTCAAATCCCGCCTCGCCGGGCCGCAATCGCCCGCGGCCGCCGGGGGTGCGGAAAGCGGCGCCAAAACGTTCCGCCATCAACAGCGGCACACCAAAATGCCAACCGAGTTTTTCAGCCAAAAGCCGGTCGGCCAGCCACCAGGCGAGGATTTCGGCGTCGGGGCGGATGGCCCAGATGTTCGCCACCAGTGTGGCGGCGGCGAACGGCACGGCGCGCGGCGACTGCAGGGCATCGTCGAACCGGTCGGCGATCTCGCTCATCCCCTCCCGGCGCAACCCCATCAGATCGGTTAGATCTTCGAGGATTTTGCTGCCGATCGTCCGTTTCCGGCCCGCCAGCTTTTGGAAGGCCAAAACCAGGCGTCCGGCCGGCCCCGGATCGTCGCCGGGCGCGGTCAGCAAAATGGCGTCACGCAGGGCATTTTCTTCCTCTTTGCGAACGCTCAATCGAACGGCGACCGCGGCGCATTTGAGCGCCTGCCGGGAGCGCCAACAGCCGACCCAGGCAGGCTCGGCGCGAACCAGGTCATGCAAGGATTTCAGTGCGATGCCCGCCGCGAATGCAGCGTCGGTCACGTCACGGCCGCCCGACAATGCCCAGTCCGGCAGTCGGGGCGGCCAGATCGGCGTCTTCGAGGGCGAGGTCACGAACGAATCCATGCGAGTGAGCATAGGTCAAATGTGCGGTTTATTCCAGTGATAAGCCATAAAACCGCACGCTATGTCGGCAATGAATAATGTCCGATAATCTTGCATTATCGGACGTCTTTGCTAGTCTTACTGGATCCGCGACGAACGCCTAGATTCTACTTCTATACGCGCAATTCACCGCTTTCAGATAATCGAGAATGGTGCTAATGTG
>Ga0209699_100573_pt1 | contig 16527 bp, 12 predicted proteins | sample SynthPrep_1_END__FD_187204 | JGI IMG/M metagenome (GOLD analysis project Ga0209699, IMG submission 187204) | Synthetic microbial communities from Ohio, USA - SynthPrep_1_END_DS7_MetaG (SPAdes) (version 2) | ecosystem: Engineered > Bioreactor > Aerobic > Activated sludge | place: USA: Ohio...
CTGCAACGCGCCATCGCGTGGCGGGTCGAGCAGCACCGCGGTAAAACCGCCACGCGCCCAGGCCTCGGAGGCCAGCGGGTTGGACAGATCGGCACGGAAAAAGTGCGCATTGTCCAAGCCATTGTTCTGCGCGTTGCCAGCGGCCCGCTGCACCATCGCCTCGACACCCTCCACCGCCACCACTTCAGCGGCCTGCTGCGCCAGCGGCAGGGCGAAATTGCCCAGGCCGCAGAACAGATCCAGCACCCGCTCGCCAGGCTGCACTGCCAACCAGTCTAGCGCCTGAGCGACCATCGCCTCGTTGACCAGACCATTGACCTGCACGAAATCGCCCGGCCGATAAGCCAGCTGCAGTTGCCAGCGTTGCAACTCAAAACCCAGCTCGGCGCTCTGCTCGTCAGGCTGCGGTTGTCCTTCGCCCTGCAGCCACAGCTGCGCGCGATGCTCGCTGCAGAATGCGCGCAAGCGGCTCAGATCAGCCTCCGCCAGCACTGCCGTGTGCCGCAGCAGCAGCGCTTCGGCAGTACCGCTGAACAGCTCCACGTGCCCGACAGCCTGCGGTTTTTCCAGACTGCGCAGCAACGCCGGTAACGCGCTGAAAATGGGTTGCAAGGGCTGTACCAGCACCAGGCATTCATCGATGGCGACGATGTCCTGGCTGGCCTCTGCGCGAAAGCCGACCTGCAGCTGACGCGCCTTGGCGTCCCAGCGCACGGCGATACGCGCGCGGCGGCGGTAGCCGAATTCAGGACCGGCCAGCGGCGCGGCCCACTCATCCGGCTGCACACCGCCCAGACGTGACAGCTGCTCGGCCAGCGTGCGCTGTTTCAGGGCCAACTGATCGGCATGGGGCATGTGCTGCAGGTTGCAACCGCCACAGCGGTCGGCGTGCATGCAGGGCGCCTCACGGCGCTCACTGCTGGCGGTGATGATGCGCTCGGCGCGCGCCTCGACGGTCTGGCTGCGGGCGCTGAGCACCCGCGCTTCGACCTGCTCGCCGGCCAGGGCGCCACTGACGAACCAGGTGCGCCCGCCTTCGAAGGCGATGCCACGACCGTCACCGGCCAGGCGTTCGATGGCAAGCTTCTGCTTCTTGCCGACCGGAACCTGCGCCGCACGACTGCCGCCGCTGGGCTGAAAGCGCAGGTTGGAGCTGCGTCTGGCCATCAGCGCGCCGGTTCTTCGTAAACGCCGGTGGACAGGTAACGGTCGCCGCGATCGCAGATGATCGCCACCAGCACCGCGTTTTCCACTTGCTGCGACAAGCGCAGCATGCCGGCCACAGAACCGCCGGAAGACACACCGCAGAAGATGCCCTCTTCCCGCGCCAGACGGCGCATGACGTGCTCGGCCTCGGTCTGGCCCATGTCCATCACCTGATCGACACGTTCGGCCTGATAGATCTTCGGCAGATATTCCTCGGGCCAGCGGCGGATGCCGGGAATGGCCGAGCCTTCCTGCGGCTGCAGACCAACGATCTGGATCGCCGGGTTCTGCTCCTTGAGGTAACGCGAGGTGCCCATGATGGTGCCGGTGGTGCCCATGGAGCTGATGAAGTGAGTGATGGTTCCGCCGGTCTGGCGCCAGATTTCCGGGCCGGTACCGCTGTAGTGCGCCTCGGGATTATCGCCGTTGGCGAACTGGTCGAGCACCTTGCCGCGCCCTTCGGCCTGCAGCCGCTCGGCCAGGTCACGCGCGCCCTCCATGCCCTCCTCCTTGCTGACCAGGATCAGCTCGGCACCGTAAGCGGTCATTGCCCACTTGCGCTCGGCGGTGGAGTTGTCCGGCATGATCAGGATCATCTTGTAGCCCTTGATCGCCGCCGCCATTGCCAGGGCGATGCCAGTATTGCCGCTGGTGGCTTCGATCAGGGTGTCGCCAGGCTGGATATCGCCACGCAGCTCGGCGCGATTGATCATCGACAACGCCGGGCGGTCCTTGACCGAGCCGGCCGGGTTGTTGCCTTCCAGCTTGACCAGCAGGGTATTGCTGGTTTCGCCGCCCAGGCGTTGCAGGCGTACCAGGGGGGTATTGCCGATGCAGTCGGCAATGGTGGGGAATTGCAGGGTCATGGGTCGCTCGAATCCAGACTGACGCGAAGGGGCATCATGATACGCCGAACCCGTCGCTTCATCACGCCATGATCGGTTGCAGGCGGTGATCAAGCCTTGCCCCGTATGCAATCCGGGATTGTCTGGCGGTGACCCGGACTGCATCCGGGCCATATGCCACCTCTATTGCGCGGCAGCGAAAGCCTTCAGAGTGCTCATCAGGCCCTGATAGCCGCCAGTGGCGATATACCAGGTCGCTGGCTCGAGATAGAACACCTTGCCATCGGCCCAGGCCTTGCTGGCTGCTATACCGGCATGCTTGCCCAGCGTCTCGTCGGCCTTGCCTTCACCGCCGGTTGCCGCACCACGGTCGAGGATCACCAACCACTGCGGCTGTTCTTTCAACGCCGCCTCCAGGCGCACCTTCTGCCGCTCGCGCAGTTGCCTGGCCTCGGGCGAATCAGGCGCCGGGCGCTCCTGCGCCACGCTCGCCGGGTCCACCGACTCGACCACCGAACGAGTACCCAGCACTTCATCGAGCATGCCGAAACGCTCGCCCGGCGCATGCAGCATCAGCGCGTCGTTGACGGTGAACAGCGTCAGCGAGCTCTGGCCGGTAGTCTTTGCATGAACGGCAGCCAGCTCCTTGTTCAGCTGCGCTTGCAGCTGCACAGCCTGCTCCTGCTTGTCGAAGATCTCGCCCAGCACTTTCAGATTACCCTGCACGCCCGCCAGGAAGTGGTCTGGGGCGATGCTCAGGTCGATGGTCGGCGCCAGCGCCGAAAGCGCCTCGAACTGATCGCTGGAACGACCGCCGATGATGATCAGGTCCGGCTTGAGACGCTCCAAAGCCGCCTGATCCGGCTCGAACAGGGTGCCAACATTGACGGTCTTGCGCCCTTCGTATTTCGCCTTCAGGTAGGCCGGCCCTGACATCTGCGGCACGCCTTCGGCGGCGATGCCAAGGGCGTCGAGCGTGTCCAGTACGCCCAGGTCAAAAACGGCGACGCGCGTGGGCGCCTCGTTCAGTGTCAGCTTGCCCTGCCCATGTTCGATGGCCAGCGGGTAGGCGGCCTGGGCCGACACCGCGCACATCAGCGCGCCAAGGTGCAACAGGTTGATTAGGGTACGCTTGAACAGCGTCATATCGCTTTCCTCACTTTTTGAGTATTCGTGGATGCCGTAGCGGCGCGCCAGGAACTGGCGGCAAAGGCCACCCGGAGAGGCTCCAGGGCGGCCTGATTAAGGCGCTGCGGATCAGAAGTTCTGCGTCAGACCGAACACGTACCGCCTGCCATCGAGGTTGTAGGCGTAGTCATCGTCGGTGGTGACTTCCTTGTTGGTGACGTTGTACACACCGAACTTCAGGCTGAGGTCCTTGGTTGGCCTGTACACCAGGCCGACATCGGCGAAGGTATAGGACGGGTAGGTCACGCCGTTGCTGGCAGCACCACTGGTGCCGGTCTGCCAGCGGCCGGATGTCTCGCCCCGGTAGTTGAGCTGAGTCCAGAGGTTCAATTTGTCCATGGCCTGCCAGTCCAACGAGACGTTGAACATGTGCTTGGCCATGTCGTTGAGCGGCTCGCCCTTGTACTGACCGGTCTTCTGCTCCGTGCTGGTATAGGTGTAGCTGTGGCGGTACATCAGGTTGTCGAGCAGTTGGTAATCCAGGGTGAACTCCACACCCTTCAGCTCCGCCTCGTCCACGTTCTCGTAGGCGGTGTAGCCGTACTGATGCGCCGGGTAGGTGGTGCCGTTGTACACACAGGGCACGTTCGGCTGGCAGACGCGGCCAGTGCGGTTGATCTTGTCCTTGTAGTCGGTCTGATAGACAGTCAGGGTCGTGTTGAGGCCCAGATCGAAGTTTTCGTAGCCGATGCCGATCTCGCGATTGAGGCTGGTCTCCGGCGTCAGCTCGGGGTTACCGATGATTACGCCGCCCCGGGAGCTGGAGCCAAAATCGGTTGCGGCCTGGCGCAGGCTGGGCGCCTTGTAACCGGAGGTCACACCGCCCTTGAGGGTGAAGTTCTCGGTCAGGTGATAGACGGCATAGACCTTGGGACTGACTTCGCTGCCGAACGCCTCGTTATCGTCGTAGCGGGCACTGAGGGTCAGCGACAGGTCGTCGGTCAGGCTCCAGTTGTCTTCCAGGAAGATCGAATTCTGGTAGCGCTCCATCTCCACTACGGCATCGGCAACCGCAACGACCGGTGGACGCAGGCCGCTGCTGGCACCGTCCTTGAGCTCTTCGTACTTGTGGGTCAGGCCACCTGTCAGTGCATGGGAGCCGAGGAAATAGGTTGCCTGGGTGTTGGCCGTCAGCACGTTGTACTCGATGCCATTGCCGGTATTGGCGTTGACTCGCGTCGGGTTCTCCGAGGTGTCGTAGTTGACGTAGGTATCCAGCAGCAGGTTGTCGTAACGCCCTTCGTGGGTGATGGCGTAGGTCTTGAGGATCGACTCGTTGTAGCTGGGCTCGTCAGCTACGTCGATGCTCTTGCCCGGATTGGCCCAACGGCGTTGCAGCGCCTCGTTGTAGTTGAAGGTGACCAGGTTCTGCTCGTCGATGTTCCAACCCAGCTTGCCGCCCAGGTTGCTTCTTCTGTACCTGGGGTCGGAGGCAGCGCTGTCGTCACCACCGAGGAAATGGCTTTCGTCCTGATGCAGGAATGAACCATTGACCTGCAAGGCCAGCACATCCTCGATCAGCGGCGCATTCAGGTAGGCACTAGTCTGATAACCGTCCTCGTTCACCTTGTTGGCGCTATCGGCCAGGCTGTACTCGGTGGTGATGCTACCGGCGAACTCGTTGCGGATTTTCTTGGTGATGATGTTGATCACCCCGCCCATCGCATCGGAGCCATACAAGGACGAAGCCGGACCCCGAATGACTTCGATGCGCTCGATCGCCTCGATGGGTGGCAGGAAATTGATCGGCGTACCGTTCTGGGTACCGTTGAGGCCGAAGGAGTCGTTGCCCTGCATCGGCCGCCCATCGATCAGAAACAGCGTATAGCCCGAGGTCATGCCGCGGATCTGGATCGAGCGCTCCACGCCACCACCGGCAATCTGCACACCAGCCACATTTTTCAGCGCGTCGGTGATATCGGTGTAGGAGCGCTTCTTCAGTTCTTCTGCGGAGATGACCGTGATGGCGGCAGGCGCATCCTTGACGCTTTGCTCAAAGCCCGTAGCGGTGACCACTACCGCCCCAAGCTCCAGTTGCTCGGACTTTTCCTCGGCCCCCGCCGAACAGGCCAGCGAGGCCAGCGTGACAGCCAGCAGGGTTTTCTTGAATAGAGGCCGAGACGATGCAGCGAGGCGTCGCTGGTTGAGTGACATGTGGATTGCTCCCAGTGATCAAGGTAAATCGAGTTGTCGGCTTGTTGCCAGCGGCCGTCCTGCACAGGAACTCGAACCCTGCACTCCCCCGGACATAGGCTTCGCTGGCTGACCCAACTCGGAACATCGGCGGCAAGCTCCGCCGTGGTCAGCGGGAGCAAATGGCCGAAACCAATCGAAAGGGCCTTGGCAAGGCCTCGGATGGACAACACGCCATCGAGAGCGAGCACTAGGAAGAAAAAGAAGCGCTACTACTTGCCGGCCCTGCCGGGTCAGACGCAAATAGTAAGAATTTACATTTGAGAGTAAATCTAATTTACGAACTATACACTTTGCAGCCGCAGCTTCAGTCGCAGACCGGGCCGTGCATTCTCTGCCCAGAGGTGCCCACCCTGGGTAGCGATCATGCTGCGCGCAATGGCCAGCCCCAGGCCGAAACCGTCACCACCCGGGCGGGCCGCGCTGAGCCGGGTGAAGGGACGAAAGATGGTCTCCAACTCGCTCTCGGCGACGCCCGGCCCCTGATCCTCGATGCACAACAGCCATTGCTCCCCTTCGCGCTGTCCGGCCAGACGCACCACACCACCCTCCGGCGAGTGGCGAATGGCATTGCGCAGGATGTTCTCCAACGCCTGCGCCAGGCCGTTGAGATTGCCCAGCACCCGGCAATCGGCCGGCAACTCGCAGGGCATGCGCTCGATGGGCCAGCCGGTCTCGAAGCCGGCGTTTTCCCTCAGCACATCCCAGAGTCTGACGATGTCCACTTCTTCCAGCGGCAAGCTGGGCCGTTCGGTGTCCAGCCAGACCAGCTCCAAGGCATCGCCGACGAGCTTTTCCATTTCCTCAACTTCACGGGCCAGACGCTGACGCAGGGCCTCGATGTCCTGTTCGCTCTCCCCTGCCACGCGCAAGCGGGCCAACGGCGTGCGCAGTTCGTGCGACAGGTCGCGCAGCAACTGGCGCTGGAACCCCACGGTGCCCTGCAGGCGCTCGGCCATATGATCGAAGGTTCGTGCCAGCTCACCTAGTTCATCCTTGCGCCGCGTCACCTGCGGCCCGAGCCGAGCAGACAGGTCGCCTGCGCTGAGTGCCGCGGCCTGACGCCTGAGGATCGCCAGCGGAGCGATCAGCAAGCGATACAGCAGAACGGCCACGACCACAGCCAGCACGGCCGGCAGCACGCGCTGCAGCAGCAACTCCCACAGTTCGTTGTACTTGCGCGGGTTCAAACGCTGCGGCAACTCCATCACCAGCCGGGCATTGCCGTCGCTGAAAGGAATGTAAAAGGTCGGCGTACCGCCTGGCCGTCCGACCGGGAACTCCAGCCTGCGCACGAAATCGAGGCGCTGCGCCTGTTCGGCCGTCAAGGTTTGCGAGGACAGCGAGTCCTTGTGCTGATCGACCACCACCGCCCAGATCTGCTCACGCTCCTGCAGCCGCTGCAGAAAGGCATCGACGCCTGCTGCGCCCTCCTCGCGCCACGTCGTTTCCGCCTCCCGGGCATAGCCTTTGAGCGTCTGCCGGGTGGATTCGGGCAGATAGGAGGTCGCATCGATCAGCTCACGGCCGACATCCACATGCAGACTGACCAGCAGCAGGCAGAACAGCGCCAATGCTCCGGCCAGCCGCCAGAGCAGCGAATGTCGCCCCGGCAGGTTCATGCCCCGGCCTGCGTCAGGATGTAGCCCTTGCCCCAGACAGTGTCGACACGTGTGGCCTCGTAGCCGACGGCCTGCAATTTGCGACGGATATGACTGACGTGCATGTCCAGGCTGCGGTCGTGCTGAGCGTAAGCGCGGCGCAGCGCCTGCTGATAAAGGAAGGGTTTGCTAAGCGCCTCGTCCTTGTGCCGCCAGAGCAGTTCCAGCACCCGGTATTCGCTGGGCGTCAGGCCGACCCAGGTGCCCCGAAAAGCCACATCGCTACGGCCCTCGTCGAACTGCAAACCGTTGCCCTCTGTGCTCGACTGCGGCTCGCGGCGCTCATAGGCGACACGCCGCAGGATCGCATCCACGCGAACGCTCAGCTCGCCCAGGCTGAAGGGCTTGGGCAGATAGTCATCGGCGCCCTGACTGAAACCGGCAATGCGGTTCTGCTCATCGCCCAACGCAGACATCAGCAGAACCGGCACGCTACAACGCTGGCGCAATTGCTGCAGCGCCACCAGGCCATTGGTGCCGGGCAACAGGATATCCATCAGGATCAGATCGAAATCCTCGTTCTCAGCCAAGCGCAACCCATCACTGCCGTCATGGCTAAGGGTCACATCGAAACCACGGGCCATCAGGTGAGACTGCAGGTGACTGGCAAGCAGAGGGTCGTCCTCGACAGCGAGGATCCGGGCTGGAGCAGCGGAACTGGCGTTCATGGAGAGAAACCGAAAATACAGAATGAGAACAATTCTACCTACTAAACGACAATCGCTCACCTACAGATTCCGCCGCGCTGAATCGCTACACTGCCCAGATGTCATTAAGGAGGAACGTCGTGTTCAAGGATCTAGGCATCAAAGGCCGCGTGCTGCTGCTCACCCTGTTCCCCACCAGCCTGCTGGCTCTGGTACTGGGTGGCTATTTCACCTGGGTGCAGTTGTCCGGTTTGCAGACGCAGTTGCTGCAGCGCGGTGAGATGCTGGTCGAACACCTGGCGCCCCTGGCGGCCCCCGCGCTGGAACAGAAAGCCCTGAAAAAACTCGAGCGCATCGCTCAACAGGCACTGGAGCACCCGGATGTGCGTGCGGTGGGTTTTCTCACCCCTGAGCGCGCCTCACTGGCACACGCCGGGCCCAGCATGCTCAACCCGTCACCCGGCGGTCAGCCGGGCATCAGCTTGCTCAGCGGCCAGGACGCCACGCGCTTTCTGCTCCCGGTCTACGACCAGCACCTGGTGCTCAGCGACGACTTCACTGAGGATCGCCAACTGGAGCTGCTCGGTTGGGTCGAACTGGAGCTTTCGCATCAGGGCACCTTGCTCAGCGGCTACCGCAGCCTGTTCGCCAGCCTGCTGCTGATCGCCGGCGGCCTTGCCGTCACCGCCCTGCTTGCCCTGCGCATGGGCCGCAGCATCAACGAGCCATTGCGCGAGATCAAGGCCGGTGTCGCCCAACTCAAGGACGGCCACCTGGAAACCCGCCTGCCACCGCTGGGCAGCCATGAGATGGATGAGCTGGCCGCCGGTATCAACCGCATGGCCGAAGCCCTGCAGAACGCGCAGGAAGAACTGCAGCACAGCATCGAACAGGCCACCGAGGACGTACGGCAGAACCTGGAAACCATCGAGATCCAGAACATCGAGCTGGACTTCGCGCGTAAGGAGGCCCTGGAAGCCAGCCGCATCAAGTCCGAGTTCCTGGCCAACATGAGCCACGAGATCCGCACCCCGCTCAACGGCATCCTTGGCTTCACCAACCTGCTGCAAAAGAGCGAGCTCAGCCCGCGCCAGCAGGACTACCTGTCGACCATCGAGAAATCCGCCGACAGCCTGCTCGGCATCATCAATGAGGTGCTCGACTTCTCCAAGATCGAAGCGGGCAAGCTGATGCTCGAATCCATCCCCTTCAACCTGCGCGATCTGCTGCAGGACACCCTGACCATCCTCGCCCCCGCGGCCCACGAAAAGCAGCTGGAGCTGGTCAGCCTGATCTACCGCGACACACCGCTGGCTCTGCGCGGCGACCCACTGCGCCTGAAGCAGGTGCTGACCAACCTGGTCAGCAATGCGATCAAGTTCACCCGCGAAGGCACCATCGTCATGCGCGCCATGGTCGAGGATGAAAGTGCCGACAGCGCACAACTGCGCATCAGCGTGATGGACACCGGCATCGGCCTGTCGGATGAAGACCTGCGTGCGCTGTTCCAGGCCTTCAGCCAGGCCGACAACTCGCTCAGCCGCCAGGCCGGTGGCACCGGCCTCGGCCTGGTGATTTCCAAGCGCCTGATCGAACGGATGGGCGGCGAGATCGGCGTCGACAGCACCCCGGGCGAAGGCTCCGAGTTCTGGATCACCCTGACCCTGCCCAAGGCCCGCGACGACGCCGAAGACCTGCCGCGTGCCGCCCTCCAAGGCCGCCGCGTGGCCGTACTGGAAAGCCACGAGCTGGCGCGCCAGGCGCTGGCCCACCAGCTCGAAGACTGCGGTCTGGAGGTGGAAAGCTTCGCCGACCCCGGCCAACTCTTCGATGCCGTGAGCCAGCAGCAGAATCGCGAACACCCGCTGAGCCTGGCTGTTCTTGGCATCACCGCCAGCCAGCTACCGCCCGACACCCTCGGCCAACGTATCGAGGATCTCGACCGGCTCGGCTGCAAGGCCCTGGTGCTGTGCCCGACCACCGAACTGGGGCTGTTTCACGAATCGCTGCCCGATGCCTACGCCCAACTGCAGGCCAAACCAGCCTGCACACGCAAACTGTACAAGGCGCTGGTGGAGATGGTCAGCCCGCAACGCCCGGCCAGCGAGTCGGTCACCATCGGCAACACGCGCCGGCCGCAAATCCTCTGCACGGACGACAACCCGGCCAACCTGCTGCTGGTGCAAACCCTGCTCGATGACCTCGGCGCTCAGGTCACCGCCGTGGACAGCGGCTACGCGGCTATAGAAGCGGTACAGCACGGTAGCTTCGACCTGGTGTTCATGGACGTGCAGATGCCCGGCATGGATGGCCGCGAAGCCACCGAAGCGATTCGCCAGTGGGAAAGCGAACAGGGCCGCAGCGCCACGCCGATCATCGCCCTCACCGCCCACGCCCTGGCCAACGAGAAGCGCGCCCTGCTGCAGAGCGGCATGGACGACTACCTGACCAAGCCGATCAACGAGCGCCAACTGGCCCAGGTGGTGCTGAAGTGGACGGGGCTGAATCTGCGCAACCAGCCGAACAACAGGGTGGTCCCGGCTGCTGCGCCGCAGTCGCAGCCCAAGGTACTCGACGCCGAAGAAGGACTGCGCCTGGCCGCGGGCAAAGCCGATCTGGCGGCGGATATGCTGAGCATGCTGCTGGCCGGTCTGCCCGGTGACCGCCAGGCCATCCGCCAGGCTCGCGATGCTGGCGAACGCACAGCGCTGATCGAGCGGGTGCATCGCCTGCACGGTGCCACGCGCTACTGCGGAGTGCCGCAACTGCGTATGGCCTGCCAACGCAGCGAGACGCTGCTCAAACAGGACGACCCCGAGGCCCAGCGCGCCCTGGACGAACTGGACGCAGCGATCGAGCGCCTGACCGAAGCAGCGGCACAAAGTGCCTGAGGACCTGCCATGCGTATCTGCCTGTTCAGCAGCAAAACCTACGACCGCGACTCTTTCCTGGCGGCCAGCGGCTCGTCCGATTGGCACCTGCAGTTTCATGAAGCGCGCCTGACCCGCGACAGCGTGGCGCTGGCCAAAGGCAACGACGTGGTCTGCGCCTTCATCAACGACGACCTGTCGGCAGCGGTGCTCGAACAATTGGCGGCCGGCGGCACGCGTCTGATCGCCTTGCGCTCGGCCGGCTACAACCATGTCGACCTGGCAGCGGCGCAGCGCCTCGGCCTGCCAGTGGTGCGAGTACCGGCCTATTCACCGCATGCCGTGGCCGAACACGCCGTGGCCCTGGTGCTGGCCCTCAACAGGCGCATCCACCGCGCGTTCAACCGCACGCGCGAGGGTGATTTTTCCCTGCATGGCCTGACCGGCTTCGACTTGCATGGCAAGACCGTCGGCGTGGTCGGAGGCGGCAAGATCGGCCAGGTATTCGCCCGCATCATGCACGGCTTCGGCTGCCAGGTGCTGATCTACGATCCGTTCCCGCTGACCGGGCTCGGTGAGCTCGGCGCGCGCCAGGCACCACTCGAAGAGGTGATCGCCAGCAGCGACATCCTCAGCCTGCACTGCCCGCTGACCGACGACAGCTACCACCTGATAGATGCCGCACGTCTGGCTCAGATGAAACGTGGCGCGATGCTGATCAACACAGGCCGCGGCGCGCTGGTCGACGCGCCCGTCCTGATCAAGGCCCTGAAAAGCGGCCAGCTCGGCTATCTGGGCCTGGATGTCTACGAGGAAGAGTCGGAGCTGTTCTTCGAGGATCACTCCGACCTGCCGCTGCAGGACGACACCCTGGCCCGCCTGCTGAGTTTTCCCAACGTCATCGTTACCGCACACCAGGCCTTTCTCACCCATGAGGCGCTCGACGCCATCGCCCGCACCACCCTGGACAACATCGCCGCCTGGCTCGCCGGCCAGCCGAGCAATGAGGTCAAGGCCGGCGCGTGATAGCATGCCGGCTGATCTGGAGGACCCATGGCCGAACACGATTTCCGTTATTCCCTGCTCAACCCGCAACACACCCTTACCGAGTGCCGCGCACTGGCACCGGGCCGCTACCAGGTCACCGGCAACGGCGGCTCCATCCAGGCCAACGACGTGCTGCTGGTCACCCTCAAGGGCAGCCGCGACCTGCACATGCGCCTGGAGGTGGAGAAGGTTCGCCACCTGATCAACCCGCCCGGCCAATGGCTGGCCGTGTGCAAGGGCCCGCAGTTCAAGGAGCTGGCCATTCATAACTGGCAAGTGAACTGCGACAGCTGCGGCAAGCAGCTGGATTTCGAATTCGCCGTCGACGCCGCCCTGGGCAAAACCGCACAAGCCCCGGCCGCCGAGGCTCGTATCACCGAACTGGGCTGGCGCAACGACGCCGGCCGCCATTTGTGCCGCACCTGCCAGGAGGCCTGACACCATGCAACGCGCCCTGCCCCTCGCCCTGCTCGCCGCCACTTTGGCCGGCTGCGCCAGCGACGCACCGCAACTGGAAACCGAACGCAGCTACCAAGTGGAATGGATCGGCGAAAGCCCGCTGATCGACCGCAGCCACCTGACCGTCACGTTTGCCGCGGACGGTCGTGCTCACGGGCACGCCGGCTGCAACCACTGGTTCGCCGGCTACACGCTAAAGGGTGATGCCGTCCGTTTCGAAGCCCCGGGCAGCACCCGCAAGATGTGCGCGCCCTCACTGATGGAGCAGGAACAGCGCTTCCTCGCGGCATTGACTGAAGTGCAACGCTGGGACTTCAACGACATCGGCCAGTTGCAGCTGTGGCCGGCCAGCGGCAAGCCGATTCGCCTCTGGCCGCAGTGACGGCGTAGCCCGGATGCAATCCGGGGCGGTAGCCCGAAGGCCATGATCGAGCTGGCTGTTGCACAGGGTTGTAGGAGCGGATTTATCCGCGAAATTCGCGGCTGAATCAGCGTGCCGCCCGGTCACTCCTATAAAGGTCAGAGCGGAGCATCGAGAGATAGCGCGCAAGGAGCTCCCGGATTGCATCCGGGCTACGCAAACAGCTCCAGCTGCTCCTGCCGCCCGCGCAGATCATGCAGCCTGACGCCCACCCCGAGCAGGCGCACCGGCTTGTCGCCACGGGCGAAAGCGTTGCTCAGCAATAGCCGGTAGCTTTCCAGATCCCGACTGGCCCCCGCCTGCTCCAGAGTGGTCTGGGTGAAATCATGAAACTTCACTTTGACGAAAGGCTTGTCCGGTCGATAACTGGCGTCCAGACGCTGCAGGCGGCCGTTCATCTCCTCGAGCAGTGCCGGCAGTTTCTCCAGGCAGCTCTGCAGATCCGGCAGATCCTGATCGTAGGTGTGCTCCACGCTCAACGACTGGCGGCGGCTGTCCACCTGCACGGCACGTTCGTCGATGCCGTGGGCCAGGCGCCACAAGCGCTCACCGAAACTGCCGAACTCGCGCACCAGCGCCAGCTTGTTCCAGTCGCGCAGATCCAGACAGGTGCGAATCCCTAAGCGCGTCAGCTTGTCAGCCGTGACCTTGCCGACGCCATGCAGCTTGTTCACCGGTAACTGCGCCACGAAATCGTCGACCTGATCCGGGGTAATCACGAACAACCCGTTGGGTTTACGCCAGTCGCTGGCGATCTTGGCCAGGAACTTGTTCGGCGCGACGCCAGCCGACACGGTGATGTGCAGCTCCTGCGCCACACGACGGCGAATTTCCTGGGCGATGCGCGTGGCGCTGCCGGCAAAATGCGGCGAGTCACTGACATCCAGATACGCCTCGTCCAACGACAGCGGCTCGATCAGGTCGGTGAACTGACGAAAGATGCCGTGAATGTCACGCGAGACCGAGCGGTACACCTCGAAGCGCGGTTTGACGATCAGAAGATCCGGGCACAGCTTCAGCGCATGCCGCGACGACATCGCCGAACGCACACCATAGGCACGCGCCTCATAGTTGCAGGTGGCAATCACCCCACGCCGGTCGGCCGAGCCGCCCACGGCCAGCGGACGACTGGCCAGGCTCGGGTCGTCACGCATCTCGATGGCGGCGTAGAAGCAGTCGCAGTCCACGTGAATTATCTTGCGCACATCACCCTCGGAAGCCTCGCCCAGCCTGGCCTGGAGCACAGAAGTCTAACAGCTGTTTAACGCTAAGCATCTGAGTTGAAAACACTTTTCTTGCAATTAGCGGTTGACAGCCAAGCTTCTGGCTGTAGAATGCCGACCCACAGACGCGGGATGGAGCAGTCTGGTAGCTCGTCGGGCTCATAACCCGAAGGTCGTAGGTTCAAATCCTGCTCCCGCAACCAGCTTCACGAAAAGGCCACTCGATGAGTGGCCTTTTTACTTTGACGGAAAATTAACTTTTTCGATCAGACGAAACAAATCGATTGACAAGATATTAAGTAAGCGTAGAATTGTCGACGCGGGATGGAGCAGTCTGGTAGCTCGTCGGGCTCATAACCCGAAGGTCGTAGGTTCAAATCCTGCTCCCGCAACCACCTTCAGATAAAGGCCACTCAATCGAGTGGCCTTTTTCGTTTCCGGGCATTGATCTACCTCAGCGGTCCATAAGCCAAGCAGGCTTATGCTGGAAACGCCTGCTGCAGATGCAGGACATTGACCGAGGAACGCCTGAATGAACCGGAAGAACGCCTCACCACGCTATGGAAGCCTCTCCATCGGCCTGCACTGGCTGATGCTGATCCTGATCGCAGTCGTCTATGCCTGCATCGAGCTCAAAGGAAATTTCCCCAAGGGTAGCGAAACCCGCGAACTGCTCAAGCAGTGGCACTTCATGCTCGGCCTGAGCGTCTTCGCGCTGGTCTGGTTGCGTCTGCTGGCCCGCACACTCAGCCCGACCCCAGCCATCGAGCCGCCGCTGCCGACCTGGCAAGCCCTGCCTGCCAAGCTGATGCACCTGGCGCTGTATGCACTGATGATTGGCGCGCCGCTGGCCGGCTGGCTGATCCTCAGCGCGCTGACAAGCCCATCCCCTTCTTCGGCCTGGAGCTGCCCGCGCTGATCGGCCCGAACAAGGAACTGGCCGGACAGATCAAGGAACTGCACGAGCTGGCCGGCACCGCCGGTTACTGGCTGATCGGCCTGCACGCCATTGCCGGCCTGTACCACCATTACGTGGCGCGCGATAACACCCTGACGCGCATGCTGCCAGGACGTAATTGAGGTGAAGGCGCCTCTGGTCAAGCGCACGAAGCGCCGCTAGAATTGCGCACTTTTTGATCAGAGGCGCCACCCAGGCGCCCTTAGAGGTTAGCCCGCATGTCCACCGCCACACCGAAAGTAGGGTTTGTCTCCCTTGGCTGTCCAAAAGCGACGGTCGACTCCGAGCGAATCCTGACCCAGCTGCGCATGGAAGGTTACGAGATCGTACCGACCTACCAGGATGCCGACGTGGTGGTGGTCAATACCTGTGGCTTCATCGATAGCGCCAAGGCCGAGTCGCTGGACGCCATCGGTGAGGCGCTGGCGGAGAACGGCAAGGTGATCGTCACCGGTTGCATGGGCGTGGCCGAAGACAGCATCCGCGACGTGCACCCGAGCGTGCTGGCTGTCACCGGCCCGCAGCAGTACGAGCAGGTGGTCAACGCCGTACACGAAGTCATCCCGCCGAAAACCGAGCACAACCCGCTGATCGACCTAGTGCCGCCGCAGGGCATCAAGCTGACCCCGCGCCACTACGCCTACCTGAAGATTTCCGAAGGCTGCAACCATACCTGCAGCTTCTGCATCATCCCGTCGATGCGCGGCAAGCTGGTCAGCCGTCCGGTGGGCGATGTGCTCAGCGAAGCCGAGCGCCTGGTCAAGGCCGGCGTGAAAGAGCTGCTGGTGATCAGCCAGGACACCAGCGCCTACGGCGTCGACCTGAAGTACAAGCTGGACTTCTGGAACGGCCAGCCGGTGAAGACGCGCATGCTCGAGCTGTGCGAGGCGCTGTCGTCGATGGGCGTGTGGGTGCGTCTGCACTACGTCTACCCCTACCCCAACGTCGATGACGTGATCCCGCTGATGGCCGCCGGCAAGCTGTTGCCGTACCTGGACATCCCCTTCCAGCACGCCAGCCCGAAAGTGCTCAAGTCGATGAAGCGCCCGGCCTTCGAAGACAAGACCCTGGCACGCATCAAGAAGTGGCGTGAGATCTGCCCGGAGCTGACCATCCGCTCCACCTTCATCGTCGGTTTCCCCGGCGAGACCGAGGAAGACTTCCAGTACCTGCTGGACTGGCTGACCGAAGCGCAGCTCGACCGCGTCGGTTGCTTCCAGTATTCGCCAGTCGAAGGCGCACCAGCCAACGACCTGGGCCTGGAAGTGGTGCCTGACGACGTCAAGCAGGACCGCTGGGAGCGCTTCATGGCGCACCAGCAGGCGATCAGCTCTGCACGTCTGCAGGCCAAGATCGGCCTGGAGATGGACGTACTGATCGATGAAGTGGACGGTGAAGGCGCCGTGGCCCGCTCCTGGGCCGACGCCCCGGAGATCGACGGCAGCGTGTTCATCGACTCCCCCAACGTCAAGCCGGGCGACAAGGTGCGCGTACGTATCGTCGATGCCGACGAGTACGACATGTGGGGCGAGCTGGTCTGACCGACCTATCTCCTGAAAAGCCCCGCAGCATGCGGGGCTTTTTCTTTCCCGGCACCACAGCTTCTTGCCGGTACAATGACCTTCTTTTTGTCGAGCCCAGTCATGAGCGAAGCCACCCGTCTGTCCAAACGCGTCATCGAGCTGTTCGGTTGCTCGCGCCGTGAAGCCGATCTTTACATCGCAGGGGGCTGGGTGACGGTGGACGGCCAAGTGGTCGAAGCGCCGCAGTTCAAGGTCGAGGATCAGCGCGTCGAATTGCACCCCGATG
>Ga0209699_100575_pt1 | contig 16513 bp, 14 predicted proteins | sample SynthPrep_1_END__FD_187204 | JGI IMG/M metagenome (GOLD analysis project Ga0209699, IMG submission 187204) | Synthetic microbial communities from Ohio, USA - SynthPrep_1_END_DS7_MetaG (SPAdes) (version 2) | ecosystem: Engineered > Bioreactor > Aerobic > Activated sludge | place: USA: Ohio...
GCTGGAACCGCACGGCCGCGGCTCAGCGCCTGGGCCTGACCTTCCGCTCGATGCGCTATCGCCTGAAGAAGCTAGGTATCGACTGAGACAATACGCCGCTCACGCTTGTGTAGGAGCCAGCTTGCTGGCGATCAAGCTAGTCCGTTTCACGCCCCGCAATCCCTTGATGCGGGGATGACGAACCACTAGTGCAACCGCCCCACTGGCGCATAAGGCGCCGGATCGATGATCGGCTCACGCCCAAGCATCAGACCAGCCAGCAGCCGGCAGGAGGCTGGCGCCAGCACCAATCCGTTGCGGAAATGCCCACAGTTGAGCCATAGCCCAGGATGCGTAGGCAGCTCGCCAATGAAGGGAATGCCCTCGGGCGAACCGGGCCGCAAACCTGCCCAATGCCCCACCACTTCGGCATCCTTGAGTGCAGGCAACAGTTCTTCGGCCGATGCCTTGAGGCTTTCCAGCGCATTATCGGTCGGTGTCTTGTCGAATCCGGCGTATTCCAGCGTGCTGCCAATCAGGATATGCCCATCACGCCGCGGGATCGCATAGCGCCCCTTAGCCAATACCATGCTTGGCAGAAAATCCTCGGCGCACTTGTAGAGAATCATCTGCCCTTTCACCGGCTCGACCGGCAACTCCAGCCCAAGCGTCTTGAGCAACTCACCACTCCAGGCGCCGGCCGCCAGAACCACGCGCTCGGCACGAATCTCGCCACCAGCGGTAGTCACGCCCCGAATCTGCCCATTCTCCTGAATGAAACCAGTGACCGGGCAATGCTCACGCAGCTCCACGTTCGGCATGGCCGCCAAAGCCGCCCGCAGCGCTTTGACCAACCGGGGATTACGCACATTGGCCACACCCGGCATATGAATGGCGCGCTGGAAACCACCACCCAGAACAGGCACCTGCTGATAAACCTCAACGATATCCACCGGAAACAGCGCACGGCCCTCGCGTGCAGCCCAGGCCAGCGCCTCGGCCTCATCATCAAGATCCAGCCAGTACAACCCGGTGGCATGCACCTCGGGATCGACACCGGTGTCTTCCAGCAACTGCCGTGCAAACCCCGGATAGAAATCCTGCGACCAATGCGCCAGCGCCGTCACCGCCGCGCTGTAACGCCAGGGATAGAGCGGGGACACGATGCCGCCGCCGGCCCAGGAAGATTCGCGGCCGACACCGGATGACTCGATCAGCACCACCGCGACACCCGCACGAGCCAACAACAGGCTGCTCAGTAGGCCGATAGCACCACCGCCAACTACCACCACATTTTTCACGCTATCGCCTCCACACTTGCCAGATTAATAGCAGCGGTCTACACCTTTTAAGAGCCAGGAAGGCACTCACCACCGCAGGGATACCCACCATGCGCAACTCGCTGCAACGAGCCACAACCCTCCCGGAACTCCTAATTACCCTCGCATTGCTGGCATTACTCAGCACCTACGCCATACCAAGCTTCGCCAAGTGGGTTGCCAGCAATAAACAACAAAACCTGCGCGAGAAGCTCCTCCATAGCTTGCAGATGGCAAGAACCCAGGCCGTGCTGAAGAGTCGCTCCATGGAGTTATGCGGTTCGACGGATGCCCTCGACTGTGACGGTAACTGGCACAAAGGCTGGATTCTACGTGTTGCCGCCAGCAAAGAAATCCTGGCTGTCGAACAATTATCCCAAGTCGACTTGCCCCTACGCTGGAAGGGTGCCAGAGATAAGCTTGTATTTCGCAATAACGGCCAAACACCCCTGAGCAACGGCCGTTTCATTCTCTGTGACGACGACGGCAAACTCTTGTGGCAACTAATCATCAGCCGTCAAGGGCGTGTCCGTCCGGCCACCTCCAAGGAAAACCTGAGCGAAGCCCACCGCTGCATCTAGCCGCAATAAGTCGTGAACTGGCGCAAATATTCCATGCACCACCCGCCGGTCGTCCCGTCACTTGCGCCAGTTATCCCGCGACAGGCGACCCGAGCACTCATTTAGGCGAGCATTGACCTGACATTCATAGTGGAGTTCACCATGTCAGGCCCAGTGACAAGCCGTGGTTTTACCCTGATAGAGCTGATGATCGTCCTGGCACTGCTGGCCATCGTCTCCTTTATTGCGGTACCGAACTTCATGGACTTCATCGAGCGCAACCGCATACAGACACAGGCACAAGAGCTGCAAGCCTTCCTTCTGTATGCCCGCGGCGAAGCGGTGAGCCGTAACACCAGCATCACGGTGGCCCTGGACGAAGACGACGATGACCTGTGGGTAGCCAAGCGCAGCTCGGGCGAAGTCATCCGCCAGCTCACCCAGAACCCCGAGTTGGTGCAGATAGATTCCAGCGCCGACGAAGTACGTTTCAGAAGCAACGGCACCGCAACCGCAGCCAGCTTCGTCGTCTGCAAGGACGGTGATACCGAGCGAGGGTTTTCTCTGCAAATTCAGGCCAGTGGCGCTATTACGCTGAGCCAGGCGGGCAAGAATGCTGACGGCAACGACCTGAACAGCTGCACTCTGTGAGGAAGATGATGACAACTGCAAAAGGCTTCAGCCTGATCGAAGTACTTGTGGCGCTACTGCTCACCACCATCGGTGTGCTCGGCATGGTCGCACTGCAAGGCCGCAGCATTCAGTACACCCAGGACTCGGTACAACGTAACACTGCGGTGGAACTGGCCAACGACCTGATCGAGATCGTCCGCGCCAACCCTCAACTGATGTTCAATAACGTGCCGCCGACGTTCCCCATGAACAGCGGCATGCGCAGCTCCTCAGCCTTCTACAAGGCCAAGACCGAGGATTTCAGCAACCGCGAAGATTGCGTCGTCAGCGCCACCGAACTCGCGAAAACAGCCATGGAGCAACGCGATTGCTGGGCTGATCGTGTCGAGGAAATGCTTCCTGGCGGCAGCGAATTGTTTACCAGCGATATGTACGTCTGCCGCAGTGCCGCACCGGGGCAATGCAACAACAACCAAGGTTCGATGCTTGAAATCCGCCTGGCATGGCAAGTTCGTGAAGGCGCTTGCCTGGACGCCAGTGATCCCCAGGCCACCATTTGTACCTACACCGTGCGGGTTCAGCCATGAAGAGCAGCCAACGCCAAAACGGCCTATCAATGATCGAGCTGCTGATCAGCCTCGCAATCAGCAGCTTCCTGATCCTCGGTATCACTCAGGTCTACATCGACAACAAGCGCAACCAGGTTTTCCATCTGAATCAGATGGGCAACCTCGAAGGCAGCCGTTTTGCCGCTCTGGTGATCGACCAGTACCTAGGCAAGGCAGGCTATCGGCGCAACCCCGCAGCCCTGATCGAAACCAGCTTCCCTGGCCGAGCAGCCGGAGGCGACTGCCTTGAGTTCAAGGCTGGGCACACCGCAACAGGCCTAAACCCCGACGTTGGGGATGGTTTCTGCATCCGCTATCAACCTCAAGTGAGTGGCGAGCTGGATTGCCAGGGAAGCAGTAGCGGTGTCAATTACACCGAAGCCTTCCCTAGTACTTTCTCCAGCGCCGACCAAGCCATCCTTGCATTCAAATATGAGTCTGGCGGCAACACCGATCTGGAGAAAGGACGATTGCTGTGCAAGAACCTCAACGCCACTGCCCCCCAATACAGTGAGCTCTTGAGTGGCATTGCCGATATCCGCCTGGAGTTCGGCGTAGGCAACAGCGACGCGCTGGATAAGGAAGTGAGCACCTTTATTTCACAAAAAGACTGGACCGCCGACTCTGGCGCCATTCGCAGCATTCGCTACAACCTGCTGCTGAGCAGTCGCGCAAAACTGCGCGACAGCGATGACTCTCTGGTACTGGACAAATGGCTTGAGGGCGCACCCGAAACCAGCAAGACGCGCCTGCAGAACGCTGATGATCGTCGCATCTACCAGATCGCCAGTAGCACGCAAAACCTCAGGAATCTAATGCCATGACAGCTTTCCCTAGCCACCGCCAAAATGGCGCCGTCCTGCTCGTCGCTCTGGTCATGCTTCTGGTGCTGACTCTGCTGGCAGTCAGCAGCATGCGCGGCGTCACCCTGGAAACGCGCATCACCGCTAATCGCGCGCAAAGCGTACAACTGATCAATGTCGCCGAGGCAGGTCTGCGAGAAGCGGAGTTCCGCTTTTACGGCCCAGGCAACCTGGCCGACAAGCTCAATGCCAACCCCGCCAACTGCAATACGAGCAACACCTTGAAGGCCAACGGCTTGAACAAACCCTGCCTGTTGGAAATTCTTGGCACCAAACTGCAGGATTTCGTGGAAGAACCTCAAGAGATAAACAACAGCTTCCTGCACGCCAATTCAAGTGGCGGCTTGGTCTGGATGCCCTATCGGGGAACGGACCCGGCAAATACCACCGCCCCCAGCGGCAGCCACACAGCCCAGTGGAACAGCATGCTGGCCGGGCAAAGCGAGACTGCCGCCGTCAATGCCGAATACGGCATGGCCCTTGAAGGGCAAGGCACCTACTTCTACCTGAACAACGCCAAGGCCACTCCGAAAGAGGGCCAAAGCGGCGGCGTTACTTACGTACAGTCGAGCCACGCCAATATCTACCTCGGCCTCAATAACTGAGATAAGCCAACATGAACGCCATTCGTGACATTCGCGCCAGGACCCTGGCCAGTACCCTATCCGGCATCATCCTGCTCAGCGCGGCGAACAGCTATGCAGATGTATCCCAGAGCCCATTGAGCCTAACTATTGGCGTCCCACCAAATCTTCTTCTCACCTTAGATGAATCGGGCAGCATGTCTTGGGGCTATGTCCCGGACTCGATTGAAAGCAGTGTCATCAGCGGCTCATACATTACGCGCCTCTATGCCGCAAGTGCGTTCAACCCGATGTATTACAATCCGAACACCAAGTATGTGATTCCACCGTTTTTTGATGAAAACGGTAACGAAGTCAAACTCTCGACGGAATTTACCAGCGCACCGATCAACGGTTTCAGACCTGGGGATGGCACCCTAAACCTGTCCGACTATTATCGCCCCACAGGCAAAGAGTACCGTATGCCTACTGGCGCCCATAACCGGCTAAATGGTCCAGAAAATGACTTCCGAGTAACCCGGGCGCTAACGACTAACCAGACTCCAGTAGAAGTTACAAGTTCCGCAGGCATCGTGTTCAGACTGTCTCGCCCTGGCGGTACTCGCACATGCGAAATAAAGCAGTCGGGCCCGGTACAGAATACAACCAACTTCACTTGCGCCAGGAGTGGAAGCACCGACACATACATTGCTTCCACACCAGCATATTACTACGCCTTCGATAGCACTCTTGCAAGTTGCAATAACTCCACGTCAAATACAAACTGCTACAAACTTGTCTTTGTAGGGGATGACGAAAAAGAAAATTTTGCCATTTGGTATTCCTTCTATAGAACCCGCGCCTTGGCAACCCTGTCCGCCACAAGCCTCGCATTCGCCCAATTATCGCCCGCAGTACGCTTGGGCTGGCAGGATCTTGCACGCTGCACCACTCTCAATGGCGGTAGCGCCTCACTCTGCAAGGACAACAAGTTCCGCCAGTATGACTCTCTGCATAAGGGACAATTCTATAGCTGGCTCAAAGACATCTACTTCAACAGCGGAACCCCTCTGCCCGCCGCTATGAAAAGAGCCGGTGAATTCCTCAAGGAAGATGTCGCATGGCATAAGTATCCAAACAGCCGGAACACCTCAGACAGGAACACCACAGAAAATACCTATGCCTGCAGGGCTAGCTACCACATCCTGATGACCGACGGTATGTGGAACGCGACAACTGACAATCCCAGCTCATTCCGCCATGACAATGTCAACATTAGCTTACCTGACGGCAAAAACTATACAGGACAACACCCCTATAAGGATGCCAAGGCAAGTACTCTGGCCGACCTAGCCATGCATTATTGGGCAACAGACTTGAATCCTAATCTGGGTAACAAGCTCCCTGGATATATCCCGTTTAAAAGTGGCGACAGCACTACTGACTACTGGGACGCACGCAACGACCCGGCCACCTGGCAACATATGACTAACTTCATCATGGGCCTGGGTCTCACCAGCTCCCTGAATAGCTCTGGCATTCCCTGGTCAGGCAGCACCCACAAAGGCGCGGGCTATGAAGCTCTGGTGGCAGGAACAAAAGACTGGCCAGAAGCATCCAGCGGCAGCGCCAATAATGTCTACGACCTTTGGCATGCCGCAATCAACTCGCGCGGTGAATTCTTCAGCGTAGATAGCCCGGAAGCGATGGTACAAGCGTTCGACGACATCCTCGACCGTATCGCTGATCGCAAGTCCACCGCAGCCCGCCCTGCGATCAACTCTGGCCAGGTCAGTGCAGACGAGAACGATGGGGGCAAGGTCATCACTGTTTCGTACCAGACCTCCTACGCCAGCGACGACAACTGGTCAGGTGACGTTAAGCGTTTCGAGAAGTCCTGGAATGCACAAAGCAATGCCTTCGAAACCTCTCAGGTCTGGAGCGCAGAGTCCCAGGTACCGGGGTGGGCCAACCGCAATATCAAGATCGCAGGCGACAGCAACAATGGGATGGTGAATTTCACCTGGGCCAACGCAGGCTCGGCCAACACTGTCGGCACCCTCGCCTACTGGCTCAATCGCGACCCAGAGAACAGCAACGTCGTCGACAATCGGGCACAGCAGCGCCTTGAGTACCTACGTGGCAACCGCAGCGGCGAGGGCAATACCTTCCGCCAGCGCAGCAGCGTACTGGGTGACTTCTACTCCTCCACACCCGCAGTGGTAAGTGGCGCGCGCTATCTGGTCAACGTGACCAATGCCCTCGAAAAAACCGATACTTACAGCGAGTTCGCCAAAGAAGCCGCCAAGCGCACTCCGCGCGTCTACGTTGGCGGCAACGACGGCATGCTGCATGCTTTCAATGCCAAAACCGGGGTCGAGGAGTTCGCCTTCATTCCCAGTGCAGTGTTCAACAAGCTGAACAAACTAACGGGTAGTAACTACAGCCATGAGTTCTATGTAGAAGGCACCCCGGTGATTGGCGATGTCTTTACCGGCACCGAATGGCGCACCATTCTGGTTGGCACGCTCAAGGCAGGCGGAAAGTCCATTTTCGCCCTCGACATCACGACTCCCGGTGAAGAAGAACTGCTGTGGGAGTTTGACGACAGCAAGCTTAGCGAAGCGACAGTGAAGATGGGTTACAGCTTCGCGCAACCAACGATCGCCCGCTTGCATACAGGCAAGTGGGCGGTAGTGATCGGCAACGGTTACGAAAGCGAGGGCAATACCAGCGGGAAAGCCGCACTGTTCGTCATCGATGCATTGGAAGGCGACCTGCTCAGGAGTCTTGAGGTGCAAGGCACCGTCGGCGTCCCCAACGGCCTGTCCTCAGCCAAACTTGGCGACTTCAACGCTGACGGTGTAGCCGACTATGCCTATGCAGGTGACCTGCAGGGCAATGTGTGGCGTTTTGATCTTCTACGCAGCGGTCGCAGCGAAAGCGCACCCTTTACTCGTGAGGATGACGGTGAAACGGCGCTCTCCGACTTCAAGGTCGCTTATGGCGGCGCCCCACTGTTCCGTGCCACCTTCAACAATACTCCCCAGCCCATTACCTCAGCGCCGAGCCTGGTATTGCACCCCACCGGCACTGGCTACTTGGTGGTCTTCGGCACTGGCAAATTCTTTGAAACCGGCGACAAGGAAGGTAACAAGAGCATTGCGCAGTCGGTCTATGGTATCTGGGACAAACAAACCCGGGGCGAGCTAGCCAGCAACCCAGGGATCAACCGCAGCAGTCTGCAACAGCAAAGCATCAGCGAGCAGACTACTGTAAGCGCCGCAGACGGCACCACTCGTCAGGGCCGCGTTATCAGTAACAACTCCATAGACTGGAGTACTCAGAACGGTTGGTATCTGAACCTCGTGCAAAGCGATGGTGAAATGGTCGTGGAGAACATGTCGCAGCTGGGCCGGACCATCTTCATGCAGTCTCTGGTACCCAACGACGATCCGTGCGGCGATGGTGCAGCCAACTGGACCTATGCGCTCAACCCATTTACCGGCGGACGGACCGTTCAGAACTCTTTCGATTACACGCCAACCGGTGATGCGGAGAGCACCAACATATCTGCCATTCGTCAGGACGGCGAAGGTGGCGGTACCATCTCGCAGAACTCCGACAGCAGTTACCAGTACTGCACTGGCCAGACCTGCACGAATATCTACCCCGATCCGTCCAGCATCGGTCGCCAAACTTGGCGTCGCGTGGAGACTGAGGACTAAATATGAGCAAGCACACCCAGCAACAGGGCTTCTCGTTAATGGAACTGATGATCGTGGTAGCGGTGATCGGCATACTGGCCGGTATCGCCTATCCGAACTACAGCGAGTATGTGAAGCGGGGTAACCGCAGCGAGGGCCAGGCATTCCTCAATGACGTCTCGGCACGGCAGGAGCGCTATTTCGCTCAGAACAATGCTTACATCACCAGCAACAATGATGTAGCAAAGTTGGCGCTGAAGAATGGTCTGGTCTCAGAAACAGGTAAATATCAGTTGGTACTGAGCAGCTCAAACAATGATGGCGGCTATACCCTGACCGCTAATCAGCAGTTCAACGATACCAAGTGCGGAAACCTGACCCTGAACGCCCGAGGAGTCAGGGGAAGAACTGGTAGCGACATGAGTATTGCTGACTGCTGGCGCTGACATAACGTAGAAAAAACGCCTCGGCTTCTTCTGAAACCGGGGCGTTCTTATTTTGATTCGCTGATTTTATCGAAGCAGGAACAAGCAGTGCTTACCGTTCCGATCACGCCAGCGCACAAGAGGCTGAATCGACAACACTCAGAGCGCCTTGAGCCTCAACTCCTTCGGCATCGAGAACGTAATGTTCTCCGGTCTTCCATCCAGCTCGGTCTCCCCCACTGCACCCCAAGCGCGCAGTTGATCAACCACCCCCCGCACCAGCACTTCCGGCGCGGAAGCACCCGCAGTGATGCCGATCCCCTTCACACCTTCGAACCACTCATGTTTGAGATCCTCGGCCCCATCGATCAGGTAAGCCGGAGTGCCCATGCGCTCGGCCAGTTCCCGTAGGCGGTTGGAGTTGGAGCTGTTGGGGCTGCCGACGACCAGCAGCACGTCGCAGTCGCTGGCCAGTTGCTTGACCGCATCCTGGCGGTTCTGTGTGGCGTAGCAGATGTCGTCCTTGCGCGGGCCGCCGATGGCCGGGAACTTGGCGCGCAGGGCGTCGATCACCTTGCTGGTGTCGTCCATGGACAGGGTGGTCTGGGTAACGAACGCCAGGTTCTCGGGGTTGCGCACCTGGAGCTCGGCGACGTCCGTCTCGTCTTCCACCAGGTAGATGGCGCCGCCGTTGCTGGCGTCGTACTGGCCCATGGTGCCTTCGACTTCCGGGTGGCCTTCGTGGCCGATGAGAATGCACTCGCGGCCCTCACGGCTGTAGCGCACCACTTCCATATGCACCTTGGTCACCAGCGGGCAAGTGGCGTCGAACACCCTGAGGCCACGTCGAGCAGCTTCGTCGCGCACGGCCTTGGAGACGCCGTGCGCACTGAAGATGACGATGACGTCGTCCGGCACCTGATGCAGCTCTTCGACGAATACCGCACCGCGTGCACGCAGGTCCTCGACCACGAACTTGTTGTGCACCACTTCATGGCGCACGTAGATCGGTGGGCCGAAGACTTCCAGGGCGCGGTTGACGATTTCGATGGCGCGATCGACGCCGGCGCAGAAGCCGCGGGGGTTGGCGAGTTTGATATGCATGGAGATTCTCGGCACGCGGTCATTCAGAAGAGGCAGTGTAACGCGGGATCGACCATGGTTCCCGCTTCACATAGCCCGGATGAAATCCGGGAGACCTGAGGTAAAGCTTTCCCGGATTTCATCCGGGCTACAGGCCAAAACCGCTCCTACTGGAGCGGCGATACGGGCTAGAGCGCTTTGACTTCGATGATTTCCACATCGAAGTCCAGCACCTTGCCGGCCAGCGGATGGTTGAAGTCGATGGTGACCTGCTTGTCATCGAACGCCTTGACCACACCCGGCAGCTCGGCATTGGCGGCGTCGTTGAAGATCACCAGTAGCCCCTCGGAGAGTTCCATACCCTCGAACTGACTGCGCGGCATGATCTGCACGTTCTGTGGATTGGGCTGGCCGAAGCCCTGCTCCGGCTGCACCTGCACACTGCGCTTGTCGCCGGCCTTGAAGCCGTAAAGCGCCTGTTCGAAACCGGGCAGCAGGTTGCCATCGCCGACCTTGAAGGTCGCGGGCTGCTTGTCGAACGTGCTGTCGACCACATCGCCGTTTTCCAGCTTGAGGGCGAAATGCAGGGTCACTTCCCTGTCCGGACCGATGCGTACGTCTGTCATTGCGCAGCCTCCTTCGCGGACTTGTCGCTCTTGAACATATCCAACGCCAGCAGGATGGCGCCGATGGTGATGAAGGTGTCGGCCAGGTTGAACGCCGGGAAGAACCAGCGGCTCTGCCAGTGCACCAGAATGAAGTCGACCACGTGACCAAGCACCACGCGGTCATACAGATTACCCAGCGCGCCGCCCAACACCATGGCCAGCGCCACGGCCAGCAGAGTCTCGTGACGCTTGAGACGCTTGAGCCAGACTACCAGCACGACGCTGACGACGATGGCGATGGCGGCGAAGAACCAACGCTGCCAGCCGGCGGCATCGGCCAGGAAGCTGAACGCCGCGCCGGTGTTGTAGGCCAGGGTCCAGTCGAAGTAACCCGGAATGACTTCGATGCGCTGATACATGCTCAGCGTGCCCTCGAAGATGTCCTTGGTCACCCGGTCGGCGACCAGGATCAGCACGCTCAGCAGCAACCAGGGCAGATGCCCGAAACGCGAGGACTCAGGCATGCTTGCGCACCTCGCCTTCACCCTCGATGTTGCTCACGCAGCGACCACACAGTTCAGGATGCGCGGCATGACTGCCGACATCGGCGCGGAAGTGCCAGCAGCGGCCGCACTTGGCGTGGGCGGATTTGAGGATCTTCAGCTTCAGGCCTTCGACCTCGGTCACCACCGCATCGGCCGGCGCATCGGCCAGCGGCGCGGTCTGCGCCGCCGAGGTGATCAGGGCGAAACGCAGCTCGTCGCCGAGCTTGGCCAGGTCGGCCTGTTTGGCGTCGTCGCAGAACAGGGTGACCTCGGCCTGCAGGCTGGCACCGATGGCCTTGGCCGTACGCAGGTTCTCCAGCTCCTTGTTGACCGCGGCCTTGACCTGCATGACGCGATCCCAGTAGGCACGGTCCAGCTCGAAGCCTTGCGGCAGACGTTCCAGGCCGGCGTACCAGGTGTTGAGCATCACCGACTCGTTGCGCTCGCCCGGCAGGAACTGCCAGATTTCCTCGGCGGTGAAGGCCAGGATCGGCGCGATCCAGCGCACCAGCGCTTCGCTGATGTGGAACAGCGCGCTCTGGCAGGAGCGGCGCGCCACGCTGTCGGCGGCGGTGGTGTACTGGCGGTCCTTGATGATGTCCAGATAGAAGCCGCCCAACTCCTGCACGCAGAAGTTGTGCACCTTGGAGTAGACGTTCCAGAAGCGGTAGTCGGCGTACGCCTCGATGATCTCTTCCTGCAGGCGCAGCGCCGCGTCGACGGCCCAGCGGTCGAGGTCGAGCATCTGCTCGGGCTGCAGCAGGTCCTTGGCCGGATCGAAACCGTTGAGGTTGGCCAGCATGAAGCGCGCGGTGTTGCGGATGCGGCGGTAGGCGTCGGCGCTGCGCTGCAGGATCACCTTGGACACGGCCATCTCGCCGGAATAGTCGGTGGAGGCGACCCACAGGCGCATGATGTCGGCGCCCAGACTGTCGTTGACCTCCTGCGGCGCAACCACGTTACCGAGCGACTTGGACATCTTGCGGCCGTTCTCGTCGACCACGAAGCCATGGGTCAGCAGCGCCTTGTACGGCGCATGACCATCGATGGCGCTGCCGGTCAGCAGGGACGAATGGAACCAGCCGCGGTGCTGGTCCGAACCTTCCAGATACAGGTCGGCACGCGGGCCAGCGGTATGGCCCATGTCATGCGAGCCGCGCAGCACGTGCCAGTGGGTGGTACCGGAGTCGAACCACACGTCGAGGGTGTCGTTGATCTTGTCGTAGTCTACCGCTTCAGTGCCGAGCAGCTCGGCGGCGTCGAGCTTGAACCAGGCTTCGATGCCTTCTTTCTCGACGCGCACTGCCACTTCTTCCATCAGTTCGGCGGTACGTGGATGCAGTTCGCCCGTGGCCTTGTGCAGGAAGAACGGGATCGGCACGCCCCAGTTGCGCTGACGCGAGATGCACCAGTCCGGGCGACCGGCGATCATGCTGTGCAGGCGCGCCTGGCCCCAGGCCGGCACGAACTGGGTCTGCTCGATGGCCGCCAGCGCACGCTCACGCAGCGGCTCGCCCTCTTTGGGCTGAGTGTCCATGCCAACGAACCACTGTGCAGTGGCGCGGTAGATCAGCGGCGTCTTGTGGCGCCAGCAGTGCATGTAGCTGTGCTGGATCGGCTGGTGCTTGAGCAGCGCGCCGACTTCGGCCAGCTTCTCGACGATGGCCGGGTTGGCCTTCCAGATGAACTGGCCGCCGAAGAACGGCAGATCCGGGGTGTAGACGCCATTGCTCTGCACCGGGCTGAGGATGTCGTCGTTGCTCATACCGTAGGCTTTGCAGGTGCGGAAGTCGTCCTCACCGTAGGCCGGCGACGAGTGGACGATACCGGTACCGGCGCCCAGTTCGACGTATTCGGCCAGGTACACCGGCGAGAAACGCTCGTAGAACGGATGACGGAAGCGGATCAGCTCCAGCGCCGCGCCCTGCGCGGTGGCGATCACCTGACCTTGCAGGCCATAGCGCTGCAGGCAGGACTCGACCAGCTCCTCGGCCAGCAGTAGCAGGCGCTCACCGGTGTCGACCAGGGCGTAGGTGAACTCCGGATGGACGTTGAGCGCCTGGTTGGCCGGAATGGTCCAGGGCGTGGTGGTCCAGATGACGATGGCGGTCGGCTTGCTCAGCTCGCTCAGGCCAAAGGCGGCGGCCAGCTTGCCTGCGTCTTCGATGGGGAAGGCGACGTCGATGGCATCGGATTTCTTGTCCTGATACTCAACCTCGGCCTCGGCCAGCGCCGAGCCGCAGTCGAAGCACCAGTTCACCGGCTTCAGGCCCTTGAACACGAAGCCCTGCTTGACCATCTCGGCCAGGGCACGGATCTCGCCGGCCTCGTTGGCAAAGTCCATGGTCTTGTACGGATTGTCCCAGTCACCGAGCACACCGAGACGGATGAAGTCGGCCTTCTGCCCTTCGATCTGCTCGCTGGCATAGGTGCGGCAACGTTCGCGGGTCAGGTCCGCCGGCTGGTTCTTGCCGAAGGTGGTTTCAACCTTGTGCTCGATCGGCAGGCCATGGCAATCCCAGCCCGGCACATAAGGCGCGTCGAAGCCGGCCAGGGTCTTGGAGCGGGTGATGATGTCCTTGAGGATCTTGTTCACCGCATGACCGATGTGAATGCTGCCGTTGGCATAGGGCGGGCCGTCGTGCAGGACGAACTTCGGCCGACCTTCGCCAATCTTGCGCAGCTTGCTATACAGGCCAATCTCGTTCCAGCGCTGCAGGGTCTGCGGCTCGCGTTGCGGCAGGCCGGCCTTCATCGGGAACTGGGTATCGGGCAGGTTCAGCGTAGCTTTGTAGTCGGTCATTTCGGGCTCTTCATCAGCGGGTGGCTCTGCCAATAATCACGGGCAGCGGCGATATCAGCGGCAATCGCCGCCTTCAAGGCCTCCAGCGAGGCGAAACGCTGCTCATCACGCAGCTTGTGGTGGAAAGCCACCGAGAGACGCCGGCCATACAGATCGCCGGCAAAATCCAGAAGGTGCACTTCCAGATGGGCGCTGCCGTCACCGGCAACGCTGGGGCGCACGCCAATATTGGCGACGCCCGGTTGAATCACACCATCGACTTCGCAGCTCACCAGATAAACGCCGGTCAGCGGCACCTTGCGCCGCTTGAGCTGGATGTTGGCAGTGGGTGCATCGAGCTGGCGGCCGAGCTTCTGCCCGTGCAGCACCCGCCCGGCGATGCGGAACGGCCGACCGAGCAAGGCTTCGGCCAGCTCGAAATCGCCATCGGCCAATGCCTGACGCACACGCGTGCTGCTGACCCGGCCACCGAGCACCTCGACGGTGGTCGAGGCATCGACGCTGAAGCCGTGGCGCTGGCCGGCGGCCTTGAGAAACTCGAAATCCCCGGCGCGGTCGCAGCCGAAACGGAAATCGTCGCCGATCTCCAGGTCCTTCACGCCCAGGCCGTCGACCAGCACGCGCTGGACGAACTCGGCTGCCGACAATTCGCGCAGGCGGCGGTTGAAGGCCAGGCACAGCACCATGTCGACGCCTTCGGCAGCCAGCAGGGCGAGCTTGTCGCGCAGGCGGGTCAGCCGCGCCGGCGCGGTGTCCGGGCCGAAGAATTCACGCGGCTGCGGCTCGAAGATCACCACGCAGCTGGGCACGGCCAATTCCGCGGCACGCTCGCGCAGACGCGCCAGGATGGCCTGGTGCCCACGATGAACGCCGTCGAAATTACCGATGGTGACCACACAGCCCCGCGCCTGGGGCTGCAGGTTATGAAGACCTCGAACCAGCTGCATAGCACGCTTCTTGTTCACAAAGTGGTCGATTATACGCACAGCACGCCATGCACAACAGGCATCGTGATGCCTGGAAAGCTACAACGAGCGCCGGGCAAAATCGCGCGGGCGAAATCCCAATATCAGCAACACGCCGAAGTAGGCGACGAGTCCGGCAGCCACCAGCACGCCGAGACGCAACAGGCGCACGAGCATCTCCCCTTCCGCCCAGGCCGGCATGACCTGCAGCAGCCCCAGCAACACAGCGACCATCACGGCCACCGCCACCACCAACTTGAGCAGGAACAGCCCCCAACCCGGCAACGGCTGGAAGATATCGGCGCGGCGCAGCTGCCAGTACAGCAGACCGGCATTCAGGCAGGCCGCCAGGCTGATCGCCAGCGCCAGACCGACGTGCGCCATATCCAGGCCGAACACGAACAGCGCATTCATTGCCTGGGTCGCCAGCAGGCTGATCACGGCTATCTTCACCGGCGTCTTGATGTTCTGCTGGGCGTAGAAGCCAGGCGCGAGGATCTTGATCAGAATCAACGCAAGCAGCCCGACCGAGTAGGCCACCAGCGCCCGCTGCGTCATCAGCGCATCTTCGGCACCGAACTTGCCGTACTGGAACAGCGACACCACCAGCGGCTCGGCGAGAATCGCCAGCGCCAGGGTGCAGGGCAGCACCAGCAGAAAACAGAGGCGCAGCCCCCAGTCGAGCAGGCGCCGGTACTCGTCGCGGTTCTTGCTGGCGTAGGTCTTGGAGAGCGCCGGCAGCAGGATGGTGCCCAGTGCCACGCCCAGCACGCCCGAAGGCAACTCCATCAGACGGTCGGCGTAGTACATCCAGGACACCGAGCCGGCCACCAGAAAAGAAGCAAAGATGGTGTTGATGATCAGCGAAATCTGGCTAACGGAGACGCCGAAGATCGCCGGCCCCATCTGTTTGAGCACGCGCCAGACACCGAGGTCGCCGAAGCTCACACGCGGCAGCACCAGCATGCCGATCTTCTTCAGATGCGGCAGTTGCCAAAGCAACTGTGCCAGCCCGCCGACCAGCACAGCCCAGCCCAGCGCCATGATCGGCGGATCGAAATAGGGCGTCAGAAACAGCGCGAAGACGATCATGCTGACGTTGAGCAACGTCGGCACGAACGCCGGCACCGAAAAACGATTCCAGGTGTTGAGCACGGCGCCGGCCAGTGATGACAGGGAGATCAGCAATATATAAGGGAAGGTCACCCGCAGCAGATCGACGGTCAGCTCGAAGCGCTGAGCCTCGTCGGCAAAACCCGGCGCCGTGGCCCAGACGATCCAGGGCGCCGCAAGCACGCCGATGGCCGTGACCAGCGCCAGCACCAGAGTCAGCAAACCGGAGACGTAGGCAACGAAGGTGCGCGCGGCCTCCTCGCCCTGCTGCATCTTGTACTCCGCCAGAATCGGTACGAAGGCCTGCGAGAAGGCGCCTTCGGCAAAAATACGGCGCAGCAGGTTGGGCAGTTTGAAGGCCACCACGAAGGCATCCGACGCCACCCCGGCACCGAAGGTGCGGGCGATGATGGTATCGCGCACAAACCCCAGCACACGTGACACCATGGTCAGAGAACTGACGGCAGCCAGGGATTTGAGCAGATTCATGGGGTATTTCGACTTCCATAAAGAGTTGCAGTAGCGGACAATCCGCCGCCCAACGAAGGCGTCGAGTGTAGCGAGCCACCACTGGTCAGGCCAGCACAGGAAAACGTCATCGGACTTGACAGTAGGCAGATGGATCGGCATGATTCGCGGCCTTATTTGTCGTAACCCCCCAGTTTTCGAGGAGCTTGACGGTGGCCAACTCACCTTCTGCCAAAAAACGCGCCAAACAGGCTGAGAAGCGCCGTAGCCA
>Ga0209699_100576_pt1 | contig 16485 bp, 17 predicted proteins | sample SynthPrep_1_END__FD_187204 | JGI IMG/M metagenome (GOLD analysis project Ga0209699, IMG submission 187204) | Synthetic microbial communities from Ohio, USA - SynthPrep_1_END_DS7_MetaG (SPAdes) (version 2) | ecosystem: Engineered > Bioreactor > Aerobic > Activated sludge | place: USA: Ohio...
GCGACTCGTGTAAAACTGGAGCGGGAAACGAGACTCGAACTCGCGACCCCGACCTTGGCAAGGTCGTGCTCTACCAACTGAGCTATTCCCGCTTGTCTTGTCGACGGGCGCCATTCTATAGAATCGAGTGGCGCCGTCAACCCTTTGATTCAAAAAAACTTATTTCTTCTCCGAGGTGATGCTGAGGTGCGGCCAGGCAGCCAGCAGGTACTGCAGCATGGACCACAATGTCAGGATTGCCGCGATCACCAGCAGGACGTAACCCAGGATGACCCAGAAGGTGAACACCGGCGGGTTGCCCAGCAGAATCACCAGCGCCACCATCTGCGCTGCGGTTTTCCACTTGCCCAGGTTGGACACCGCGACATGTGCCCGAGCACCCAGCTCGGCCATCCATTCACGCAGCGCCGAGACCACGATCTCGCGGCCGATGATGATGGCTGCCGCCAGCGTCAGCCAGAGGTTGGAGTGTTCGGCCGTGAGCAGCACCAGAGCCACCGCCACCATCAGCTTGTCCGCTACCGGATCGAGGAAGGCACCGAACGGCGTGCCCTGCTCCCAGCGACGGGCCAGGTAGCCGTCCAGCCAGTCGGTGAACGCGGCAATGGCGAAGACCGCACTGGCAGCCCAATAGCTCCAGGAAAACGGCAGATAGAACAACAGGATGAAGACCGGGATCAGCAGAACCCTGAGCACGGTTAGCAAGTTGGGGATATTCATCAGAACAACTAGGCTGCGAGGTGAGCGGGCATTCTACTCGCTGTGCAGAGTGGCATAAATCAGCTCGGCGAGCTTTTTACTGATTCCCGGCGCTTTGGCGATTTCCTCGGCACTGGCGCGCGAAAGCTCTTGCAGGCCGCCGAAGTGATTGAGCAGTTCACGCCGCCGTTTCGGACCGATTCCGGCAACCTCCTCCAGGCTCGAAGTGCGGCGTGCCTTGCCGCGTCGCGCGCGGTGCCCGGTGATGGCGAAACGGTGCGACTCGTCGCGAATCTGCTGGATCAGATGCAGCGCCGGCGAGTTGCCCGGCAAGGTGAACTCGTGTTCGGCATCGTTCAGGTAGAGCACTTCGAGGCCGGGCTTGCGCGTGGTGCCCTTGGCCACACCGAGCAGGATCAAATCCGGCACTGCCAGCTCCTGCAGCACTTCGCGGGCCATGGCCAACTGGCCCTTGCCACCGTCGACCAGCAGCACGTCCGGCAGCTTGCCTTCACCGTCCCTGGCCTTGCTGAAGCGGCGCGTCAGCGCCTGATGCATCGCCGCATAATCGTCGCCAGCGGTGATGCCTTCGATATTGAAACGGCGATAGTCGGACTTCAGCGGGCCCTCGGGGCCGAACACCACACAGGAGGCGACGGTCGCCTCGCCGCTGGAGTGGCTGATGTCGAAACACTCCATGCGTTGCGGTGGCTCGTCCATCTCCAGTACCGACGCCAGGGCCTCGAAGCGCTCGGCCATGTGTTCACGGTTGGCCAGGCGTGCCGACAGTGCCTGCTCGGCATTGGTAACAGCCAATTGCTGCCAGCGTGCTCGCGTACCGCGTACCCGATGACTGATGGCGAGGCTGCGGCCGCGCAGCGACTCGATGGCTTCGATCAGCGTGGCAAAGTCTTCGTGCTGCACGTTGACGATCAGCTCGCTCGGCAGATCGCGCTCTGCATTGCCCAGGTAGTACTGGCCGAGGAAAGCCATCAGCACGTCGGCGCCCTCTTCCTCGATCGCCACCTGGGGGAAGAAATTCTTGCTGCCCAGCACACGCCCGCCACGCACGCTGATCAGGTGCACGCACGCCCCACCCGGGTTGAGCATGACCGCGACGATGTCGACGTCACCGCTGCCGCCCTCCATGCTCTGCTGATCCTGTACGCGGCGCAGCATGGCGATCTGGTCGCGCAACTCGGCGGCACGCTCGAACTCCAGTGCCATGGAGGCCTTCTCCATGCTGGCGGAAAGCTCGTCGCTCAGTGCATTGCTGCGGCCATCGAGGAACATCACCGAGTGGCGCACGTCTTCGGCATATTCCTCGGCGCCGACCAGACCGACGCATGGCCCCTTGCAACGCTTGATCTGGTATTGCAGGCACGGCCGGGTACGGTTTCTGTAGTAGCTGTCCTCGCACTGGCGAACCTGGAAGGTCTTCTGCAACAGGCTGAGACTCTCGCGAATCGCCAGGGCGCTGGGATAGGGGCCGAAATATCGCCCCTTGGCCTTCTTGGCCCCCCGATGAATGCCGAGGCGCGGGAAATCACCGTCGGAAAGGAAGACATAAGGGTAGGATTTGTCGTCACGCAGCAGGATGTTGTACGGCGGCCGCCATTCCTTGATCAGGGTCTGCTCGAGCAGCAGCGCCTCGGTCTCGTTGGCGGTGATGGTGGTTTCGATCTGTGCGATGCGCGCCACCAGCGCGGCGGTCTTGGGTGCCTGACCTGTCTTGCGGAAATAACTGGCAAGACGCTTCTTGAGGTTCTTCGCCTTGCCCACGTAAAGCAGCTGGGTGTCGCCATCGAACATGCGATAGACACCGGGACGGCCACTGCAGGTCGCCAGGAAGGCGCTCGGATCGAAGGAAGCGGACATCTTCAGCTTACGGCGTCGACCATGCCGTGGCGTACCGCAAGCAGGGCCAGCTCGACATCGCTGGTGATGGAGAGTTTCTCGAAGATGCGATAACGATAGGTATTGACCGTCTTCGGCGACAGGCACAGCTTGTCCGAGATGTTCTGCACCTTGTGGCAGTTGGCGATCATCAGAGCGATCTGTATTTCACGCTCGGACAGCAGATCGAACGGAGAACCATTGGTCTGCGGCTGGAAGGATTTCAGCGCCAGTTGCTGAGCTATCTGCGGATCGATGTAACGTTGACCGGCGAACACCAGGCGGATGGCCTGAACCATTTCATCGAGCGCAGCGCCCTTGGTCAGATAACCGGCGGCGCCTGCCTGCAACAGGCGAGTCGGGGAAGGGTCCTCCTCACACACGGTGACTGCAACGACCTTGATATCGGGATGACTGCGCATCAGCTTGCGGGTGGCTTCCAGGCCGCCGATGCCCGGCATCTTGACGTCCATCAGCACCACGTCGGGCTTGAGTTCGCGCACTTTGAGCAGGGCTTCTTCGCCGGTACAGGCCTCACCTATGACTTGCAGACCATCGATGTCGGCGAGCATGCGCGTGATCCCCGTGCGAACCAGATCGTGATCGTCTACTACCAGCACTCTAATCAATCGACCACCTCTCGTCGCACCCTGTCAGCCCCTGTATCAGGCGGCGATATTGTACTTGTCGGCACACTGGCGAAACACCAGACCTGCTCTAGATTGACGCATGCAAGTCAAAAAGCAAGCGCCAGAAAAACGCAGCGAACCTTCAGCCTGCGCCCATCATCTGCAATCGGCATGCTGCACAGTTGCACTATTTCAAGCTGATGGGGAGGACAGTAGTGCAACCCGCCAACGGCGGCAATTCTACCAATTTATGTCGCGTCGGGAAGATTGATCAGGGGGGCTCGATGTCTGGCAGAGTACGCACTTGAAGCGCGCAGCACCCAGACCACGTAGCCCGAACCGATGCCGGCACACGTTTGCCGAGCGGCATTGCCACGCCGGAATGGATTACAGATCAGATGGGGCACACGTCCACGGCGATGCTCTTCAAGCACTACGGCAAGTGGATCAGCAAGGACGGCCCGGACTTCGTGGGCATGCTCGACAGGGCGTTGAACCTGGTGTAACGCCCTTCCGGGAGAGCCATTGAAGTGCCCTCCCGCTTACCCGTATTCCCAACGTGTTCCCAAAACGCTCCCTTTCGGGCGTATCGCCTGGAAAAATCCTTTAGAAACAGGGTGTTAGATGGCGGAGGCGGTGAGATTCGAACTCACGGATAGTTGCCCATCGACGGTTTTCAAGACCGTTGCCTTAAACCACTCGGCCACACCTCCGCAGCAGTGCGGGCGGCAATCTTACCCGAACGCAACACGCTGTCAAACTCTCTGTCTTGGCAGGTCGCCCCCCTCTGTTATGATCGAGAACATTCGAATAACGGAAGCCTCGTGCCTCAGGAGCGTCGCCATGCAAGAGCAAGATTACGCACTCAATCATTCTCAGGTGCAGCAGCTGGAAGTCAGCCGCGTCCTGCGCAACACCTATGGCCTGCTGGCCATCACCCTGGCGTTCAGCGGCCTGGTCGCCTATTTCAGCCAACGCGCCAATCTGCCCTACCCCAACTTCTTCGTGGTGCTGATCGGCTTCTATGGCCTGTTCTTTCTCACCTACAAGCTGCGTGATTCGGCCTGGGGCCTGGTTTCCACCCTTGCCCTGACCGGCTTCATGGGCTACACGCTGGGCCCGATCCTCAACCGTTACCTGGGCATGGCCAACGGTGCCGAAGTGATCAGCTCGGCATTCTCGATGACCGCCCTGGTGTTCTTCGGCCTGTCCGCCTACGTGTTGACCACCCGCAAGGACATGAGCTTCCTCGGCGGCTTCATCACCGCCGGCTTCTTCGTCCTGCTCGCTGCCGTGCTGGCCAGCTTCTTCTTCCAGATCAGCGGCCTGCAACTGGCGATCAGCGCCGGCTTCGTGCTGTTTTCTTCGGCCTGCATCCTGTTCCAGACCAGCGCCATCATCCATGGTGGTGAGCGCAACTACATCATGGCCACCATCAGCCTGTACGTGTCGATCTACAACCTGTTCGTCAGCCTGCTGCAGATCTTCGGCGTCATGGGCGGCGACGACTGATAGCGATTCGTCCCCCTTAAGCCCGCTTCGGCGGGCTTTTTCTTGCGTGTCTACCTGCTCCTGGAACAGCGAATCTTTGTCTGCCAGCCCCCCTGGCCTTATCATTGGCCCAGTTTTACCTCGCCGGACACCTCATGAAGTTTGCCATTGCCCTGTTCGCCGCCCCTCACCTGCCTGCTTCACGTCGCGCACTGCGCTTTGCCCAGGCGGCATTGGCGGGCGGCCACGAGATCGTTCGTCTGTTCTTCTATCAGGACGGCGTGCACAGCGCCGCCAGCAACGTCGTGAGCCCGCAGGACGAACTGGATCTGCCCGGAGAATGGCGCGAATTCGTCAGCGCCAACGGGCTTGACGCGGTGGTCTGCATCGCCGCCGCGTTGCGTCGCGGCGTGCTCGATGCCACCGAGGCGCAACGCTATTCACGTCCGGCTGCCAACCTGGAGGCGCCCTGGGCGCTCTCCGGTCTGGGCCAGTTGCATGAAGCCGCGCAACAGGCAGATCGCCTGGTTTGTTTCGGAGGCCAGTGAATGAGCAAGTCACTGCTGATCATCAGCCGCCAGGCACCCTGGAGCGGCCCTGGCGCCCGCGAGGCGCTGGATATCGCGCTGGCCGGCGGCGCCTTCGACCTGCCCATCGGCATGCTGTTTCTCGATGACGGCGTGTTCCAGCTCGATGCCGGGCAGCAACCCGGTCAGTTGCAACAGAAAGACCTCGGCGCCAACCTGCAGGCGCTGCCGATGTTCGGTGTCGAGTCGCTCTACGCCAGCCAGCGCAGCCTGAGCGAGCGCGGCCTTGGTGACGCCCAACTGAACCTGGCGGTACAGCGTCTCGACGACAGCGCGCTGACCGCCCTTCTCGACCGCTACGACCAGGTGATCACTCTCTGATGGCCACCCTGCACATCCTCTCCCATTCGCCGTTCGCCGACAGTCGCCTGGCCAGTTGCCTGCGCCTCCTGAGCGCAGACGACGGACTGCTGCTCACTGGCGATGCGACCTACGCCCTGCAACCCGGAACCGCCAACCTGCAGGCCTTGCAACTGATGCCCGCCACCATCGCCCTGCATGCCCTGGATGAAGACCTTGCCGCGCGCGGCTTGCAAGCGTCCGAGCGGGTACAGGTGCTGGACTATCCGGCGTTCGTCGAGCTGTGCACTCGCTACGACAGGGTCAACAGCTGGCTATGAGTACGCTCAACGTCGCCGGACGTGAGATCGCCCTGGACAAGGACGGTTACCTGGCCGACCTGCACGACTGGTCACGCCCGGTTGCCGAGGCGCTGGCTGCTGCCGAAGAACTGCAACTGAACGATGAACACTGGGAGGTGCTCGATCTGCTGCGCGCCTTCTACGCGGAGTTCCAGCTGTCGCCTGCCAACCGCCCACTGATCAAGTACGTCGCCCTCAAACTCGGCCCGGAGAAAGGCAACAGCCTGCACCTCAACCGCCTGTTCAAGGGCACGCCCGCCAAACTCGCCGCCAAACTCGCCGGCCTGCCGAAACCGACCAATTGCCTATGAACCTGATCACGCCCGCCGAACATCCCTTCGCCCAGTTCGTGCGCATTCTCGGCAAGGGCAAACGTGGTGCTCGTGGCCTGACTCGCGAGGAAGCCCGCGAGGCCATGGGCATGCTGCTCGATGGCAAGGTCGAGGACACCCAGCTCGGCGCCTTCCTGATGCTGCTGCGACACAAGGAAGAAAGCGCCGAGGAGCTCGCAGGCTTCACCGAAGCCATTCGTCCACGCCTGGCGGCGCCCGCCATTCAGGTCGACCTGGACTGGCCCAGCTATGCCGGCAAGAAACGCCATCTGCCCTGGTACCTGCTGGCTGCCAAGGCGCTGGCCGCCAGTGGTGTGCGCATCTTCATGCACGGTGGCGGTGCCCACACCGCAGGCCGCCTGTACACCGAGCAATTGCTGGAACAACTGGAGATCGTCCATTGCCATGACTGGCGATCGATACAGACCGCACTCGACCAGCACCAGTTGGCCTACAGCTATCTGGGCGACTGGATGCCGGCACTGCAACGCATGATCGACCTGCGCAACACCCTGGGCCTGCGCTCACCCATCCACTCCCTGGCACGCGTGATCAATCCGCTCGGCGCCCGCTGCGGGCTGCAAAGCATCTTCCATCCCGGCTACCAGGCCGTGCACCGCGAAGCCAGCCGACTACTGGGCGACGAGGTCATCGTGATCAAGGGCGAAGGCGGAGAAATAGAGGTCAACCCGGACGCGGCCTGCCATCTGTACGGCACGCGCAACTGCGAGGACTGGGACGAAGAATGGCCGGCGCTTTCGGCACAGCGCCACGTCAAGCCCGAACGGCTCGATCCGACCGTGCTTGGTGCGTTCTGGCGCGGCGAACAGGACGACGCCTACGGCCGCCTGGCGGTGATCGCTACCATGGCAACCGCGCTGCGCGGGCTGGGCCTGGCCCGGGACGACGCCTTCGCACAGGCCCAGCAGCGCTGGGATACGCGAATGACATCTAGCCAGTCGATGGATTAAGCCAGTTTTTTCCACCTTTCAATCGAGTTCATGACGTTAGACTTCAGGTTCACTCAGAACGGAGGCAAGCGTCATGGGCTTGTTGATCGATGGACGCTGGCATGACCAGTGGTACGACACCGGCGACAGTGGCCGCTTCCAGCGCGAAAGCGCGCAACGTCGCAACTGGGTAACCGCCGACGGCAGTGCCGGGCCGAGTGGTCACGGCGGCTTCAAGGCCGAGGCCGGGCGTTACCATCTCTACGTATCGCTGGCCTGCCCCTGGGCTCATCGCACGCTGATCCTGCGCAAGCTCAAGGGCCTCGAATCCCTGATCGACGTCTCGGTGGTCAGTTGGCTGATGCGCGAACATGGCTGGACATTCGACCGCAGCACCGGCTCCAGCGGCGATCGCCTCGACAACCTGAGCTACATGCACCAGCGCTACACCGCCGACGACCACCACTACACCGGCCGCGTGACAGTGCCCGCGCTGTGGGACAAGCAGAGCGGCGGCATCGTCAGCAACGAATCGGCGGAAATCATCCGCATGTTCAACAGCGCGTTCGACGTGCTGACCGGCAACAGGCTGGACTTCTATCCCGAGCCGCTGCGTGCGCGCATCGACCCGCTCAACGAACGCATCTATCCGGCCGTCAACAACGGCGTCTATCGCGCGGGTTTCGCCACGACCCAGGAAGCCTACGAGGAAGCCTTCGACGAGCTGTTTGCCATGCTCGACGAGCTGGAAAACCTGCTTGGCGAGCAGCGCTACCTGGCAGGCCAATACCTGACAGAGGCAGACATCCGCCTGTTCACCACGCTGATTCGCTTCGATGCCGTCTATCACGGGCACTTCAAGTGCAACCTGCGACGTATCGAGGACTACCCGAATCTGTCCAACTGGCTACGCGAGCTGTATCAGTGGCCGGGTATCGCCGAGACGGTGGACTTCACTCATATCAAGTCGCACTACTACGCCAGCCACGCCACCATCAACCCGACCGGCATCATCCCCAGGGGGCCGCGGCAGGATTTCACGCGAGCGCATGATCGCCAGCGGCTGCCGGGCAAGGGCGTGTTTCAGCGCCCGGCGTGACCTGTAGATGGCGCTAACGCATGACCAGCGTCAGCGACCCTGGTCGCCCTGAGCGCCTTCGAACCAGGCCAGCTTGTCGCGCAGGGTGACCACTTCTCCGACGATCACCAGGGTGGGCGCGTGCACTTCGTGCTCGGCTACCAGTTGCGGCAGGCTTTCCAGGGTTCCGGTGAAGACGCGCTGATTCGGCGTGGTGCCTTGCTGCACCAGCGCCGCCGGCGTCTTGCCCGAGCGACCGTGGGCAATCAGCGCCTCACAGATACCCGGCAACCCCACCAGGCCCATGTAGAACACCAGCGTTTGCCCCGGCGCCACCAGATCCTGCCAGGGCAGATCGCTGCTGCCATCCTTGAGGTGGCCAGTGACGAAACGCACCGACTGCGCATGATCGCGATGGGTCAGCGGAATCCCCGCATAGGCCGCGCAACCCGAGGCGGCGGTAATGCCGGGCACGACCTGGAATGGAATGTCCTCGGCCGCCAGTTGCTCGATCTCCTCGCCACCGCGACCGAAAATGAACGGATCACCGCCCTTCAGGCGCAATACGCGTTTACCCTGGCGGGCCAGGTCGATCAGCAGTTGGTTGATCTGCTCCTGCGGCACGGCATGATCGGCTCGGCGCTTGCCGACATAGATGCGCTCGGCGTCGCGACGGCACAACTCGATGATGGCGGGCGCCACCAGGCGGTCGTACAGCACCACGTCAGCCTGCTGCATCAGGCGCAGCGCACGGAAGGTCAGCAGATCCGGGTCGCCAGGTCCCGCACCGACCAGATACACCTCGCCCAGGGCGCGCGGCGCAGCGCCAGCCAGGCGCTCCTCCAGCAGGCGCTCGGCTTCCTGCGGCTTGCCGGAAAACACGCTCTCGGCGATCTGTCCCTGAAACACATCCTCCCAGAACACCCGGCGTTGCTGCACATCGGGAAACAGTTGCTTGACCCGGTCACGGAAGCGCTTGCCCAGGTTGGCCAGTTGACCATAGGTGGCCGGAATCCAGGTTTCGATCCTGGCGCGAATCAGCCTGGCCAGCACCGGTGCGTCACCGCCACTGCTGACCGCAACGATCAGCGGCGAGCGATCGACGATGGCGGGAAAGATCACGCTGCACAGTGCCGGCGCGTCCACCACGTTGACCGGGATGCCCAGCGCCTGGGACTCGGCAGAAATCTGCGCATTGAGCGGCTCGTCATCGGTCGCGGCGATGACCAGGGCAACGCCCTGCAAGTCACTGCTCGCATAGCCACGCAGGAAGAAGCCGTCGGGGCCGGCCAGTTCCTGCAACTCACTGCGGATGTCAGGGGCAACGACGCGCAGACGCGCACCGGCATCGCTCAGCAGGCGCGCCTTGCGCAGCGCGACCTCGCCACCGCCGATCACCAGCACCGGGCGATCCTGCAGCTTGTGGAACAGCGGAAGGAATTGCATCAGATCAGCCTCGCAAGAGGTAGGAAGGCGAACCGCGAGCGTCGCAGGGTGCGCCATGCGCACCACTGACCCGCTACCTGATTCTGGTGCGCACGGCGCACCCTGCGCGCGGCGATCATCAGACATATCGCCAAACCGGGGCGGACTCGCCCGCCCCCTATCCCGTATCGGGTCAGCCGATCACTTCGATACCGCCCATGTAGGGCTTGAGTACCTCGGGAACACGGATGCTGCCGTCGGCCTGCTGGTAGTTTTCCAGCACTGCCACCAGGGTGCGACCGACCGCCAGGCCGGAGCCGTTGAGGGTGTGCACCAGCTCCGGCTTGCCGGTTTCCGGATTGCGGTAGCGTGCCTGCATGCGGCGAGCCTGGAAGTCACCGCAGTTGGAGCAGGAGGAAATCTCCCGGTACTTGTCCTGGCTCGGCACCCAGACCTCCAGGTCGTAGGTCTTCACGGCAGAGAAGCCCATGTCACCGGTGCACAGCGCCAGCTTGCGGTAAGGCAGCTCCAGCAGTTGCAACACGCGTTCGGCGTTGGCCGTCATGCCTTCCAGCGCCTCGAAGGACTTGGAGGGCTCTACGATCTGCACCATCTCGACCTTGTCGAACTGGTGCTGGCGGATCATGCCGCGGGTATCGCGACCAGAAGCGCCTGCCTCGCTGCGGAAACACGGCGTGTGCGCGACGAACTTCAACGGCAGCTGTTTGGCATCGAGAATTTCGCCGGCAACGATATTGGTCAGCGACACCTCGGCCGTCGGGATCAGATACAGGTCGGCCTGGTCTTCACGGCGAATCCTGAACAGATCCTCCTCGAACTTCGGCAGCTGACCTGTGCCCTGAAGCGCCGGAGCCTGAACCAGATAGGGGGTGTAGGCCTCTTCGTAACCGTGCTCACCGGTGTGCAGGTTGATCATGAACTGCGCGAGGGCACGGTGCAGGCGAGCAATGGGGCCGCGCAGCAGTGCGAAACGCGCGCCAGACAGCTTGGCGGCGGTCTCGAAGTCCAGCCAGCCGTGCTGCTCGCCCAGGGCGACATGATCCCTGATTTCGAAATCGAAGCTGCGCGGGGTGCCCCAGCGAGCCACCTCGACATTGCCCTCCTCGTCCGCACCGACCGGCACCGACTCGTGCGGCAGGTTGGGGATGTTCAGCAGCAGGTCGTCCAGCTCGCTCTGGATGGCATCGAGCTCACGCTTGCCGGCCTCCAGATCGCTGCCCATCTGATCGACTTCCGCCAACAGCGGTGCGATGTCTTCACCACGCGCCTTGGCCTGGCCGATGGACTTGGAACGGCTGTTGCGCTCGGCCTGCAGTTGCTCGGTGCGTACCTGCACCGACTTGCGCTGACTCTCCAGGGCCTCGAAACGGGCGACGTCGAGGTCGAAGCCACGAGTGGCGAGGCGCTCGGCGATTTCGGTGAGTTGCGTGCGGACGAGTTTGGAATCGAGCATGTTCGGGTCTCAATACATCGGCGATAAAAGGTTGCGGCCACCAGCGTGACGCGGGTTGCCGAGTGTAAAGCTTTAGCGGGTCATGATGCCAATCGGGCCAGCAACAATCCGCCCCAGGCGGCAAGCAGCCCTCCCAGCACACTGCAAAGCAGATAGCCAGCGGCCTCGAACATCCGCCCGCTTTCCATCAGTTTGAGGATTTCCAGGCTGAACGAGGAAAAGGTGGTGAAGCCGCCCAGAAGGCCGGTAACCAGGCCGACACGCAGCTCCAAGGGCAACTCGGTTCGCGTCAGGAACAGACCGGAAAGCAGCCCGATCAGCAGGCAGCCCAGAAGATTGACGGCCAGGGTTCCCACGTAGAAGTGCCTGGGCCACTGCCCGGCCACCCAACTGGAGGCGAGAAAACGCAATACGGAGCCGACCGCGCCCCCCAGCGCGACAACGAGTGCGACACGAATCATGGTTTTCTCCGCTGTCGTGAACTGCCTGCGTCGAGATTGCGCAGGTGTTGCAGCTTGTCGCGAATCTTCAGCTCCAGGCCTCGCGGAACCGGATCGTAGTACTGGCGCGGCTCCAGATTCTCGGGAAAGTAATCCTCTCCGGCAGCGTAGGCATCCGGCTCGTCATGGGCATAGCGGTATTCGTCACCATAGCCGAGTTGTTTCATCAGCTTGGTCGGCGCGTTGCGCAGGTGCAGCGGTACCTCCTGCGAGCCCTGCTCGGCCGCGTCGCGCATGGCGGCCTTGAATGCCGTATAAACCGCATTGCTCTTTGGCGCGCAGGCGAGATAGACGATGGCCTGGGCCACGGCCAGCTCACCTTCCGGACTGCCAAGTCGCTCCTGCACGTCCCAGGCGTTGAGGCACAAAGTCAGGGCGCGCGGGTCGGCATTGCCGATGTCCTCGCTGGCCATGCGCACCACTCGCCGCGCGATGTACAGTGGGTCGCAGCCGCCATCGAGCATGCGCGCATACCAGTAAAGCGCGCCGTCCGGGCTGGAGCCGCGCACCGACTTGTGCAGCGCGGATATCTGGTCGTAGAAAGCTTCCCCGCCCTTGTCGAAGCGGCGCCGGCTGTCGCCCAGCAGGTTCTGCAGCAACTCGACGCCGATCTCGCCACCATCTTCGGCCAGGTCGGCAGCATTCTCGAGGAAATTGAGCAGGCGCCGACCATCACCGTCCGCAGCGGCCAACAGTATCTGGAAGCTGTCTTCCGGCAATCTCAGTTGGCGCTCGGCCAGGCCTTTTGGATCGCTCAGCGCCCGACCGACCAGTTTGCGCATGGCCGCTTCGTCCAGACTCTTCAGCACATAGACGCGGGCACGCGACAACAAGGCGTTGTTCAGCTCGAACGACGGGTTCTCGGTGGTAGCGCCAATGAAGATCAGCGTGCCGTCTTCGACATAAGGCAGGAAGGCGTCCTGCTGGCTCTTGTTGAAGCGATGCACTTCATCGACGAAGAGGATGGTGCGACGACCGTATTGCGCAGCGTGCTGCTGGGCGACCTCGACGGCCTGGCGGATCTCCTTGACCCCGGAAAGCACCGCGGAAATGGTCTCGAAATGCGCGTCGGTAACCTTCGCCAGCAGACGCGCCAGAGTGGTCTTGCCAACACCTGGCGGCCCCCAGAAGATCATCGAGTGCAAGGCGCCCTGCTCCAGTGCCTCGCGCAGCGGCTTGCCCGGCCCCAGGACATGCTCCTGCCCGACGTACTCGTCCAGGCTGGTTGCACGCAAACGCGCAGCCAGAGGCTGCGCGACAGGTTGGCGGCCGAACAGATCCACTGCTTACTCCTGGATGACGTCCGCGCCTTCCGGAATGTCGAAGGTGAACTGGCCGTCATCTACCGGCTCGTTCATCTTCACATTGAGGAACAGGATGTTGGTGCGCTGGCCGATGCTGTCGATCAGTTGCATGTCATTGAGCACACGATTGCGGAACGACAGACGCAGGCTGTCGAACAGGCTGTCCTTGGCCCTGGGCTTGAGAATGAAGTCGACCACGCTGCCGCCTTCCTTGTAGTCGATCTCGAAGTTCTCGCGAATCTGCGAGACATCGCCGGACAACAGCAGCGCCGGGGTGTGAGTCAGGCGCTGATCCAGGCTCTGGATGGTCACCTGCTCCAGATCCGGATCGTACAGCCAGACTTTCTCGCCGTTGGACACCAGCAGTTGCTCCATCGGCTGGTCGGTGTGCCAGCGGAACAGGCCCGGACGCTTGAGTACCAGTTGCCCCGCGGTTTCCTGCAACTGGGTGCCGCTGGCATCGAGGGTCAGCTGAGAGAAACGGGCATTGATGGTCTGTGCCTGGCTGAGCAGTTCGGTCAGGCGTTTGGTCGCCGCCTCTTCGTCAGCCTGGGCGGTCAGCAGGGTAAAACTCAGAGCGGCCAGCATCAGCAGGCGAATAACACGCATATGAACCCCTTGAGTCCGGGAAAGGATGGCGAGGTGACTCCGCACCTCGCATTGCTCGACCACTCCTGGGCGGTCGTGAATCTCGTGAACATCGGCACGTCGGTGTTGCGTATTTCGTAGTGGCGCCAAGAGCGGCATTCGCGACCTAAGCCACTCCTGCAAGAGCTGGATCATGCGGCATGCCCGGCGCAAGGATGGCCGCTCCTGTAGACCGCCAATTCGGTGTTTGTGTCCTTGGTCAGTCGCGTGACGGCCCGGGAGCGATCACTTCGCGCGAGCCGTTGGTGTTCATCGAGCTGACCACGCCGGCCATTTCCATTGCTTCGATCATCCGCGCTGCCCGGTTGTAACCGATCTTCAGCTTGCGCTGCACGGCCGAGATGGACGCTCGACGGCTTTCCAGCACGAAATTGACGGCCTCGTCGTACAGCGGATCCTCCTCGCTGCCCTCACCGCCTTCACCGCCGCCACCTTCGAAGCTGCCACCACCACCTTCGTCGGCGCCAGCGAGAATGTCTTCGATATAGTCCGGCGCGCCACGCTGCTTCCAGGCTTCGACGACGCGATGCACCTCATCGTCGGAGACGAAGGCGCCATGCACGCGAATCGGCAGGCCGGTACCCGGTGGCAGGTAGAGCATGTCACCGTGCCCCAGCAACTGCTCGGCGCCACCCTGATCGAGAATGGTGCGCGAGTCGATCTTGCTCGACACCTGGAACGCCATGCGGGTCGGGATGTTGGCCTTGATCAGGCCTGTGATCACGTCCACGGACGGCCGCTGGGTCGCGAGGATCAGGTGGATACCGGCGGCTCGCGCCTTCTGTGCAATACGTGCGATCAGCTCTTCGACCTTCTTGCCGACGATCATCATCATGTCGGCGAACTCGTCCACCACCACCACGATGGTGGGCAGCGGCTTGAGCAGCGGCGCCTCGTCCTCCATGCTTTCGCGGCGGTACAGCGGGTCGGTCAGCGGCGTGCCGGCCTCGATGGCGTCCTTCACCTTGCGGTTGAACCCGGCCAGGTTACGCACGCCCATGGCTGCCATCAGTTTGTAGCGACGCTCCATCTCGGCCACCGACCAGCGCAGCGCATTGGCCGCTTCCTTCATGTCGGTAACCACCGGGCAGAGCAGGTGCGGAATGCCTTCGTAGATCGACAGCTCAAGCATCTTCGGGTCGATCATGATCATCCGCGCCTCTTCCGGCGTGGACTTGAACAGAACCGACAGGATCATCGCGTTGACGCCTACCGACTTACCGGAACCGGTTGTACCGGCCACCAGCAGGTGCGGCATCTTGGCCAGGTCGGCGATCACCGGGCGGCCACCGATATCGTGCCCCAGCGCCAGGGTGACCGGCGACTTGGCGTCATCGTACTCGGACGAGGACAGCACCTCGGAGAAGCGCACGATCTGCCGATCTTCGTTGGGCACTTCGATGCCCACGGTGGTCTTGCCGGGAATCACCTCGACCACGCGCACGCTGACCATGGCCATCGAGCGCGCCAGATCCTTGGCCAGGTTGGAAATCCGACTGACCTTGACCCCGGCAGCGGGCTGAATCTCGAAACGGGTGATCACCGGGCCCGGATGCACGGACTCCACCACCACATCGACACCGAACTCCTTGAGCTTGATCTCCAGCAGGCGCGACATGGCCTCCAGCGACTCGGGGGAGAACTGCTTCTGCTTCTTCTCGGCGACGTCGAGAATGGAAATCGGCGGCAGGCTGCCTTCGATGGCGGTATCGACGAACAGCGGCGCCTGCTTTTCCTTGAGTACTCGCTTGCTCGGCTCGGCCGCCTTGGGCGGCGCCGGCGGTGTGATGACAGGCGCGGGACGCTTCTCGCGCTCGCTCATATGCTTGCTCAGCGACTCTTCGCGCTCGAGCAGGCGCTCCTTGACCTTGGCCTGCTCGCGGCGATCGGAGACCACCGGCGCAGCAACCTCGGTGACCCGCTCGTCCAGCTCGCGCAGCTGAATCTTCATCTGCCTGCGCTCGCTACGGGCATTCCACCAACCGGTTATGGCACCGTGGATGAGTTCGATCAGGTCGAGGGTGATCTTGCCGGTCAGATCCATCACGCGGAACCACGACAGATCGGTGAACACGGTCAGACCGAACAGGAACAGCGCCAGGAACAGCAAGGTGCTGCCCTGCACATTCAGCGCATGCACCGCAAGGTCGCCCAGGCTCGCGCCGAGCATACCGCCCCCGGAGCCTTGCATGCCGGCTGCGGCAGCGAAATGAATGTCACCCAGGGCTGCGCCGGACAGAATCAGAAAGACCAGGCCAATGCTGTGCCAGGAAAATAGCCAGCCGTTCCAGTGCCAGGGCTGATTGCGTGTACGAAATACCTGCCAGGTCTTGGCGGCCAGCAGCAACGGGAAAATGTAGGCGAAATACCCCAGCGCGCCGAACAGCGCGCTGGACAGCCAGGCGCCAATGCTGCCACCGGCGTTGATGATGCGCTCGACCTGCACACTGTTGTCCCATGCCGGATCAGCGACGTTGTAGGTCAACAGTGCCATCAGCAGATAGAGGCACATAGCGCCCAGGGCGATCAATGCGCCTTCCTTCAGTCGATACTGAAGTTTCTGACGCCAATCGATAATCTGGGTGGTGGAATTCTTCAAAACAGCCATTTCCTGCGCCCTTGGCGCGTCCATCTATGGTTAACCGCACAAGCGGCCTATTGTAGGGCCAGCCCGACGCCGAGGCCAATTGCCAAGCTCCCGCAGCCACCCCGCTTCGGTGTAGCATAGCCGCCAGCAGCTTCCATGCGGCTCAATTGGAGCACGCATTCTCTTTTGTGACAAAGGCTTATGGGGTTTTTTTATGAGCGAAGTCAAGCATTCCCGCCTGATC
>Ga0209699_100579_pt1 | contig 16432 bp, 15 predicted proteins | sample SynthPrep_1_END__FD_187204 | JGI IMG/M metagenome (GOLD analysis project Ga0209699, IMG submission 187204) | Synthetic microbial communities from Ohio, USA - SynthPrep_1_END_DS7_MetaG (SPAdes) (version 2) | ecosystem: Engineered > Bioreactor > Aerobic > Activated sludge | place: USA: Ohio...
GGCCAGCGCGGCGTCGATGTCGCCACCGGTCAGGGCCAGGGTGAGCTGGCCGTAGGGGGTGTCCTTGATGCGGTCGATACGTCCGGCGAGGATGCTGTAGTCCACCCCGGTCTCACGGGCCACGGTGCCCAGCAGCGGTGCGTAGGTGGCTTCACCCTGGAAGGTCAGGCGCAGGATACGGCCCGATACGTGGGCGAAGTCGTCGCGCTGTTCGGCCTCGTCGACGTGTTCGGACTCCTGCACGAAGCGCCGTGTGGTCGAGTGTTGCGGGTGCAGGAACACCTCGGCCACCGGGCCTTCTTCGACGATCGCACCGGCGTCCATCACCGCCACGCGGTCGCAGACGCGGCGGATCACGTCCATCTCGTGGGTGATCAGCACGATGGTCAGGCCCAGTTCGCGGTTGATCTCGGCCAGCAGGTGCAGCACGGCGGTGGTGGTCTGTGGGTCGAGGGCACTGGTGGCCTCGTCGCACAGCAGAATCTTCGGCCGGGTGCTCAGTGCACGGGCAATGCCCACGCGCTGTTTCTGGCCGCCGGAGAGCTGTGCCGGGTATTTCTTCGCATGATCCTGCAGGCCGACGCGAACCAGCAGCTCGGCGACGCGGGCGTCGATTTCGGCGCTGTTCAGCTCACCGGCCAGGCGCAGCGGCATGGCGATGTTGTCTTCCACGGTCTTCGACGACAGCAGGTTGAAGTGCTGGAAGATCATTCCGACCTGCTGGCGGAAGCGGCGCAGGCCGCTGGCGTCGAGGGCGGTGACGTCGACGCCGTCGATCTCGATGCGCCCGCCGGAAGGTTCTTCCAGGCGGTTGATCAGGCGCAGCAGGGTGCTCTTGCCGGCGCCGGAGTGGCCGATGATGCCGAACACCTGACCGCTGTCGATCTGCAGCGTGGTGGCCTGCAATGCCGGTATGTCGCGGCCCGCGACGCGGTAGGCCTTGTGGACGGATTGAAACTGGATCACGCGAACGACCTTTTGGGTATGTTCAGTGGCCGGCTCCAGAAGGTTGTCGAGCCGGCCATCGGGCGCCGGGTGGGGCGCAAAAGGGCGCTAGTTTACCCGGCGGTGTTTAGGCCGAGAAAATCTTTGTTGGCCTATGTTTATTACAAAACGGCATTACCGATAAGCGGTAGGGCAAGTGCCTTCCCTCAGTTGCGCTGCGGGCTCAACAGCAGGCGCGGTACCTGCTGCGGCGTGATCTTCTGGCTCAACTGCGGACGGAAGGTCGGATCGAGCTTTTTGATGCGTGCCGAGAGCAGGGCCGCGACCCAGGGGTAGTCCTTGGCCTCGCGCACTTCGATGCGCACCGCGCAGCGAAAGGTCACGACATCCGCCGCCACGCCGTCGAGCAGTCGGCGCAGGTTTTCGTTGTCCTGGCTGTCCAGCATAGGCAACGCCACGGTGCTGGTGGCGGCGCTCGGGTCGATCAGACGTGCCCTGGGCGTGTTCGCGACCACGGGTGCCGGTTGGCTCGCCGGGGTTGCCGCGACCGCTGCCTTGGCTTTGGCCTCGGCCTGGCGTTCGCTGGCCAGACGCTGCTGGCGCTCGGCCTCCACCTTCATGGCGGCTTCGCGAGCCTGCTGTTCGGCTGCCGCCTGGCGGGCTGCGCGGGCGCTGTCGATGGCCTGGTTGAGGTCATGGCTCAGGGCTGGCGCCTGCGGCATCAGACTGCGGGCCTGGCCCAGCGCCTGCGCGGCACGATCCAGATCACCCCGTTGCAGCGCTTCCTGGCCTTGCTCCATGTAGGCTTCGGCCAGCTGGCGCTGGTACTGCTCCAGGCGGGTGTCGCGGCTGGCGCGCTGTTGCAGCGCGCCGAGCTGGCTGCGTGCGTCGTCGAGGCGCTCTTCGGCCAGGCTCAGGTCGAGCTGGCGGAAGGCGATGACCAGATCATCGACCGGCGGCACGCTGTGTGGCTGCGTGTTCTGGCAGCCGACCAGCAGCAGAACCAGAAAAAGAGGAAGGCTGCGAAAAGCGAACGACTTCATGACTACGCGTCTCGAATTGTGCAAAAAACGTGCAATCATACAGGTTCGTATCGTTGATTTCACCTCGATCGGTTGCGCCGTATACCGGATTTCATCCGCACAAACGGTCAGGCGTTGCGCCTGGGCAACGCGAAGCTGGCCAGGAACAGCGCGGCGGCGCTGACGACGATGGACGGCCCGGCCGGCGTGTCCTGATACCAGGACATGGCCAGGCCCGCGCAGACTGCCAGCAGCCCGAGCAGGCTGGCGCCCACGGCCATCTGCTCCGGCGTGCGGGCATGCCGCTGGGCGGCCGCGGCGGGGATGATCAGCAGCGAGGTGATCAGCAGCACGCCGACGATCTTCATCGCCACCGCGATCACCACGGCGATCAGCAGCATCAGGGCCAGGCGAATGGCTGCCACCGGCAGACCTTCGACCCGCGCCAGTTCCTCGTGCACGGTGATCGCCAGCAGCGGCCGCCACAACCAGGCCAGCAGCGCATGATCCAGGCCAGGTCGCCGGGGCTGACGGCGAGCAGGTCGCCGAACAGGTAGCTCATCAGGTCGATGCGCACGTCATGCATGAAGCTCAGCGCCACCAGCCCCAGCGACAGGGTGCTGTGGGCGAGGATGCCCAGCAGGGTGTCGGAGGCCAGCGGCTGGCGCTGTTGCAGGGTCACCAGCAGGACGGCGAGCAGCACGCAGCCGACGGTCACCGTCAGGGTCGGGCTGATGTCCAGCATCAGGCCCAGTGCCACGCCGAGCAGAGCGGCATGGGACAGGGTGTCGCCGAAGTAGGCCATGCGCCGCCACACCACGAAGGAACCGAGCGGGCCGGCCACCAGGGCCAGTGCCAGGCCGGCGAGCAGGGCGTTGAGAAGGAAATCGGGCATCAGTGTTTACAGTCCGGGCCGTGTACGTGAGCCGGGCCGTGGATGGTCAGGCCAGGCTTGACCACGCCGCCATGCAGGTCGTGAGCGTGGTCGTGATGGTGGTGGTAGATGGCCAGGCTCTTGGCATCCTGGCCGAACAGTTCGATGAATGCCGGGTCGCCGCTGACCTGCTCCGGATGGCCGGAACAGCACACGTGGCGATTGAGGCAGACCACCTGATCGGTCGCGCTCATCACCAGATGCAGATCGTGCGAGACCATCAGCACGCCGCAGCCATGGCGCTCGCGCAGCCGCGAGATCAGTCGGTACAGCTCGGCCTGACCGGCAACGTCGACGCCCTGCACCGGTTCGTCGAGCACCAGCAGTTGGGGTTCGCGCAGCAGGGCGCGAGCCAGCAGCACGCGTTGCATCTCGCCGCCGGAAACGCTTTGCAGAGGGCTGTCGATCACCTGCTGCGCACCGACCTCGGCCAGTGCGGTCAGCGCACGGGCGCGATCGACGCCCGGCACCAGGCGCAGGAAGCGCAGCACCGACAGTGGCAGGGTGGCGTCGACATGGAGTTTTTGCGGCATGTAGCCGATGCGCAGGCGCGGCGCCCGGCGCACGCTGCCCCGTTGTGGTTGCAGCAGGCCGAGCACCACGCGTACCAGGGTGGTCTTGCCGGCGCCATTGGGGCCGATCAGGGTAACGATCTCGCCGGGTTGCACGCTGAGCTTGACGTCGTCCAGAACGGACTGGCCGTTGAAGCTGACAGCGACCCCATCGAGACGAATCAGCGCTTCGCTCATGCCGCGGCCTTGCAACCGGCACATAGCCCGACCACTTCGACGGTCTGGCTTTCCACGCTGAAACCGACGCCTGTGGCACCTTCGACGATGGCCTGGCTGATGGCCGGCTGTTCCAGTTCGATGGCGACATGGCAACTGCGGCAGATCAGGAACTGGCCCTGGTGTGCGTGCTCCGGATGGCTGCAGCCGACGAAGGCGTTGAGCGAGGCGATGCGGTGCACCAGGCCGTTTTCCAGAAGGAAATCCAGCGCGCGATAGACAGTGGGCGGCGCGGCGCGGCGACCGTCTTCCTCGCTCAGTACGCCGAGTATGTCGTAGGCGCCCAGCGGCTTGTGGCTGGCCCACACCAGCTCCAGCACACGCTTGCGCAGGGCGGTCAGGCGCAAGCCCTGGCGGGTGCAGATGGCCTCGGCCTCGGCCAGGGCATGGCTGACGCAGCGGGAATGGTCGTGAGGGCGTGAAGCCAGGGGCATGTCGGTCATGGGCAGGGACGGCGCAGGCAAGAGACGTTATTATGTTACCCGTTCAGGGCGTCTCTACACACTACCTGCATTGCCATCGCCCAGGTTCGTTCTTCAATTCCGTCCGAGTATGTCCCGTGTCGCGTCTTTTCTGTCTTGTTGCCCTGCTTTTCGTCGCCAATGCCCAGGCCGAGGTACGCCTGCTCACCAGTATCAAACCGCTGCAACTGATCGCCGCAGCGGTGCAGGAGGGTGTCGGCGAACCCGAGGTGCTGCTGCCGTCCGGTGCTTCGCCGCACCATTACGCGTTGCGACCGTCGGATGTGCGCCGCGTGCGCGATGCCGACCTGTTGTACTGGATCGGCCCGGATATGGAAGCCTTTCTGCCACGCGTGCTGGGCAGTCGCGACAAGCCCCAGGTGGCGGTGCAGGACTTGCCTGGCATGACTCTGCGTCACTTCGGCGACAGCCATGATCGACATGACCACGACGAGCATGCCGATGAGCACGAGCATGCTGCCGACGAGTTGGGGCATGACCACGAGCACCGTCCCGGCAGCCTGGATGCCCACCTGTGGCTGGCGGCGGACAATGCCCGGGTGATCGCGGCGCGCATGGCGGCAGACCTGACGAAGCTGGATGCGGCCAACGCCGCGCGCTATGCCGCCAACCTGCAAGCCTTCGAGGCCCGTCTGGATGCGCTCGATGGCCGCATCCGCCCGCGCCTGGCGGCCTTGCAGGGCAAGCCTTACTTCGTCTTTCACGAAGCCTTCGACTATTTCGAGGCCGCCTATGGCCTCAAGCATGCCGGTGTGTTCAGCGTCCTGGCCGAAGTGCAGCCCGGTGCGCGCCATGTCGCGGCCATGCGCAAGACGCTGCAGCAGGCCGGGCCGAGCTGCGTATTCAGCGAACCGCCGCTGCGTCCGCGCCTGGCCGAAACCCTCACTGCCGGTCTGCCGGTCAAGCTGGCCGAACTCGATGCCCTGGGCGGAACCCTGCCGGTCAACGCCACTGCTTACGAGCGACTGCTGGAAAATCTGGCAGGCGGCCTGACGCAGTGCCTCGGTAACCTGTAGCGCCTGCGCGCCGCGACGACGCAACGGCGTAGCCTACGAACTGTAACCATCCTCACGTTGCCGCCCGCAGGCGCAAACCACTAGGCTTGCGCTTTTGTCGCGAGCGCCCGCCATGTCGCCAGCCGCACCTCGCCCGTCCAATGCCACGCTGGTGCTGCTGGCCTCGCTGTACTGCGCGCAGGGCCTGCCCTCCGGGCTGATCGCCCACTCCTTGCCGGTGTTGCTGCGCCAGCATGGTGTCGATCTGGCGCTGATCGGCCTGCTCAAACTGCTGGCCCTGCCCTGGTTGCTCAAGGTGTGCTGGGCGCCCTGGATCGACCGTCTGGCCTGGCCTCGCCTGGGGCACCATCGTGGCTGGATTCTGCCGCTGCAAAGCGGCGTGATCGCCGGCGTGGCGGTGCTGGCGTTACTGGCACCGCAGACCCTGTTCGGCGCGGGCCTCGGGTGGCTGCTCGGCCTGTTGCTGCTGATCAACCTGCTGGCTTCCACCCAGGATGTGGCCACCGACGGCCTCACCGTGCGCCTGCTCCCGGAGCGCTGGCGTGGCCTGGGCAACAGCCTTCAGGTGGGCGGCTACAAGGTCGGCATGATCCTCAGCGGCAGTGGTCTGTTGCTGGTGATCGACCCGCTGGGCTGGAACCTGGCGGTCGGTCTGGTGGCCGGGTTGATTGTGCTGATGAGCGTGCCGATCTGGCTGTTCCCCGAGCGCCGGGTGCTGCCGTTCCAGCCTGCCCTGGCGGAACATGCGCTGGGCCCACGTCTGCTGTTCGACCACTACCGCGGCCTGCTGGCGCAACCCGGCATGTTGCTGTGGCTGGCCGTGGTGCTGACCTTCAAGCTCGGCGATTCGCTGGGTTCGCCGATGATCAAACCGATGCTGGTGGATCAGGGCTGGAGCACCGGAGAACTTGGCCGGTTGACCCTGATCAGCAGCCTGGCCGGTATTGGCGGCGCCCTGCTTGGCGGCCTGCTCTACGCTCGCATCGGCGTGCTGCGTGCGTTGATCCTGTTCGGCGCCCTGCAAGCCGTTGGCATCGCCGCCCTGGCCCTGCTGGTGGGGCAGGGCGCCAATACCGGGCTGGTCTATGCCGTGACCCTGTTCGAGCAGGTGGCTGACGGCATGTCCACCGTCGCCCTGTTCGCCGCGATGATGCGCATGTGCCGTCCCGAACACGAGGGCGCCGACTTCACCCTGCAAGCCTCGGCGCAACTGCTGCTGTCCGGTTTCGTCGGAGCCGGCAGCGGGGTGGTGGCCAAGGCGCTGGGGTACGAGGGATTGTTCGTCGTTGCGGGCGGGCTGGGGGCAGTGGTGTTGCTCGTCGTGTCGGCGCACGCGCGCCGCACTTCAGGCTGAGTGAACGGTTACCCGGCCCACTGCCGGCCATGGCGCTCGAGCAGGTGTTGCAGTTGCTCCGGTCCATCGCTGCCGGCCGGGTAGGGGCGCGGGCTCTGGTAGTGCTGGTGCCAGCCCTGGAGGATCGGGTCGACCCACTGCCAGGCCGCCTCCACTTCGTCGCGGCGCATGAACAGCGTGGAGTCGCCTTCGATCACGTCGAGCAGCAGGCGCTCGTAGGCGTCCCAGCGGCGTTGCTGGTTGAAGGCATTGGCCAGGTTTAGATCCAGCTCCACCGGTTTCAGGTGCATGCCCTTGCCGGGGTTCTTGGCCATCAGTTGCAGGCTGATGCGTTCTTCCGGTTGCAGGCGGATCAGCAACTGGTTGGCCTCGCCTTCGTGGAACAGGCGGTGGGGCACCGGCTTGAACTGGATGAGGATTTCCGACGCCTTCTTCGCCAGACGCTTGCCTGTACGCAGGTAGAACGGCACGCCGGCCCAGCGCCAGTTGTCGATCTCCACCTGCACCGCGACGAAGGTTTCGGTATCGCTGTCGTTGTCGACGTTCTTCTCGAAGTAGTAGGCGGGCACGTCGTGGCCGCCGATCTTGCCGGCGGTGTACTGGCCGCGCACGGTCTTGTCCTGCACGTCGAGGCCGCTGATGGGTTTCAGGGCTTCGAGAATCTTCACCTTTTCGTTGCGCACCGCTTCGGCGTCGAAGCGCACCGGGGCTTCCATGGCCACCAGGCAGAGCAACTGCAACAGGTGGTTCTGGATCATGTCGCGCATGGCGCCGGCGTTGTCGTAGTAGGCGCCGCGGTTTTCCACACCGAGGGTCTCGCAGACGCTGATCTGTACGTGGTCGATGTGTCCGGCGCGCCACACCGGCTCGAACAGGGCGTTGGCGAAGCGCAGCGCCATGAGGTTCTGCACGGTTTCCTTGCCCAGGTAGTGATCGATGCGAAATACCCGCGCTTCGTCGAACACGGCGCCGATGGCGGCGTTGATCGCGCGGGCCGACTCCAGCGAGTGGCCGATGGGCTTTTCCAGCACGATGCGCGCGGACGGGCCGGCCAGGCCGGCATTGGCCAGGTGCGCGGCGATGTCTTCGAACAGGTTCGGGGCGGTGGCCAGGTAGTAGACCCTTACGCGATCCTCGCCCTGTCCCAGGCGCTTGGCCAGACGGCCGAAGTCGGCACTCTGCGCGGCGTCCATGGCGAAGTAGTCGAGCCGCTCGGCGAAGCTGCTCCAGCTTTCTGCGCTGAAGTCGGCACGCGCCACCTGGGCACGGCAATGGCGCTCGGCCAGGGCCTGGTAGGCCTCGCGGCTGTGACTGCTGCGAGCCAGCGCCAGGATGCGCATGTCACGATGCAGGCGGCCTTCACGGTGCAGGTGATAGAGCGCTGGCAGCAGCTTGTGCAGGGCCAGGTCGCCCGTACCACCGAAGACCAGCATGTCGCAGGAAATACTCAAGGGAAACACTCCGACTCGGTTTGGCAGGTCGCTACCTGCGGTCCTGGGAAACGGTGCCTCTGCATCGAATCTGGCGTTGCGGGGCGTGTCGTCCATCGCGTATCGGTTTAAAACTGCCTGTTGGCGGTGCGCGGACGCAAGCCATGTAGTATAACTACAAGGTCACTACAACCGCCGACCGCTGATCATAACCGAGCTATGGCCAGTCGAGTGTCCGCGGTAGAGCCTTTTCTGCATAGAGCCTACTTCCGTGAATCTGTTGCAACACATCGCCCAGTCGCGCCACTTGCTGCGCAAGTCCGAGCTCAAGGTCGCCGATCACGTTCTGCTCGATCCCGCTTCGGTCATGCACAGTTCCATGGCCGAGCTGGCGCATAGCGTCGGGATCAGCGAGCCGACCATCGTGCGTTTCTGCCGAGCCATCGGCTGCACCGGTTTTCAGGATCTCAAGCTGAAGCTGGCGCAGAGCCTGGCGGCGGGTGCCAGTTTCGGCCAGTTCGCGATTCACGAGGATGACTCGGTCGCCGACTTCAGCCTGAAGATCTTCGACACCACGCTGCACACCCTGATGGAAGTCCGTGAGAAGCTCGACCCCGAGGCGCTGCAACGCGCCATTGCCGCCTGTTCGCAGGCGCAGCGCGTCGAGTTCTACGGTTTCGGTGCCTCGGGCGCGGTGGCGGCCGACGCCCAGCACAAGTTCTTCCGTCTGTTGCTCAATGCTGCGGCCTATTCCGACCCGCACATGCAGGCGATGAGTGCGGTGACCCTGAAGCCGGGCGACGTGGCCATCTGCATTTCCCAGTCGGGTCGCTCCAAGGATCTGCTGATCACCGCCAACCTGGTGCGCGAGGCGGGGGCCAGCCTGATTACCCTGTGCCCGAGCCAGACGCCATTGGCCGATCTGGCCACCGTCAACCTGGCCATCGACGTGCAGGAAGACACCGAAATCTACACCCCGCTGACCTCGCGCATCGCCCACCTGGTGGTGATCGACGTGTTGGCCATGGGCGTTGCCATGGCGCGCGGGCCGAGCCTGGTCAACCACCTCAAGAGCGTCAAGCGCAGCCTGCGCAGCTTGCGCCTGTCGCCGAAATCGCTGCGCAGCAGCGAGGACTAGGGTCTCTGCGAAGCGTCGTCGGGCGAAGGTCTGGCGATACCGGTGGCGGCCTCGGCGGCGCGGCCCGAGGTAGAGGCTGCTGCCGACCCCGCGCGGGCCGGCGAATTGAAACCTGCGAAGTGCCAGGCGTCACCGAGGCTTCATGGCGCTGCCGCGAAAGCGTCATCTGCGCGATCCATGCTGGAGGCTCCAGTCCTCGTTCCGGGAGAACCGAGATGCCTCGTATCTTCGATGACGCGCAACCGCACGACCAGCCTGACGCCAAGACCCGCCGCAAATTGCAGGATCAGCGGCGCATGGCCTATCGTCGGGCCATCGAGACCTATGCCGAACAGTGCCAGTTGCAGCGTGAGCTGGCCGATTATCCCGAGCTGGTACCTGCCGGCTATCTGCAAGCTATCGACAGGGCGCAGCGCAGCGCCGCCTGAGTCGCGCGCGCCGTCCCGCGACAGGCCGGGCGGCGCGCTTGCCCGATTCTCCGGACTTATTGCCCGGTTCTGCTGATCTGCTCGTCTCGTCGAGACAGTCCTCTCAACGCCCACTACAGTTAACTTCCGGCCCTCCTGCGTGCGGGGCTGACCGTGAGCACCGGCGTGCGATGCCGGAACAATCAGACACCATCAGACAAGGTGGGCAGACCATGATTACCCTGAATCTCAATGGCCGGAACCATGAGCTGGACGTGTCCGACGACATGCCGCTGCTCTGGGCGCTGCGTGACGTCGCCAATCTCACCGGTACCAAATACGGCTGCGGCATGGCCTTGTGCGGTGCCTGCACGGTCAACGTCGAGGGGCAGCCGACCCGTTCCTGCGTGACGCCGGTGTCGGCGGTGGCCGGCAAGCGCATCACCACCATCGAGGCGGTTGGCGAGGATGCCGTGGGCAAGGTGGTGCAGGAGGCCTGGCGACAGCTCGATGTGGTGCAGTGTGGCTACTGCCAGTCCGGGCAGATCATGGCGGCCACTGCTTTGCTCAGCGCCAACAAGGCGCCGAGCGATGCCGATATCGATGCGGCCATGAGCGGCAATATCTGTCGCTGTGCCACCTATGTGCGGATTCGTGCCGCCATCCACGAAGCTGCCGGGCAACTGGCCTGAGGAGGCGCGTCATCATGGGCAAGATCGAAACCCCCGACAGTGCCGCTCGCGGCATTCTCAACGTCAGTCGTCGCAGCCTGCTCAAGGGTACTGGCGGCCTGGCGCTGGGCTTTTTCCTGGCGCCGCTGATGCGCGGTGGCGAGGCGCTGGCCGCCACCGCCAACCAGCCATTCGGCCCCAATGCCTTCGTGCGCATCGACCAGGACGGCATGGTGACCGTGCTGGCCAAGCACCTGGAAATGGGCCAGGGCAGTTACACCGGCCTGGCCACGCTGCTGGCCGAAGAGCTGGATGCCGACTGGAGCAAGGTGCGCGTGGAAGGTGCGCCAGCCGACGTGAAGCTTTACAACAACAACGCCTTCGGCCCGATGCAGGGCACGGGCGGCAGCACGGCGATGGCCAACTCCTGGGAGCAGATGCGCAATGCCGGCGCTACCGCCAAGGCCATGCTGGTGGCCGCCGCCGCGCAGCGCTGGAAGGTGCCTGCCAGCGAGATCAGTGTCAGCCAGGGTGTGGTCAGTCATGCCGGTTCGGGGCGCAAGGCCGGCTTCGGCGAACTGGTCGATGCCGCCGCGCAACTGCCGGTGCCGCAGCAGGTACAGCTCAAGGATGCGAAGGACTTCAAGCTGATCGGCAAGCTCGACTTGCGTCGCAAGGACAGCCACGGCAAGACCGATGGCAGTGCCGTCTTCACCCAGGACTTCAAGCTGCCGGGCATGCTGGTGGCGATGGTTGCCTACCCGCCGCGCTTTGGTGGCGTGCCGCGTTCGGTCGACAGCAGCAAGGCCAGGGCCGTGCGCGACGTGGTCGAAGTGGTGGAGTTGCGTGATCTGCCCCATGGCCGCAGCGGTGTCGCCGTGCTGGCGAAGAACACCTGGGCCGCGCGCCAGGGTCGCGACGCCCTGGTGATCGACTGGGACGAGAGCAAGGCGTTCACCCTTGGTAGCGAGGAAATCCTCGCCCAGTACCGTGAAACTGCCGGCAAGCCGGGAATGCCGGCCACGCGCAATGGCGACGCCGAAGCCGCGTTGGCCAGGGCGGCGAAGGTGGTCGAGGCCGACTACGAATTCCCCTACCTGGCGCATGCGGCGATGGAGCCGATGAACTGCCTGGTGAAACTTTCGGATGAGCACTGCGAAATCTGGAACGGCGAGCAATTCCAGACCGTGGATCAGAACCTCATTGGTGCCTATCTGGGGTTGCCGCCGGAGAAGATCACGCTGAATCAGCTCTATGCCGGCGGCAGTTTCGGTCGTCGCGCCAGCTCGGTGTCCGACTATCTGCTCGAAGCGGTGGCGATCGCCCGGGCGGCGCGCGGCAAGGGCGTCGATGCACCGGTGAAGATGGTCTGGACGCGCGAAGACGATACCCGTGGCGGCTATTACCGACCGATGTATCTGCACCGTGTACGCATCGGGCTGGACGAAGCCGGCAAGCTGCAGGCCTGGCACAACCGTCTGGTCGGCCAGTCGATCATTGCCGGCACCTCGCTGGAGGCTGCGCTGGTACATGACGGCATCGACCATACCTCGGTCGAGGGTGTTTCCAACCTGTCGTACGCGGTGCCCAACCTGCAGGTGGAGCTGAGCACTCCGACCAATATCAAGGTGCCGGTGCTGTGGTGGCGCTCGGTGGGTCATACCCACACCGGCTACGTTGCCGAGACCATGATCGACGAGGCCGCGGTGGCGGCGGGCAAGGATCCCTATGCCTTCCGTGATGCGCTGCTGGAGAAGCATCCGCGTCACCGTGCTGCGCTCAGGCTGGCGGCCGAGCAGGCCGGCTGGGACAAACCGCTGGCGGCGGGCGCCAACGGCGAGAAACGCGGTCGCGGTATCGCCGTGCACGAGTCATTCGGCTCCTTCGTGGCGCAGGTCGCCGAGGTCACGGTGAAGGCCGATGGCAGTTACCGTCTGGATCGGGTGGTGTGCGCCGTGGACTGCGGCATTGCCATCAACCCGGACGTGATCAGGGCGCAGATGGAGGGCGGTATCGGCTTCGCCCTGGCAATGGCCCGACACAGTGCGATCACCCTGAAGGAGGGGCGTGTCGAGCAATCGAACTTCCACGACTTCCAGGTGCTGCGGATGAACGAGATGCCCAGGGTCGACGTGCATATCGTGCCCTCGGCCGCGAATCCGAGCGGTGTCGGCGAACCGGGCGTACCGCCCTTGGCGCCGGCCCTGGCCAACGCGCTGTTCGCCGCCACCGGCGTGCGTCTGCGCAAGCTGCCGTTCCCGGCGCAGATCAAGGCCTGAGTGGGATGACGGAGGATCGCTGCTCCATGTAGGCGCCGCTTCGGCGGCGAGCGTTGGGGCACCGTTCGCGGCTGAAGCCGCTCCTGCGGGAGCGGTGGATGGCGGGGTTCAGTGGGCGGTCAACCTTGGCGCTTCGATATCGCTGGCATCCTGCGGCGTCGGTGCATGGATCGCTGCCTGGCGATGCTTGAGCATGCCACCTTCGCGCTGGTTCATGGCGGCTGTCATCTCTGCAAGGATCGCCGTGGCAACACCTTCGGGGGTGTCGCTGCCGATGTCCAGGCCGATGGGGTAGTGCAGCCTGTCCAGCGACGGCAGGTGCGGAGTGTGCCGGGTGATCTCGGTCAGCAGGCGTTCGGTGCGCTCACGTGGTCCCAACTGCCCGACATAGGCGGGGCTGCCCTGCAACACGCCGCCCAGCCAATGACGATCCTGGCTGTAGCTGTGGCTCATGATCGCCACCATCGCGCCGTCGGTGAGATGGCTCAGCGCATAGGGCGGGCAGGCATCGGCCTGCATCACCAGGTCGGCATCCGGGAAGCGCTCGGTACGGGCGAAATGGGCACGACCGTCCACTACGCTGACGTGCCAGTCCATCAGTTTGGCCATGTGCGTCAGCGGTTGTGCATCATGGCCGGCGCCGAAGATCACCAGGCGACGTTGTGGCGCCAGGTATTCGCAGAACACTTCGATTTCCCCTCGCGCATCGCGATAGGTGCGCAACGACGATCTGCCCTGGGCCAGAGTCTCGGCCAGATCGATACGCACCTGGGCATCGAGCATGGGGTCGAGCAGCTGCTCGCCGACTGCCAGCGACGCATGCAGCGCCAGACGATCGCCCACCCGTACCCGTGCATGGCGGTAGCTGCCGATCACTGTGGCGACCGCGCCGGCCTGGCCGCTCTCGCGCACCTGGCGCAACAGGTCGAGCACCGGCAGCGGCCTCTCGGCGCTGTGGCGTTCGAGCAGCACATGCACGGTGCCGTTGCAGCCGAGACCGAAGGTCAGCGCGGCATCCTGATCGTCCTCGTCGTCCTGGGTAGCGGTGCTGTAGCGACGGATCACCGCCTCGCCGCCGTCGGTCAGCCACCAGGCCTTCTTCGCCACCTCGGACTCCAGGCAGCCGCCGCTGATGGTGCCCACCGTGCCGCCATAGAGCGGGATGAGCATGCGCGCGCCGGGGCGGCGATACGCCGAGCCCTCGACCTTGACCACTGTGGCGAGCACGGCTTGACCCTTGTCGCGTTGGAGTGCGCTGGCGGCACTGAGCAGGGCGCTGGTTCCCGACAGCATAGGTTTCTCCCAGGCAGGTTTTGGTGGAGCGATCCCAGGATGGCAATGTCCCGTATGTCAGTTAAGAAGGGTTAGGCCGATCCTGCGAGATTCTTGCCCGATCCTGCGGTGCATTGCTGAAAACGCTCCTCCAGTTGCACGATGGCCGCGCGTTCGCTGCGGATGAAGTCGACGAACGCCTGTGCCACCGGTGACAGGCGACGGCCGCGGATATTCACCACGCACCAGCTGCGTTGCAGTGGCAACTCGGCCACCGGCAGTTCGCGCAGCAGGCCATGCTGCAACTCCAGGCGTACGGCGTGACGCGGCAGCATGGCGAGCCCGAGGCCGGCCAGCACCGCCTCGCGTTGCGACTCCAGCGAGCCGATCTCCAGCACCTGGGGGAAATGCGCACGCTTCTGGTGGCAGTACTCCTCGCAAGCGCGTCGGGTGCCCGAGCCGCTTTCGCGAATCAACAGCGGGTAGGCGGTCAGATCCTGCAGTTGCAGGGCGGTGTGCTCGCACAGTGGATGATCGGGCGGTGCCACGGCGACTATCGGGTTGTTGAGAAAGGGCATGAAGTCCAGCGCCATGTCTTGCGGCACCTGGCTCATGACCATCAGATCGTCGCGGCTCAGGGTCAGGCGGCGCACGACCAGGCTGTGATTGACAACCGTCAGGTTCAGGCTGACTTCGGGATAATGGCGGCGAAATTCGGCGAACAAGTGAGGAACGAAGTACTTCGCGCTGGATTCCACGCACAGATTCAATTGCCCCTGCAGCGACCCCTGCAAGTCCGACAGTTGCATGTCCAGGCTTTCCAGGCGACCGAAGATATCGCTGCTGGCACGGCGCAGGGCCTCGGCTGCTTCGGTCAGGTAGAGCTTCTTGCCGACATATTCGAACAGCGGTTGCCCCACCAGCTCCTCCAGTTGGCGAATCTGCAGGCTCACGGCGGGTTGGGTCAGCGCCATCTCGTCTGCGGCTCGGCTGTAGGAGCCGTGTTCGCACACGGCACGGAATACCTGGAGCTGGCGCAATGTCATGCGCAACAAGGTCTTACGCACGTTTTTGTCCTCGTTTCGGTTGAGTCATAAGTAATTACTTATGCATAGCCTAATAATTATTGATTTTGGTTAATTCGTATAGCCGGCTAGGTTAGCGGGGCGTTCGGCGTACTGGCCGCCGCCCCTGACAGCTCAGCGCTGAGGATTCGAACCGTGATCAAGAAAATCCTGATCGCCAACCGTGGTGAGATTGCCGTCCGCATCGTGCGTGCTTGCGCCGAGATGGGCATCCGCTCGGTCGCCATCTACTCCGAGGCCGACCGCCATGCCCTGCACGTCAAGCGTGCAGACGAAGCGCACAGCATCGGTGAAGACCCGCTGGCTGGCTATCTGAACCCGCGCAAGCTGGTGAACCTCGCCGTGGAAACCGGCTGCGATGCCCTGCACCCCGGCTATGGTTTTCTTTCCGAGAACGCGGAGCTGGCGGAAATCTGCGCCGAGCGCGGGATCAAGTTCATCGGGCCGAGCGCTGAAGTCATCCGTCGCATGGGTGACAAGACCGAAGCGCGCCGCAGCATGATGGCCGCCGGCGTGCCCTGCACCCCGGGTACCGAAGGTAACGTCGCCGACCTGGCCGAAGCCCTGCGTGAAGCCGAGCGCATCGGTTACCCGGTGATGCTCAAGGCCACTTCCGGCGGTGGCGGTCGCGGTATCCGCCGTTGCAACAGCCGTGAAGACCTGGAGCAGGCCTATCCACGGGTGATCTCCGAGGCGACCAAGGCCTTTGGCAGCGCGGAAGTCTTCCTGGAGAAATGCATCGTCAACCCGAAGCACATCGAGGCGCAGATTCTCGCCGACAGCTTCGGCAATACCGTGCATCTGTACGAGCGCGACTGCTCGATCCAGCGCCGCAACCAGAAACTCATCGAAATCGCCCCCAGCCCGCAGCTCACCCCCGAGCAGCGCGCCTACATCGGCGACCTGGCCGTGCGCGCCGCGCAGGCCGTGGGCTACGAGAACGCCGGTACCGTGGAGTTCCTGCTCGCCGAGGGCGAGGTGTACTTCATGGAGATGAACACCCGGGTGCAGGTGGAGCACACCATCACCGAGGAAATCACCGGCATCGACATCGTCCGCGAACAGATTCGTGTCGCCAGCGGCCTGCCGCTGTCGGTCAAGCAGGAGGACATCGTCCACCGCGGTTTCGCCCTGCAGTTCCGCATCAACGCCGAGGATCCGAAGAACAACTTCCTGCCCTCGTTCGGCAAGATCACTCGCTACTACGCGCCCGGTGGCCCCGGCGTGCGCACCGATACGGCGATCTACACCGGCTACACCATTCCGCCTTACTACGACTCGATGTGCCTGAAGCTGATCGTCTGGGCGCTGACCTGGGAAGAGGCCATGGATCGCGGTCTGCGTGCACTGGACGACATGCGCGTGCAGGGCGTGAAGACCACCGCGCCCTACTATCAGGAAATCCTGCGTAACGCCGAATTCCGCAGCGGTCAGTTCAACACCAGCTTCGTCGAAGCCCATCCGGAACTGACCCAGTACTCGATCAAGCGCAATCCGTCGCACCTGGCCATCGCCATCGCCACCGCCATCGCCGCCCACGCGGGCCTGTAGGGGACATCATGAGCAAGAAGATCACCGTTACCGATACCGTCCTGCGCGATGCCCACCA
>Ga0209699_100580_pt1 | contig 16370 bp, 14 predicted proteins | sample SynthPrep_1_END__FD_187204 | JGI IMG/M metagenome (GOLD analysis project Ga0209699, IMG submission 187204) | Synthetic microbial communities from Ohio, USA - SynthPrep_1_END_DS7_MetaG (SPAdes) (version 2) | ecosystem: Engineered > Bioreactor > Aerobic > Activated sludge | place: USA: Ohio...
AGTAGACCACGAACTGACGCGCCGCCGGCTCGGCGCCGAACGCATAGCGCAGGCCCAGCGTCACGGTGTGCGACTGGTCGTAGTCGCCCGACAGGGTCCCGAACGGAATGGCGCCAGCGCCCGATGTCGTGGTGTCGAACTCAGCGTCACCCGTCAGGTAACGGTAGGTCAGGTCGACGTTGGCGCGGTCGCCCACGGCCCAGGCCAGACCGGCGATCGCTTGAGCGGCGAACTTGTAAGAGCGATCATCCGCTTCGAAATTCACAGCCGGCGTCTGGCGCAGACGGCCGACGGTGTCGACGTTGACGCGGTTCACACCGACGCCCAGGCCGACGAACGGACGGATGGTCCAGTCCGGCGAGCCGAAGTCGTACAGGACGTTGGCCATCAGGGTGGTCGACTTGATGTCGCCTTCCGGCGAGTGGCACGGGCCGGTGGCCGGCGTCAGGTTGCACAGGCCTTGCGGGCCGGAGACAGCGCGCACCTTGCCGATGTCGCCCGAGCGGTAGCCGCCTTCGAGCTCAACACGCCAGTTCGGGTTGAAACGATAGCCGAGGCGAGCGAAAGCCGCCCAGCCGTCGTTGACTTCCCAGTTCCAGTGGTGGCCGGTCGCCGACGCTTCCGTGTTGATGTCGTCGATGATGTGGTAGCCGGCGTCGATCGCGCCGTACCAGCCATCGGGCTCAGCCGATGCAGCGCCGGCTGCGAACAGCCCCGCAGCAGCGACACTGGCCAGAAGTTTCAGCTTCATGGTGTCCTCACACTCTTAGTTGATCCGAAAGCCCATGCGATACCGCGAAGGCGCTCGAAAGCCGAACGATATTGCAGTGCAGCGGTTCCCCATTTGAGCGTTGAATGTGTCCACTGTGGCGCCATTTCAACATAAATCGGGTTGCCGCCCCGCACCGGGGCAATACGGCTTCACTGTGTCAGCAAGGATGAATGGTCGATGAACCGGCCCTTTCATCCAAGCGACGATCATGGCGACGACCGCTAGCAAGAGAGCCTACTGCGACCCTTCTTTCGACTGCGACGCAGCCATCAGCGCCTGAACATAGTCGTCGCGCCAGCGGGCGACGTCAGTGTCGCGCACGACCTTCATCAGGGCCTTCCATTTCCGTATCCGTTCCTCCCGCGGCATGGTCAGGGCCTTCTGGATCGCCTCGGACAGCTCCTCGCGGCTGAAAGGATTGACTAGAAGCGCCTCCCCCATCTGTTCGGCGGCGCCTGCGAAGCGCGACAGGATGAGGACGCCGGGGTCTTCAGGATCCTGCGCCGCCACATACTCCTTGGCCACCAGATTCATGCCGTCGCGCAGGGGCGTCACCAGCCCCGCCTTGGCCGCGCGATAGATCCCCGCCAGCTGGTCGCGGCGGAAGGTGCGGTTCAGATAGCGGATCGGCTGCCAGTCCATGTCGGCGTAGGCGCCGTTGACCCGCCCAGCCAGAGCTTCCAGGCGCACGCGCATATCCTGATACGTATCCACCTCGTCCCGCGAAATCGGCGTGACCTGCAGCAGGAAGACCTCGCTGCGCAGTTGGGGATTGTCCTCCAGGAACTGTTCGTAGCCGAGCAGGCGCTGCTCCAGCCCCTTGGAGTAATCCAGCCGGTCTACGCCGACGATCATGGAACGGAAGGCCGCCGAAGCCGACATCCGATCATAGGTCCGTCGCCCCAGCGGCGAGTCGCGCGCCGCCAGGAAGCCGTCCACATCGATCCCGATTGGGAAAGCCCCCGTCTGAACGCTGCGGCCGAAGGCTTCGACCCGGCCGTCGGCCCGCACCTTGCCTCCCGCCTCGACCTCGACATAACGCTGGAACAGGCCCAGCCACTCGCGCGTCTGGAAGCCCAGCAGGTCGAAGTCGAACATGGATTCCACCAACCGCCGGTGATGCGGCAACGTCACCAGCAGCTGACGCGCCGGCCAGGGCGTGTGCAGGAAGAAGCCGATGCGGTTCCTCACCCCCAGCCGTCGCAGATCCCGCGCCATGGGAATCATGTGGTAGTCGTGGATCCAGATGACGTCGTCAGGCTGGAGCAGCGGCTGAAGCACTTCGGCGAAACGGCGGTTGGTGCGTTCATAGCCTTCACCGTAGGACCGCTCATAGGCGGTCAGGTCGATACGATGATGGAACAGCGGCCACAGCGTCTTGTTGGCGTAGCCGTTGTAGTATTCGTCGACATCCTGCGGCTCCAGATCGACGGTAGCGACGGCGACGCCCGCACGGTCCTCGATATTCAACTCGCCGGTGAAATGCTCGACCGTCTCGCCGGACCAGCCGAACCATAGACCCTCATATTTGCGCAGCGCCGCCGACAGAGCCATGGCCAGACCGCCGGCCGAACCCGCCGCCGGATCCTTAGGCGCTGAAACGCGGTTGGAGACGACGATCAGGCGGCTCATCGCGCATCCGTCCACGAACGACTGAGCAGGACCGCGCAGTTGATGATTCCGACCAGAGAATAGGTCTGGGGGTAGTTGCCCCACAGCTCGCCGTCCTGGATCGAGATGTCCTCGCTGAGCAGGCCCGCATGGGTGCGGCGGCTGAGCATCTCCTCGAAGATGACGCGCGCCTCTTCGACCCGACCGTTCAGGGCCAGCGCCTCAATGTACCAGAAGGTGCAGAAGTTGAAGGCGGTCTCCGGCTCGCCGAAGTCGTCGGGGTGGACGTAGCGAAACAGATAGGGACCGCGCTTCAGATCGCGTTCGACCGCCTCAAAGGTCTTCACCTGACGCGGGTCATGGGCGTCGAGAAAGCCCAGGTCCGTCATCTGCAGCAGGGAGGCGTCCAGCTCCGTCCCGCCGAAGCTGGCGGCGAAGCGGCCCTCGTCCGGCAGATAGGCCTCGGCCTCGATGCGCTCGCGGATGACGCGCGCACGCTCGCGCCACAGCTCGCAGCGATCGTTCAAACCCAGATGATGCGCCGCCTTGGCCAAGCGATCGCAGGCCGCCCAGCACATGACCGAGGAATAGGTGTGCACCCGCGCGATGGTGCGAAACTCCCACAGACCTGCGTCGACCTGGTCGTGCATGGCGAAGGCGCGATCGCCGACCTTCTCCAACGCGCGAAAGTCCTCGATCGTGCCGGGACGCAACAGCCGGTGATCGAAGAAGGCCTGCACCAGCGGCAGGACGATCTGGCCATAGACGTCATGCTGAAGGTGCTCGTGCGCCTGATTGCCGACGCGCACCGGCTTCATGCCGCGATAGCCTTCGACGCTGTCGACGATGCGCTCGACGATGGCGGGCTCCAGACCCACGCCATAGACCGGCTGAACATGACCGCCCGCCGAGGCGTCGACCAGGTTGCGCAGATAGCCGAGATAGCTCTCGAGAATGTCCACCGCGCCCAGACGATTCAGCGCCCGCACCGTATAGTAGGCGTCGCGAATCCAGCAGTAGCGATAGTCCCAGTTGCGTCCGCTCTCCGGAAACTCCGGCACGGAGGTCGTCATGGCGGCGACGATGGCGCCGGTCTCTTCATAGACGCAAAGCTTCAGCGTGATGGCGGCGCGGATCACCGCCTCCTGCCAGTCCAGCGGCAGATAGAGGGTGCGGGTCCAGTGCTTCCAGTGAGCGATGGTCAGGTCCAGGGCGGCGGTGACGCCCGCCAGCACCGACTGGTCATAGCCCTCGTCCGGGCCGAGGAAGAAGGCCATCTCCTCCTCCAGGCGGAAGGCGCGTTCGTTCAACACGTGGCTGACCGGGCAGTTGGTGGTCAGGCGCAAGGTCACATCCCTGCACAGATAGCGGATGTGGTTGGAGCCCGAGGTGCGCTCAGCCGCCCGCGCGCCCCAGTCGGCCGACGGGCGCAGACGCATGGTGACGCGCGGCGCCCCCGACAGAGGCCGCATCACGCGCGCAAAGGCGATCGGCCGATAGATGCGCGAGTGCTTCAGGTGCCGCGGACAGAAATCCAGTATCTCGACCGCCCCGCCGTCCGCCGCCGTCAGCACGGTGCGCAGGACGGCGGTGTTGCGGACATAGGCCTGTTCGACCGCGACCTGCCCCTCCAGCTCCACAGCCCAGAAGCCGTGCTCGGGCGAGGCCCCGTCCATCAGGGCGGAAAAGACGGGATCGCCGTCGATGCGCGGCGCGCAGGCCCAGACGAACCGCCCCTGCCGATCGACCAGGGCGCTGACCGAACAATTGCCGATGGGGGCCAGGTCCAGGTTGGGGGTCATACGCGGGCCTCCTTCTCCTCTACGGCGGCCGAGACCAGAGCGCCGAGCCAGTCGAGCACCGCCTCCACGTTTTCGAGCCGATAGCGGGCCGCCGTGGGCCGATCCGACCCGACCAGAACGCCGAAACCGCCCAGAGCTTCAGCCGCCCGAAAGCCCGCCTCGTCGGTCAGGTCGTCGCCGACCATGACAGGCGTGGCGCCCACGAAAGGCGCCTCGGCCATGAAGGCCGCGACGGCCGTGCCCTTGTCCGAGCCAGGCGTCTTGAGCTCCAGCACCATCGATCCCGGCTGAAGCGCCAGACCGGTTTCGTCCGCCAGGGCGGTCGCCAAGGCCAGGGCCGCATCGGCCTGACTGGGCGCCTGACGGAAATGCAGCCCGGCAGACAGACCCTTGTCCTCGACCAGGACGCCGGGGCGAGCCTCGGCGAAGTCGTGAAAGGCGGCCAGCGCTGTCTTTACCGAGGGCGCGGGGTCGCGGGCGCTCAGCACGCCGTCTGCCCGGCGACGTTCCAGCCCGTGCACGCCCGAGGCCGCACGCGCCGCCCCGTCGACGATCCGGTCGATCTCGGCCAGGGTGCGGCCGCTGACCACCGCGACCCGGCCGCCCAGAGCGTGGGTCAATTGTTCGACCGTCCGGGTGCGACGCGGTTCCGGTCCCACGGCGTCCGGCGTCGGCGCCAGCGGGGCCAGAACCCCGTCCAGATCAAGGAAGAGCGCCGCTCCGCTCAGACGTTTCGGCGGCGAAGGCAGTGGGGGGCGCGCAAACCCCTGTGCAGAAGACATGCGTTTCAGAGTGCTTTCTATGCGTGGACCCTACGGCAACGCATGACGCCTGGAATGGTTGTCGCTATTCATCGTTCGTTCACCCGCGACGGCGCCATTGTGCCGAACTCTCGAATGAGGCATTTGCCACTGCGCTACGATAGAGCCGCAGAAGCGGCCCCGGCGCCTGGAGCCGTCATGACTGCTTTCTCCGTTCCTTCCTCTCCTGAACAACTCGCCGCCATGTCCGACCGGGCGCGCGAAGTCGTGCGCCTGAACATAGAAGCGCTGGAGGCGCTGGAACGTTCGCTGGATTCCTCGATCGCGCGCGCGGCCGACATCATCCTGTCGCGCCCCGGCTATGTCGTGGTGACCGGCATGGGCAAGTCGGGCCACATCGGCGGCAAGATCGCCGCCACCCTGGCCTCCACCGGAACCAACTCCTTCTTCGTCCACCCGGCCGAGATGAGTCACGGCGACCTGGGGATGCTGCGCCCCGACACCACCCTGCTGGCGTTGTCCAACTCGGGCGAGAGCCGCGAACTGCGCGACCCGCTGACCTTCTGTGCGCGCAACGACATTCCGGTGATCGGCGTCACCCAGCGGCCCCAGAGCTTCCTGGGCCGTCATTCCGCCGTCTGCCTGACCATGCCCAAGGTGGCCGAGGCCTGCCCCAACGGCCTGGCGCCGACGACCTCGACGCTGATGTCCCTGGCCATGGGCGACGCCCTGGCCATGGTGCTGATGGACCGACGCGGCTTCACGCGGGAAGATTTCGGCCTGCACCATCCCGGCGGCGCCCTGGGCATGAGCCTGCAGACCGTACGCGAGTGGATGGGCGACAACGCCGCCGCCCCGGCCAGCGTGCCCCTGGACGCCGACTTCGGCGCCGTCGTCTCGGCGATCACCGAAGGGCGCAAGGGGGCGGTCGCCGTCCTGGCCGCCGACGGGGCCCTGGCCGGCATGATCACCGACGGCGACCTGCGCCGCGCCCTCACCCGCGACGTCAGCGCCGTCCGGGCGGAAGACATCATGAGCCGCAGCCCCATCACGGTCGATCCTGAGGCGCGCATGAGCGACGTCGTCGACCTGCTGTCCGCCAACAAGATCAGCAATCTGTTCGTGTTGGAGGATCGCCGCCCGGTCGCCATCATCCACATCGCCGAGCTGATGCAGGCGGGCTACGTCTCCTGATGATCGAGGACGTCCTCTTCGACGCCAGCCGGCTGCTCAGCCGAACCGAGCGCAGCGCGCCGACCGGGGTAGACCGGGTCTGCCTGGCCTATGCCGAATGGCTGATCGAGCACCCGACCTATCGGATGACGCCCGTACGGGCGCGAAAGGATCAGCTGGCGCGCGTCGACAACGAATGGTTCCGCGAACGCCTCGCCGAACTGCGCATCCGCTGGACGGGCCCCGGCGCCGTGACGGAACTGGGCCCCGAAGCCCGCAAGCTGTTCGACGCCCTGCGCTCGCCTGACGACGGAGCCTCGATCATAGGACGCGCGCCCGAAGAAAAAGCGCCGGCCAAGACCAAGCCGAAACGGATCTGGAAGCAGTACTTCAGGTCGCGCCGCATCGCCGCACCTCCATCGGCGCGAGCCTATATAAATGTCGGGCATACGAGCCTGAACACGCCCGACATCCTTACGTCCCTGGCCGGCGGAGGTATTGAGCGGATCATCATGGTCCACGACCTGATCCCCGTGACCCATCCCGAGTTCTGCCGCCCCGGCGACGGCTTGAAGCATGTGCGACGGATGACCAACGTGCTCCGCCACGCTTCGCGGATCATCGTCAATTCCCAGTACACAGCCGACGAACTGAAAGGCTTCGCCGACCAGTCGAACATCGCCGCCCCGCCGATCGAAGTCGCGCATCTGGGGCTGGAGCGCACCTTCGACAGCCGCACGACGATTGCACCCGCTCGTCCCTACTTCCTGCACGTCGGCACGATCGAGGCGCGAAAGAACCTAGCCTTCCTGCTGACTGTCTGGCGCCGGTTGCAAGAAACCATGGGCGCCGAAACGCCGCGCCTGGTCCTGGTCGGCCGATACGGCTGGGAAAACGAGGCCGTGCTGGACCACCTGCAACGCTCGCCCAATCTACGCGGCCTCGTGCACCAGGCCGAAAACCTGCCTGACTGCGCCCTTTCGGCTCTGATGCGGGGCGCACGCGCCATGGTCGCACCCTCATCGGTGGAAGGCTTCGACCTGCCCGCCGTCGAGGCCAGCGCCATGGGCGTGCCCCTCATCGCCTCGAACATCGCCGCCCACCGCGAACTGGTCCCGCACGCCCGCCTGATCGATCCGCTGGACGGCCTGGGATGGCTGGCCGCGCTTGAGGACTGGACCCGCAATTCGCCGGTCGCGCCGCCCTATTCTCCGCCCAACTGGGACCAGCATTTCGATGTCGTCCAGCAACGGGTGCTGTGCGCCTCTGGCGGCGCAGCCGCCTGAAGGGTAAGCATCTGATGGAACTGCACCGAGGCCCTATGTCCAGAACCGCCGCCAGCCTGCTCATCGTCGCTCTTCTGGCCGGATGCTCGACCCTGCCGCGCGACGGGCCATCCGGCCGCAACGTGGTTCAAGGCTCGTCCTCACCGGAGCGGACGGGCGACTACGCGCTCGTCGATCTGGACTTCGCACTGAGCGAACGACTGAAGGCTGCGCCCCCGCCGTCCTTCTCGAGCTTGACGCTCGCCTCCAGCGAGGCGCCCACGGATGTGATCGGCGTCGGCGACACCCTTGCCGTCAGCATCTTCGAACCGGGCGGCAGCCTGTTCAACGGCGGCGGCTCGTCACGCAACAGCACCGGTAGCGGCAACCAGTCCCTGCCGCCGTTGATGGTCAACCGAAACGGCGCCGTCCCAATCCCCTTCGCCGGCGAAGTGCCCGTGCAAGGCCTGACTCCATCACAAGCCTCGGCGGCTGTACGCCGCGCCCTGATCGGCAAGGTCGCCAATCCTCAGGTGATCGTCACCATCGCGGGCAACGCTTCCAACGCCGTCACCGTGCTTGGGGACGTGCGCAGCCCCGGACGCCAGCCTCTATCAGCCAACAGCGACCGCATCCTCGACGTCATCGCGGCCGCCGGCGGCCCCTCGCGTTCGCTGCACGACATCGACGTGCGCATCCAGCGCGACGGCAAGGTCTATACGGCCCCGATGTCGATCGTCACCACCGAGTTCAACGAGAACGTGCGCCTGCAGCGGGGCGATCAGGTCAACCTGGTCTACAAGCCTCGCCGCTTCAGCTCCTTCGGCGCCTTCAACGCCGTGGCGCGCAGCGAACTGCCGCCCGGCCCGCTGACCCTGGCCGAGGCGCTCAGCGGCGTCGGCGGCCTGGATTCCAACATCGCCAATGCCCGTTCGGTTCTGGTTTTCCGTTTCGAGCGGCCGGAAGTGGCCCAGGCCCTGGGCATCCAGCAGCCCGTCACCTCGCGCGGGGTGCCGGTGGTCTATCGCCTGAACCTGAACGAGGGCGAAGGCTTCTTCATCGCCAGCAATTTCCAGATGCAGTCGGACGATCTCATCTACACGCCGCGTGCAGGCGCGGCTGAGATGCGCAAATTCTTCGAAGTGGTCCAGAGCATCACCCGCGTCGTCTATGACGTCTCGGTCACCGGCAACCTGAGCCTGAACTAAAGGCGATGTTGAGCCGCTTCGGACGCCGTCGCGACCACCGAGGCGGCGAGCAGGCTGTCGTTCCTTCTGACGCCTTGTCGGACGGCGTAGACAGCCTGCTTGCAGAAGTCGCCGCCATAGAGGCGGCCGCGTGCGACGTCTATGGCCGTCATGGCCTACCCGCCCAGCCGGGTCAGTACCGTCGACAGGGTGAGAACGGCGGCTGGGAGAAACTGGGCGATCAACTCACCCCTGCCGAGAAATGGGCGATGATCCAGGCTGCGCCGTCCGAAGAAGGCTGGCGCTTCGCCTCGCTGGACGGCATAGGCGCGCGCTCTACGACCCCTGAGATACGACATGCCTCCGCCGTGCTGGCGGCCTGTCGCGGCCTGCGCCAGAGACTGACCGACGCCGAACCCATAACGCCGCAGGATTTGGCCGACGCCATCCGCCTGGGCGCCGCCTGGCGTAGCCTGGACGCCGAGAGCGCCGCCTCTCCTCTGCTGTTCCAACCGCTCGCCAGCAGCCGTTAGGCGGACGCCAGCCCGGTCGCCGCGGCGAGCAGTTCGAGAGAGCGCACCCGGGCGGCCGGATCCCATATCTGGCTGGTCAGCATCAACTCGTCCGCCTCGGTCTGGGCGATGAAGGCGTCGAGGGCCGCCTTGGCCGTTGCAGGCGCGCCCACCGCCGAACAGGCCAGAGCGGCGTCGATCATGCCGCGCGCCGCGCCGTCCAATCGTTCGTAATAACCCTCGACCGGCGGCGGCAGCTTGCCGGGGCGGCCGGTCCTCAGATTGACAAAGGCCTGCTGGACCGAGCTGAACAGCAGGCGCGCCGCCTCATCCGTGTCAGCTACAAAGGCGTTGTAGCCCAGCATGACGTAGGGCTTCTCAAGATGCGGCGATGGACGGAAGGTCTGACGATAGATGTCGAGGGCCCGCAGCATCTCGCTCGGCGCGAAATGGCTGGCGAAGGCGTAAGGCAGGCCCAGGTGCGCCGCCAGCTGGGCGCCGTAGGTCGAGGAGCCCAGGATCCAGATCGGCACGGCCTGACCCTCGCCCGGATTGGCGATGATGCGCTGATCCGGCGTCGCGGGCGCGAACCACTGCATCAGCTCCATTACGTCCTGAGGGAAGGCGTCGTGGTCGCCCTGAAGCGTGCGGCGCAAAGCTCGCGCCGTTGCCTGATCCGAGCCAGGCGCGCGGCCGAGGCCCAGGTCGATCCGGCCGGGATGAAGCGCGTTCAGGGTGCCGAACTGTTCGGCGATGACCAGGGGGGCGTGGTTGGGCAGCATGACCCCGCCGGCGCCGACGCGGATGGTCTTCGTCGCCGCCGCCACCGCGCCGATGACGACCGAGGTCGCGGCGCTGGCGATGCCCGGCATGTTGTGATGCTCGGCTAGCCAGTAGCGATTGTAGCCCAGCCGTTCGGCGTGGCGGGCTAGGTCGATGGTGTTGGCGAGCGCCTGGCCCACGTCGGAGCCTTCCGGCACGGGGGCGAGGTCGAGAATGGACAGAGGGATCATCCGACCGATATGGGGCCGCTTTTCAGCGACGCCATACCGGCCGTGACGATCAATCGTCTATGGGCGGGCGCTTATTGACCGGCGGGGCAGTCGCCGATGCGCTCGGCGGTCATGGTGACCTTGGTCTGGGCCATCTGCGGCGTCGGGGCCGGGTCCATCTTGGTCGTGACCTCGGTGACGTAGCGGCTGTTGAAGTCGCCGGTCACGCGGATGGTGGAGTCGGCCTTCATATTGCCCGGCAAGGTGCAGGACGAGGTGGCGACCATGGCGTCGCCCTCACGCGCGAACGGCTTGGTCGTACAGTCGGCGCCCGGCTGCTGGGCGCTGGCCGGGGCCTCAAGCTTGGCTTCCTTGATGCAGACTTCCTGCGGCGGGACGGCGGCGCCGCCCGGCATGCCTTCCATGGCCGTGGACACGCGCCACAGGCCCGGCTTGGGCGCATCGAGCGTCGCCGACGCGGCGGCCGTCGAAGCGGTCTCAGCTCCGTCAGCGGCCGGAGTTTCGGCCTTGTTGTTGTTGTTTCCGCAGGCCGACAGACCCAGCAGGCAGGCGACGGCGACGCCGCCGATGATCGCTGAACGCATGGAGCGCTCCCCTCTCGTTAAGAACCGAGGGGGACAACGCCGGTCTGGCTTAACGGTTCACGCGGATGTGAGATTCAGTCGAGGACGACGCCCGTGGTGCGCATGATCTCGGCGCGCAGCTCGGGCAGGCCGAAGCCCTTTTCCGACGAAGTGACGGCGACGTGGGGATAGGCGGCCGGGCGCTTGGAGATGGCCTTCAGCGTCGCCGCCTGGACCTTTTCGGCCTCGCCCTTCTTCAGCTTGTCGGCCTTGGTCAGGACGATCTGATAGGAGACGGCCGACAGGTCCAGTGCGTCCAACGCCTCGTCGTCGACCTTCTTCAGGCCGTGGCGGCTGTCGATCAGCAGATAGACGCGCTTCAGCGTCACCCGGCCGCGCAGATAGTCGCGGCCCAGATCCTGGAACTTCTTGACCGTGGTCTTGGACGCCTTGGCCCAGCCGTAGCCGGGCAAATCGACCAGACGCATCCGCCCGTCCAGATCGAAGAAGTTGACCTCGCGCGTGCGGCCCGGCTCGTTCGAGGCCCTGGCCAGCTTGTGCATGCCGACCAGGCCGTTGATCAGACTGGACTTGCCCACATTGGAGCGGCCGGCGAAGGCGATCTCGGGCAGGTCCGGGGTCGGCAGCTGCTCGATCTTGGCGCAGCCCAGGACGAAGCTGGCCTGGCGCGCGAACAGGACGCGCGCCGCCTCGATCTCGGCGTCGGAATATTCCCCGACCTTGGGCTCGTCAGACGCGTCCAACTGATCAGGCCTTCTTGAAGCGGGCGAGGAAGGCGTCGATCGGGTTCTCGGCCTTGAAGCGATGCATGATCACATACTGCTGGATGATCGACAGCACGTTGTTCCACGCCCAGTAGATCAGCAGGCCGGCCGCGAACGGGGCCATGATGAAGGTGAAGACGATCGGCATCAGGGCGAAGATCTGACGCTGCATCGGATCCTGCGCCGGGGGGTTCATCGCCATCTGCAGCCACATGGTGAAGCCATAGACCAGCGGCAGCACGCCCAGGTGCAGCGGGCCGTTCAGGATGCCGCCCAGGATCGGCAGGGTCGCCGGATCCCACGGAATGGCGCCGAACAGGTTCCAGATCGTAGAAGGGTCGCGCGCCGACAGGTCGCGGATCCAGCCGAAGAAGGGCGCGTGACGCATTTCAATGGTCACGAACAGCACCTTGTACAGGGCGTAGAAGACCGGGATCTGCACCACCATCGGCAGGCAGCCCGCCAGCGGATTGATCTTCTCCCGCTGATAGAGGGCCATCATCTCCTGCTGCTGCTTCTGCGGTTCGGAGCCGTGCTTCTTCTTGATCTCCTCCATCTTGGGCTGGAGGTTCCGCATCTTCGAGAGGCTCTCGTAGGACTTGTTGGCCAGCGGGAAGAGGATCAGCTTGACCACCACCGTCAGGGCCAGGATGGCCAGGCCGAAGTTGCCCAGGACGCCGTAGAAGAACTCGACCACGGTGAAGATCGGGCGCGTCAGGAACCAGAACATGCCCCAGTCGATGGCGTAGACGAAGCGCGGCAGGTTCAGCGACTGCTCATAGGCCTTCAGCACCTCGGCGCGCTTGGCCCCGGCGAACAGACGCTGGGTCTCCTCGATCTGGCGGCCCGGCTGAATGGTGTGGGTGGCGCCCAGCATGGCGGCTTCGTGGATGTTCATCCCCTGGGCGTCGCGCACCGAGAAACGGCCTTCGATGGTCTCGTCCTGGGTGGGGATCAGGGCCGCCAGCCAGTATTTGTCGGTGATGCCCAGCCAGCCGCCGGTCGACTGGTTCTCGATGCGCGGCTTCTTGGCCCAGTCCTTGTACTTGACCTGTTCGGTCGAATAGCCGTCCCCGTCGCCGAAGGTGCCGATGGCGCCTTCGTGCAGGATCATCTGCTTGCCCAGATCGACCGGAACGCCCTGGCGCTCGACGCGGCCGTAAGGAGCGATGGCGATGGCCTGGGTTCCCAGGTTGGCGACCGTATCCTTGACCGTGAACATGTACTGGTCGTCGATCGAGACGACGCGCGTGAAGCGCAGGCCCGAACCATTGTCCCAGGTCAGTTCGACCGGAGTGGTCGGCGTCAGGGTGGAACCCTTGGTCAGACGCCAGACGGTGTTGGGGCCGGGCACGCCGCCGGCGACATTCGGGCCGCTCCAGCCGAACTGGGCGAAATAGGCGTGCTCCATGCCCTGCGGGCGGAACAGCTCGACCGGCGGGGAATTCTTGTCCAGCGTCTCGCGGTAGCGGGTCAGATACAGGTCGTCGATGCGCGCGCCCTGCAGCGACAGCGAGCCCTTCAGGGTCGGGGTCTGGATCGGCACGCGCGCGACCGTGCCCAGGGCCTGGGCGCGATCCTTGATGAAGACGCCCGGCGCGGCGCCCGACGGCGTCAGGCCGGCGTCGGCCGAAGCCTCGCGCGCCTTCTGCTGCTCGGCGGCGACGATCTGCGCCTGGCGGCGGCTCTCGGCCTGCGGGCGCATCACCATGAAGTAGTAGACGCCCATGATCAGGGCCGCGCACACAAAGAAGATAATGGTGTTGCGCGAGTTCTCGTTCTGCATCGGGATCAGCGGTCCTGGTCGGCGGGGCGCGGGTCGGGGGCGGCGCGGTTCGATATCTGGGCGGGCGAAACGGCCCGGTCTCCCATATCGGAAGCCGTGCGCGGGATTGCGAGCCTTGTAAGGGCCGATTTCACATCGTCAAGCAAGCGGTCCCAGTCGCGGTCCGCCGTGCCCATGCGGGCGATGAACACATAATCGCATCCCGCCCGCCCGTGCAGGGGCGTCAGCAGGCGCGCAGCTTCGCGTAGACGGCGCTTGGCGCGGTTGCGCACGACGGCGCCGCCGATCTTGCGGGTGGCGGTGAATCCCAGGCGCACCGTCGGGTCGCCGTCGGCGCGATCCAGTTGCTGGACCACCACGGCGCCGCGAGCCTGAGAAACGCCTTTGGCGGCCGCCAGAAACTGGGGCCGCCTCAACAGGCGATCGATTTTCATCAGATCGGTCATGCGCCCGCCCTGAAGGGTAATGGGCGCGTGACGTCAGGCCGTCAGGCGCTTGCGGCCTTTGGCGCGGCGACGCGCGACAATCTTTTGACCGTTCTTGGTGGCCATCCGAGAACGGAAGCCGTGACGGCGCTTGCGCACGAGTCGCGACGGCTGATAGGTCCGCTTCACGGTCGGCTCCGGGTTACTGGGGTTGGCGACAGACACAAGCGTCAGCCGCGAGAGAGGCGGGCGTATAAGCGGCGACAGGACGAGAGTCAACGCCGAAGCCGCTTTCCCGCAATTCCGGCAGGGGCGCGCAGCGCAAGGAAATCCGCTAAGGATGCCGGAACGAAGAAGACGGAGCGCGGCTTGGACCGGGTCAAAAGATTTCTGCCCCTGGCCGTGTTGCTGGCCGCTGTCGCCCTGATCTTCGGCATGGGCTGGAATCGCTATCTGTCGCTGGACACCCTGCGTGAGCACGGAACGGCGCTGGAGGCCCTGACCGCCCAGCGCTACCTGCTGATGCTGGGCGCCCTGATGCTGATCTTCAGCCTGCTGACGGCCAGCGTGGTGCCCGGCGTGGTCTTCATCACCGTGACGGCGGGCTATCTGTTCGGGCCGTGGGTCGGCGGCGTCGCCACCGCCTTCGCCGCCACCGTCGGCGCCCTGGCCGTCTATTATGTGGGGCGCACCGCCCTGGGCGATTCCCTGCGCCGCCGCGCCGCCGCCGATACGGGCCTGTTGAACAAGGTCTGCGCCGGGGTGGACAAGAACACCTTTTGGTATGTGCTGGTCGCGCGGCTGGTGGTCACCGTGCCCTTCCACATGATTAATGTGGCGGCGGGTGTGATGGCGGCGCCGCTGCGCCCCTATGTCATCGCCACCTTCATCGGCCTTTTGCCCGCCCACACCATCTATTGCTGGATCGGCGACAGCCTGCACGACGTTCTGATCACGGACCCGAATCCTGACATTCGGAGCCTGTTCGCGGAATTCTTCTGGCCCCTGATGGGAGTCGCCTTCCTGTCCATGCTGCTGCCCCTGCTGCTCAAGCTGGCCCAGAAGCTTCGCGCGCGCCCCCGCATGGAGGCGTCATGACGGAACGCGAGGCCCTTCCGACGGAGCTTCAAACGCCCCTGGCCCCGGCGACGACGGCCAGACCGCCTGCGACATCGCCCGCCCCATGGCGCGTCCTGCGCCAACGGCTGCAGCCCCGCGCGCCCGACGGCCTGTCCAGCCGCTTGCTGCTGCTGACCGTCGCCTTCACCCTCGCGGTCGCCGCCCTGATCATCGTGCCCAGCGCCGCCTCCTTCCAGGAGCGGTGGCTGATGGACCGGCTGCAGGCGGCTGAGCTGGCCTCGGTCGGGGTCGAGGCCCTGCCCTATTCCGCCGTCGAGGACTCCACCGCCGAACAGCTGCTGAGCATCGGCGGGGTGCAGTCGGTAGTCATCGGCGAACAGGGGGTGCGGCGACTGCTGCTGCAAGCCCCCAACCTGCCGCGCGCGCCCGAACTGATCGACCTGCGCCAGCGCAACGTCGGGGCGCGGCTGCTGGACCCGTGGAAGACCCTGTTCGGCCACCCCGATCGTTCGCTGCGGGTGCAGGCGGCGCCGCGCTATCGCTCGGGCGATCTGGTCGAGATCCTGGCCCCGGCCCAGCCGCTGAAGAAGGAGCTGGAGGGCTTTCTGGTCAACAGCCTGATGATGTCGCTGCTGATCGCGGCGGTGGCGGGCGGCCTGCTCTACGCCTCCCTGTCGATGCTGGTGCTGCAGCCCCTGCGCCGCGTCACCCGCTCGATCGAACGCTTCGCCGCCAATCCGGAAAGCCCGGCCGAAACGCCCTCGGATCGTCAGGACGAGATCGGCCGAGTCGAACGCGAACTGGCCCGGATGCAGGAGGAGGTGCGCCAGTCCCTGCGCTCGCGCGCCCGCCTGGCGGCGCTGGGCGAGGCGGTGGCCAAGATCAATCACGACCTGCGCAACATGCTGACCTCGGCCCAGATGGCGTCCGAGCGGCTGTCGACCTCGTCCGACCCCCTGGTGGCGACCGCCCTGCCCCGTCTGGAGCGGGCGCTGGACCGGGCCTCGACCCTGGCGCGCAACGTCCTGGCCTACGGCAAGACCGAGGAGCCGGCGCCCCAGCTTCAGAAGATGCTGCTGGCCCGCGCGGTGGCCGCCGCCGCCGAGGACGCGGGGCTGGAGCCGGACGGCGTGCGGCTGGTGCGCGACCTGCCCGCCCGCTTCACCGTCAACGCCGACCCGGACCAGCTTCACCGCATCCTGGTCAATCTGATGCGCAACGCCCGCCAGGCCATCGAGACCGCGCCCCAGAGCAAGGACAAGAGCGGCAAGGGCGCCATCACCGTCAGCGCCGAGACCCGCGACGGCATGGCCGCCGTCACCGTGCGCGACGACGGCCCCGGCATTCCGCCGCGCCTGGCCGATCGCCTGTTCGAGCCCTTCGTCAGCGGCGGCAGGGCCGACGGCACGGGCCTGGGCCTGACCATTTCACGCGAGCTGGCGGCCAACCACGGCGGCGCCCTGACGCTGCTGGACACCGGGCCGCAGGGCACGCGTTTCGAGCTTCTGTTGCCGCTCTAGGGCGCCGGACGGCAGCCTTACGCCGCCCCGGACGTTGTTCCCTTTGAACGCCGAAAGCGCCAAGCTTGCGGTCCTTCGTATTCCTCCCGCCAGGAGCGCTCCATGACCCGCCCCC
>Ga0209699_100582_pt1 | contig 16327 bp, 14 predicted proteins | sample SynthPrep_1_END__FD_187204 | JGI IMG/M metagenome (GOLD analysis project Ga0209699, IMG submission 187204) | Synthetic microbial communities from Ohio, USA - SynthPrep_1_END_DS7_MetaG (SPAdes) (version 2) | ecosystem: Engineered > Bioreactor > Aerobic > Activated sludge | place: USA: Ohio...
ATAGCTGCTCGATCAGTGCTGCACTGCCGTCGTCCAGATGCAGTTTCAGGCTGCCATCTGCAATGCGCGCGGCGAAATGCTGCAGGCACTGCACGCGTTTGCCGGGCATGCCGATGCCGCTCAGGTCAGCCTCGGCAAGTGCCTGTGGTGAGGGGAACAGATGGCTGATGCGCAGCGTTTCCGGCGTCTCGATCCGTGCGCCGACACGCTGTACCAGGCGCCCGACTATGGTGACCGCCGCCTTGACCGTGACCTGCTGGCCGACGATGGCGCGCACCGCCTGTTCGAACGGATCGAACGCCACCGGCAGGCGCAGGCCGAGATTGCGCTGCAGCAGCGGCGCGAGCAGTTCGTCAGTGCTCAGATGCAGGGCAATGGCCTCAGGCTCGCTGTCGAGATCGAACATGCGCCGCACGCGCTGTTCGAGTTGATCCAGATGCACAGGCGAGCTCAGGCGGCAGCGCAGTTCCAGCGCGTTCTGCCCTGGCAGCGGGGCAACCCGAAACCAGCCGGGTGTGCCGTCGATGCTGAAGCCGCGGCTGTAGCTGTCCGCGCTCAGTGACTCCAGCCCGGGAATCGCACGCAGGGCGAAATGGCTATGGAACTGTTGCCAGTCCCAGGGCGGTTGGTAGGGCAGAAGCAGCGTGATGATGTTCATGGCTCGCACCCTAGCGCGGCGTTTGCGGGTTGTCAGCGTGAAGATGACTTTCAAACTGCAACAGACCTTGCTTTTGTGCGGGTGCTCGGTGCGCATGGCGCACCCGACATGAGGCGCGTGTCGGAGAGCCGAGATCCAGGCGCATGGGCTTTAAGTAGGGTGCGCCGCGCGCACCAGGGACACCGCAAACCCTTAGGTGCCACGTTGATAACGCCCCGGTGTAATGCCTTTCCAGCGCTTGAAGGCGTGGATGAAATTCGACAGTTCGCCATAGCCCAGGCGCTCGGCAATCTCTTCCAGGCTCAGGCCGCCAGCGGCCAGCAGCTCTTCGGCCAGCGCCTGGCGTACTTCGTCCTGCAGGGCGCGGAAGCTCGTGTCTTCTTCGATCAGGCGCCGGCGCAGGGTGCGGCTGCTCAGGTGCAGGCGCGCTGCGACCTGTTCCATGTCGGCGATCTGTCCTGGCGACTGCAACAGAAGTTGGCGCACCCGTCCGGCCAGGCCCTGATGCCATTGATGGCGCGCCAGCAACGCCTGGCATTGCTGTTCACAGGCGCTGACCAGTTGTGGGTTGGCTCGTGGCAGTGGGTTGTCCAGCAAATCAGCGGCAAAACCCAGGCTATTGTGCGCCGCGCTGAAGCGCGGCACCTGGCCGAAGGCGGCGATAAAGGGCGCAACGTCAGCCGGTGCAGGCTGGCGCAGTTCCACGGTCAGCAATTGCAGCGTACTACCCAGCAGCTCGCGCACGACCACCAGGGCACCGAGCATGTCGCGCTGCACGATGAAATCATGCAGCGCCGGGGGCAGGGCGCTGTCGTCGAAATTCAGGCTGGCGATGGCGTCATCCACGCTCAGGCTGATGCGGGTGAAGGCATAGGTCAGACCGTGATAGCGCAGGCCCAGCTCGGCGGCCTGGCGCACCGTAGCGCTGCTGAGAATGGCGTAACCCCAGGCGCCATAAGTGGTCAGGTGGTAGCGCCGACCGGCCTGCAGGCCGAGATCTTCGACTGCGGGTAGTGCCTCGATCAGGTTGGCAATCAACTGCAGCTCACGCTGCGCCTCGATCTCCCCATTCAGGCTGGCCAACTGCACCGGGCTGAGCCCCGTTTGATGCAGGCACCTGTCCAGGCTCAGACCCAGATCGAGCCCCAGCTGGGTAAGCAGCTGAATGCTGGTGATACTGCGGCGTGCAGGCCACGGAGATGACATAGATTGTCCGAAAATCACAATATCCTGGCCGACTATGCCATAACCCGGGCAGGGCGAGGCAAGTAGCATCAGCTCATCGTCATACACGGGTCATCACAATGAATAACAACCCCCGTACGAACGCGCCTTGGCGCGTGTTGATCATCGGCAGCGGCTTTGCCGGTCTGGGCCTGGCCATGCAGTTGCGCAAGGCCGGCGAGGACGACTTCCTGTTGCTCGAGAAGGCCGGCGAGGTCGGCGGTACCTGGCGCGACAACAGCTATCCGGGCGCCGCCTGCGATGTGCCTTCGCACCTGTATTCCTTTTCCTTCGAGCCCAAGCACGACTGGTCGCGCAAGTTCGCGCCGCAGGCGGAGATCCACGCCTATATCCTGCAATGCGTGGAGAAACACCGGTTGCGCCCGCACATCCGTCTGAACAGCGAAGTGCTCGGCGCCGATTTCGATGCCGCGCGCGGTATCTGGCGTGTCGAGCTGGCAGGGGGCGAAGTGGTCGAGACGCAGGCGCTGGTCAGTGCCTGCGGCCAGCTCAATCGGCCGGCCTACCCGAAACTGCCCGGCCTGGCGCATTTTCGCGGCGAGGCTTTTCACTCGGCGCGCTGGCGCCATGATCTGGATCTGACCGGCAAGCGCGTGGCGGTAATCGGCACCGGCGCTTCGGCGATCCAGTTCGTGCCGCAGATCCAGCCGAAGGTAGCCAGCCTGAGCCTGTTCCAGCGTTCGGCTGCCTATGTGCTGGCCAAGCCGGATCGTGCCTATCGACCCTGGGAGATTGCTCTAAAACAGCGTTTGCCCCTGCTGCAACGCGCCGACCGCCTCCTGCAATACCTGCATCACGAGGGCCGGGCGCTGGCCTTTATCCGCTTCCCCTGGCTGATGCGCCTATTCCGCCACAGCTTCACCCGTCACCTGCAGCAGCAGATGCCCGATGCCGGCAAGCGTGAGCGGTTGCAGCCGAACTACCCCATGGGCTGCAAGCGCATCCTGATCAGCAACGACTACTTCCCGGCACTGGCGCAGGCCAATGTCGAGGTCGTCGACGCGTCGATTCGCGAGGTGCGCGAGCAGTCGCTGGTGACGGCCGATGGTCGTGAGCATCCCTGCGATGTGCTGATCTACGGCACCGGTTTCACCGCCACCGATTTCCTCGCGCCGATGCGCATTCGCGGCCTCGATGGGCTGGAGCTGAACCAGGCCTGGAAGGAGGGCGCCGAGGCCTACAAGGGCATCAGCGTCAGCGGCTTTCCCAACCTGTTCCTGCTCTACGGGCCGAACACCAACCTCGGCCACAACTCCATTCTCTATATGCTGGAGAGCCAGTACGTCTACGTAATGGGCTGCCTGCAGGCGCTGCGCGAACAGGGGCTACGCTATCTCGACCTGCGCCCGACGGTGCAGCGCAGTTACAACGCCGAGCTGCAGCAGGCGACTCATCGAACGATATGGGAACAGGGCTGCGACAGCTGGTACAAGACCGCGACCGGCAAGAACACCAACAACTGGCCGGGGTTCACCTTTACCTATCGCCTCATGACCCGTACTCCGGAGCTTGCCGACTATGACTGCGTCCGCTGACTTCAAAGCCCCCGCTGCCGAGCAGATGCTGCTGCGCGGCCTGTTGCGCGGCTTTCTGCGCCTGTTCTTCCGCGGCCTGGTACGGCCACCGATGCCGGTGGCCGGGCAGCGGCGGGTGCTGCGTGCACTCACCGCCATCACCCTGACGCCGCGCGGCGTCAGTCGCAGCGCCGATACCCTGGCCGGGCGCCCGTGCGAATGGCACCGGCCGCCTGTCAGTAGCGGTAGCGTGCTGCTCTATCTGCACGGCGGCGCCTTCATGATCGGCGGACCAGACACGCACCGAGGCATCTGCGCCAGCCTGGCCAAGCGCGCTGCTCTGGAGGTCTGTGCGCTGGATTACCGCCTGGCGCCGGAGCATCCCTATCCGGCGGCGCGCGACGATGTGGTGGCGGCTTACCAGGCATTGTTGGAGGTTGGCTATAGGCCCGAACAGATCGCCATTGGCGGCGACTCGGCCGGCGGCAACCTGAGTTTGGTCGGCTGCCTGCGCATTATCGAACTCGGCCTGCCGACGCCCGCCGCCCTGGTGTGCTTTTCGCCGGTCACCGACTTCACCGGCGAGCAGATGCACGAGCCGCCGGCCGGCGATCCGCTGCTCCACCCCAGCTGGGTCGAACAGGCTGCGCAGCTGTATTGCCCGGCCGACCTGCCGCGCAACGATCCGGGCCTATCGCCGCTGTTCGCCGACCTTAGCCGCCTGCCGCCGACGCTGATTCAGGTGGGCGAAGACGAGTTGCTGCTGGGTGACAGCCTGCGCCTGGCCGAGCGCGCCAAGGCGGCTGAGGTGAACGTGCGCCTGGAGCGTTATCCGGGGTTGTGGCACGTGTTCCAGGCGCATGTCGGCATGTTGCGTGCGGCGGATTACGCCATCGCCCGCGTGGCGGCCTTTCTCCGTGAGCGGGGTGTGTGATGAACAACATTCTCATCAGCGGCGCCGCCTCGGGCATTGGCGCCGCCACTGCGCGGCTGTTTCACGCGCGGGGCTGGCACGTCGGGTTGCTCGACGTCGATGAAAAGGCGCTGACAGCCTTGGCCGCCGAGCTGGGCGGCGCCTGGCATGCGCCGCTGGATGTGGTCGATGCTGCAGCGGTGAAGGCCGCGCTGACCGACTTCTGCACGCAGAGCGGCGGTCAGTTGCGCCTGCTGTTCAACGGTGCAGGCATTCTGCGCACCGGTGCCTTCGTCGATATCGATCTGGAGCAGCACACGCGCCTGGTACAGATCAATGTGCTCGGCGTGCTCAATCTTTGTCATGCGGCCTATCCCTATCTCAAGGTCACGCCAGAGGCGCAAGTGATCAATATGGGCTCGGCCTCGGCGCTCTATGGCGTGCCGCAACTGGCCAGCTACTCGGCCAGCAAGTTCGCCGTGCGCGGGCTTACCGAGGCGCTGGAGCTGGAGTGGCGTGAATACGGCATTCGCGTGGGTGACCTGATGCCGCCATTCGTCGACACGCCGATGGTGCGCAGTCAGGCGCAGCGTCCGCCGGTGATGCGTCGCCTGGGCGTGCGCCTGGAGGCCGAGCAGATCGCCGAAGCGGCCTGGAAGCAGGCCCACGCCAGCACTGTGCATCTCCCGGTAGGGCTGCAGTTCGGGCTGCTGTTCACCCTTGGGCAGATCACGCCGGGCTGGATCAACAGGTTGCTGATGGGTTGGCTCAGTCGGCCATGAGGTCGGGCGAGACGTTCAGGCTGGCCAATTGCCGCTGGTCGCCGGTTTTGTCACAAAGGCTTTCTGTATAGCGCGAATCTCTCTCGTAGCAGCTACTCTACGTGAGACGGTTTCAGTTCGGTGTTCTGCCGGGCAGTCGTCGATACGCTTGCAGTAGACACATCGAGCATCTGCTCGATTCTCGGGGCGGCGCCACTTGGGTGCTTCTGTAAACGCAGGGCGTTTTCAGAGGTTTCCGGTAGGAGTCGCGACACCGTCCCTAGGACGGTCGCATTGGGAAAGCGGTTAATCCATCCATAGCCTGAGAGGGGGTCGTTTATGAGCACAGCCTTCCACGAAGACTCCAGCACCTCGGTGCTGCGTCGGATGAAAGAAGGGGGATTCGACTTCGCCCAGTTTCACCCGATCGAGTTCTACGCCATCTTTCCCGACGAAGAACGGGCCAGAACGGCGGCCAGAAACTTTCGCGGCGAGTCGCTCAACGCTCAGATATCCGCCCGTGAGGACGGCATCTGGCACCTGCAAATCAGCAAAGTGATGTATGCCACCCATGCCGGTATCGGCGAGTTCGAACATGACCTGGAGTCCATCGTCGTCCCGCTGGGCGGCAAGATGGATGGCTGGGGCGTTACCCAGGAGGTGAAAGCGTCAGCCATGCGTTAGGGACTGCAGCGGCGTCCATCAGCTCAGACCATCGGCCGGCTGTCCGGCCGATGGCTTCAACTCCCAGCCCACCTCGACTTGCCAATCCTTCTCGCGCAGACTGCGCGGCGGAGGTAGTCATGGCCGATGTTCTGATCCTGACGCATATCGATTATTGCCCGCCAGCCCACCTGGCGCAGGTGCTGCAGGCGCGTGGCTGCAGTTTCGACGTGCTGCGCGTCGACCTGGGTGAACTGCACGGCTACGACCTGGAGCTGCCCAAGGCGGTCGCCGTGATGGGCGGGCCGATGAGCGTCAATGACCCGTTGCCCTGGATCGCCGACGAAGTGGCAGCGTTGCAGCGCTTTATCGAGCGTGACATTCCCATCATCGGTCACTGCCTGGGTGGCCAGCTGCTGGCCAAGGCACTGGGCGCCAGCATCCGTCGCATGCCCTACACCGAAGCGGGTTGGCAGCACATGCAACGTCGTACAGAGGCTGTCGATAGCCCCTGGCTGGCGCATTTGCCTGCAGCGTTCAGCATCTTCCAGTGGCACGGCGACACCTTCTCGCTGCCTGACGGCGCCCAGCCTCTGTTGAGTAGCCAGTGGTGCGACAATCAGGCCTTCGCCTGGGGTGGCAAGGTGCTGGCGCTGCAAGGGCATCCGGAAATGACTGAGAGGTTGATCGAGCTCTGGCTCGACAACTGGGCGCATCTGCTCGATGTCAGCCAGCCCAGCCAGCAGAGCATCGCCGAGATGCGCGAAGGCCTGAGCGAGAAGGTCAGGGCATTGAACCAGGTTGCCGAAGGTTTCTACGCACACTGGCTGAAACTGGCTGGGCTTTGACGTCCCAAAAGAGCGGGTAACAATAACTCTGTGGCAGGAGATCTCTTATCGTTTGGAAATATGGCATCGTCGTGCGGTTAACCGATACATCGCCGTCACGCGAGAGCCTATTCGCCGCGAGGCGCGGCGCCTACAAGGGTTATTGAACGCCATGCGGTAGGAGCCCCGCCCCGGGGCGAAGCCTTTGCAGCGCCAGGATCTAAGGCGCGTGAGCGCCGGTGTTTCCAGCTCCTACGGGCCCCAATAATTGAAGTAGTAGATGTTGCCGGGTTTGATCTCGATATCGATCTCCCCACCGCACTTGATTGTGCGCGTCCCGGGCACTATCTCCCCGGCCTCGTGAAGCTGGTGAGGCCAGCGTTCGTCGTCTACCGAGAACGCTCCACAGCCACCACCGTTATCGTGTTCAATCACCAGGTAGGTTTTGCCGTCCGTGGATGGTTTGTAGCGGCCTCTGAGTTCATAAGTGGCATCCGTATCCGTGGAGGCAATGCTCACCAGCAAAAACGCCACTGCAATCACAAGAGCGGAGCATAGAACTGCGCCGAGGGTGATCAGCAAATACTTGAGTGCTCGCATCATTTGCTGGGGCACTTGTTCAATTTCATGGCCCGTCAGGGATCAACGCCAGCAGATCGGTCACACCCACATCCACGCCCGCCTGGGCCAACAGCGTCGTGGCCTGCCCGCGGTGATGCGTCTGGTGGTTGAACAGGTGCATCAGCAGGGCGAAGAAGTCCTTTTGCGCGGCCACACCCTTCATGTTGCGGTAGCTTAGCGGCTGATCCAGCTGTTCTTCGCCCATCTCGGCGGCCAGGGCTTCGATGCAGCTGTCCAGCAGTTTGCGTAGCGCAGCCAGTTCGCGGATATCTGCCGCCATCGGCTGATCCAGGCGTGTCGGCATTTCCAGCTTTGCGAGCGCCTGCAATGCTTGAAAGTTTGCCGGATGCGCGGTGTAGCGCCCCAGCCAGATACGGTCGGCCACCAGCAGATGATTGAGCGTGCCGAGGATCGAGCCGAAGAACGCGCCACGCTCGGTGCTCAGCGCTTCGTCGGGCAGGGTGGAAGCAGCTTTGTAGAGCCGTTCGTTCATCCAGCTGTTGTAGCGCGCCATCAGGCGGATATGGTCGATTCTCTGCATGGCCAATACCTGTTCTTGTTCTTTCAGAAACGCTCATCGGCAATGGCCGGTAGCACCAGCTCACGCACGTAACTGGCATCGGACAGGCTCAGTAGCGTTCGTACCAAACGGGATTAGCTGACCCCTTCGCAATTTTACGCCGCCTGCGCGGGAGCGACGGTTGTTGTCGCAGGGAGCTACGGACTCGGGGCCGACTATTGACCGTCCGGCTCCGACCATACGGCAAACTCGTTGCCGCCCGGCTCGACGAAATGAAAGCGTCTGCCGCCGGGGAAGGAAAAGATCGGTTTGACGATCTCTCCGCCGGCAGCCTCGACCTTGGCCAGGGTGTCTTCCAGCTGTGCGCTGTAGAACACGATCAGCGCGCTACCGTTGTCGCTACGCGCGGACATCTCGGCGCTGAAGAACCCACCATCCAGGCCTTCGTCGGCGAAGGCTGCGTAATCGGGGCCGTAGTCCGTGAATCGCCAGTCGAAAGCGGTCTGGAAGAGGTCCTTGGTTGCCGGCAGGTTGCGGGTGGGATATTCGACGTAATTGATCTTCTCGTGGGCAGGCATACCGGACTCCTTGGTAATGAAGGTGGTGGTGCTTACTGACGCGATTTGGCCAGATCGATGGCCGCCTGAATAGCTGCGCGTGCTTGCGGGCTGTTCTTCCAGCAGGTCGAGCCAAGCCGACCGGCTACCGCGGTGACGATATCGCCGACGCTGGACTCAGCCAGCTCCTGAAGCGAGTTTATGCCCACCTGTTCGAGTCGCTGTACGACGGTCGGGCCTATGCCTTTAACGTTTAGAAGGGCTTGGTGTTCATCGGTTGGGAAGGGCATAGGGATTGTTACCAGTCGTAAAGATAAGGAACGGGCTTTAGCCCGTCCCAGTGAGCAAGCGCTTGGGAACTCCCTGAAATATAATAAGAAATCATCAGTAGCTTAATCGCTATTTAGAGTCAGTGCTATAACAAACACAGGAATTGGAGGTCGACCCTAAAGTTTATGAATCGTCCAGATTAAAGCCAAAAACGTATCTCAACTCATAATAACAGTGGTGCGTGCTGGCGCAGTACATCTTCAGCAATTGCCATGTAAAATTGGCGAGTCAAGCTAAAAAACGGGCTAAGGTGCTGATTTACGGGTATTAAATCTATTCCCGCTAAACAATAAACATCCATCTCATCTTCTAAGTGCTTAAAATATAGCTCATCTAATTCGTCCCACCAATTTCTCCTCAGCATCAAAAGATAGGGGCTATTTAGATTTAGCAAGTCCAAGGTGTACTGAGCGCGATCAGTGTCAAAAACATTTAGTTTATTGGACGGTACTACTCGGCCATCGGATAAGTATGAAAAAAATCTTGAGCAATCGATATCATGCGGTGCAATAAAACGCTGCATGTCCACTGAGTTTTGCTTTCCAGGGGCATGGCCCCCGAACACAGATCGCGCCTGCTGAGAAGGTTGTTGACTCGATATAAAGCTGGACAAATTAGCACTACTAAACGCACTAGCAGCTAGATTCTTATAGTCAAAAGTTCGATGAGGCGACTGTGACTTATTCTCAATGTGTTCAATGTGATAATCGAATCCCTGTTGGTCGGGGCGAACTTCACTGTAACAGCATAAGTGATATTGCTCTGACAATAGAAATTCCAGAACAGTGTCTTTGTGACCAAATGTGCTCCAGCGAGTTCTGGCGCTCTCACTCGTGATAGGCGGCAGTTCATTAGACTTGCTTAGGTAATATCCGCCATTTCCAATCTTAATCACTTGCCTCACTGCTTGAGCGCCTTATGTCTAACGATATTACGTTGAAGCCTTAAGATTTGGGCATGCTCTCTGCCTAAAATGCCCAGCATTTTCTCCATTAAATATTTCGCTTCCGCCGAGTCGTATAAACCCTGATCAACTAACTCTGTCAGCCTTTGTAGTTCTACTTTCTCCGGGATTGGCGGCAATGGGTCAACTAGCATTACCCCCTGAAGTACGTCCCCGCTGGGCTCTCCGTAAGTACGACCAAGAGGCTTGCTGACAATGATTCTCCCCTCTTTATTTAAGTCAAGCACACGAATGTTGTCCCTATGGACAGTGCTCAAAACTTGTGGACTATGTGTGGTAACAATAAATTGGAGGTTTGGGAATGTGCGCTGAAGTCCAGCTAAAATCTCCTGCTGCCACCTCGGGTGCAAATGTAGCTCTACTTCATCAATAACAACCACGCCATGGCAGCTTAGTGGTGTGGCCGCCTCGGGATTAAGTGTTACCAGCCTTCTTGCTATATCGCCAGCTAAAACAAGCAACATCCTCTGCCCTTGAGATAGCTGAGTGATGTTTAATTCAACGCCAAAAACCTCAACTAATAAACGCGTCTTCCCAGTGCTACGATCTACTCTAAGATTGCGTACGTCAGGTACTAGATTTTCAATGGCTTGATTTACTGCGCTTAAGTGGCGTTTGTACTTTTCAGTAGATGAGTCACCAATCACGTTGGCTAACTTAATTTTTCTTTCCTGTAGCCTGCGCAGAAAGAGATTTTCGCCTGAGAGACGGCTGTCTTCAGGTTCGTCAGCCAGAAAGCTTTCAAGGGTCGATATTTGGTTTCGAAGTTCTTTGGCTTCTGATGAGTCTTCACCTTCGGCAAGGTTAGTCAGTTCGATATATAGCTCTGAGAAATTATCTAGCTTAGTGCCCCCCTCAAGTGCATCTTTCAGTGCAGAGAAGCGATTGATTAATACCTCGCCAGATGCTTTTTCCGCTAGTTCTTGTTTTAGTGTAAAAAAAGAGCGCTCTACAGAGTAGAATGCCAGGAGCGGAATCATGACAGTATTGCTTGCAGACGTCTTTCGATACATTGCCCCGAATTTCTTGATTACACTCACATCGCTAGACTGACTTCCAGAGAAGCCACTGACTGTGCGGACTAAAGCACTTTCAAAAATATTTCTATCGCCCAGTTGAAACTTGCCAATAATTTCCGCATAGTCTTCAGTGGCAACATTGATATCTGAATGAGTGACGGGCTTGCCATTCACTCCCTCTTTTTCAAGGTTATTATTGAACCATGAAAATATTTTCGAAATAGCTTCCGAGATACTCGTTTTTCCTGCGCCATTGTTGCCGATGATAACCGTAATTTTTTTGTCGAAGGTTATCTCTAAATTAGTAAATCTTCTAAAATTTGACAATGATAATGACTTTAAATGCAAAGCCTCTCCTGCAAGAGATAACTCCAGAAGCTTCAAATATTTTTCAGCTTCCTCATTGTTCTGTTCAACATATTTGCCTTCAGCATAGAATTCATGTAGTTGGAGTTGCGCTTCCAGAACTCCTCGTCGAGCATTCTGAATGATTGACTTAATGCCTTTGTTGCGTTCGCTGTTGTTTCTCATGGTCTCAGTCCTCAATAATCTTGGAGATAGATTCGGCTGTGTATTTTTTCACTAAGGACTGAAAGAAAGTAGGCTCTATATGTTTGGCGAAAGCTATCAAGCCTCTCAGGTGCAACCTATCATCGCTGCTAAGCTTGTCTAGTACGAACTGATGGGTTAGGTGCTTAATATATCTTTTTCGCGAGCGACCTAGAGAAAGCGAGGCTTTATTGTTTATTGTTACTCCGGTGACATGTCGATTATGAGCCATGGAAGAAAATTTAGTCTTTCTCTTATTTATCCTCAATGCACCATGATAAAGGTGCTCGAGATTAGCTTCGATCAGCGCTGGGACTTCAAAAAGCACATCCTTGTGGCATGTCGAGAAAGTTAAATCGTCAGCATACCTTGTATAGGTAATTTCCTTGCTTGCGCAAATTTCATGCACTAAGCAATCAAATTTATACATGAGAAAATTGGAAACCATAGGCGAGCTTGGCGCCCCGACACTTAGAATTAGACGCCCCGCAGTGTTTTTGCTAGGGCGCCAAAACAATAAGCGCTCTAAGGTATACTTGTCTAAATCAGTAGGCGTTCCGATGGTGTTTTTCCAGACGCTCCAAAAAAGCTCACTAGAAATTGAATTGAAGAAGTTTTCAAAATCCATTTTCAGCAAGTATCGATTTCGCTTATGAAGTTCTGCGTTGTCCTTAATGCTCAAGCCGTTTCGATAGGCCATTGCTGATTTGTGAATTGGTAGTTTCTGAAGCATTAAGAACTTGCGTTGATATAGCTTCAGTTCTTTAGAGGGTTGGGCAATAATTCTATGGCCAGAAGTGCGCTTCGGGATTGTGTAGATCTTGTATTTATTGGGCGCGTTTCGGAGGAAGGCAATTACCTTGGCCTCACTTTTTTCGAGCGCCAATGCTAGCTTTTCAATTACACTCATCTTGGCCCCCATAAAAAAGCCCAAGAGCAACAGCTCTTGGGCTTAGCTCTTTACTAGAGGATGCGATAGTCTCGCAACCTGATTGAGGAACGAGATCAGGTTGCGAGACTATCGCAACCACAAAATCGTTCAATAACTTAGAGTCTGGCTAAACACCCGACTAGACGGAATCGTCTTAAGCTAAAGAGCCCTTTGAGTATATGCCATGGAGAAGCCTAAGCTCAACATTCTACAGATACTGAAATCAGAGCAACGTTGCAGCAGACAACGCCAGCCCCAGTGCTGAGACTGAGTTGATATTCACGTCAAGGGCGTATCTCGAGCAGCTAGGGAAACGCTGAAGAAGACTTCCCGTTTCTGGTGAAATACGCCGATCCCGCTGCCGAGCCTCCCGATAAAGCAGATGGCCTTCGCCCTTGCTTCTGGGAGTCCGCGAGGCGGTAGGTTTTGGGGAGGTTATACACCATGCCGGATAACTGCTGGCAAGTGGCAATTACGCGAAAGCGGGGATGGTTGGGAAGGGCGTAGGGAGATCGCGAGCAAGCTCGCTCCTACAAAAAACGGGGCGGGGAGGAGAAGGCGCAGCGGTGAGCCGCTGCGCCTTTTGTTTCAGCGGTTGAAGCGTTCGACTAGGGCGTATTGGCCCTGTGCGGTGTTGGTCAGGGCTTCGCTGAGTTTGGCAGTATCGTTGGCTTCGCCGGCGGTCTGGTCGGCCAGTTGGGCGATGGTGGTGATGTTCTGGTTGATCTCGTCGGCGACGGCGCTTTGCTCTTCCGCCGCCGCAGCGATCTGGTTGGCCATATCGGCGATATTGGCCACCGAGTCGCTGATGCCGGCCAGGGCCTGATCGGCCTTGAGTACTCGCTCGACGCCTTCATCGGCCTGCTTGCGGCCGATTTCCATGGTCAGCACGGCCTCTTCGGCAGTGCGCTGCAGTTTGGCGATCAGCGCGTGGATCTGTTCGGTGGACTCGGCGGTACGTTGCGCCAGCGAGCGCACCTCGTCGGCAACCACGGCGAAGCCACGGCCCATTTCGCCGGCGCGGGCGGCTTCGATGGCGGCGTTGAGGGCGAGCAGGTTGGTCTGGTCGGCGATGCCTTTGATCACGTCGACCACGCCGCCGATTTCGCTGCTGTCCTGGGCCAGGCGGGTAACCGTCTCGCCGGTATCGCCCACCGACTGCGACAGGCGCTGGATGGCTTCGCGGGTTTCCGCGGCGATGGTGCGGCCTTCGCTGGTCAGGCGGTTGGCTTCCTGGGTGGCGATGGCGGTGCGGGCGACGTTGCTCGCTACTTCCAGAGTGGTGGCGGCCATTTCGTTGACGGCGGTGGCGACCTGTTCGGTCTCGCTGCGCTGGCGCTCGAGGCCGGCCGAGCTGTTGTGCGCCAGCTTGTCGGCTTCACGCGCTTGCAGGGTCAGTTGTTCGGCGGTGTCCTGCAGGCGGGTGAGGCAGGTTTTCAGGCGTGCTTCCTGGCTGAGCATGGCCATTTCCAGGCGTGCTTCGGCGCCGCGGCTGTCGGTGTACATCTGTGCGATCAGCGGGTCGGAGGTGGTTTGCTCGGCAAGGCGCAGCAGGCGTTTGACGCCGCGCGTCTGCCAGGCGATGCCGGCCAGACCCAGCGGCACGGAGAGCACGGCAGCGAGGATGAAGCCCCAGTTGCTGCCCATCCAGTGGCCGATCATGAAGCCGATCTGGCTGACCAGGATGAAGGGCATCCACGCCTGGACGATGGGCAGCCAGTGATTGCTGGCCGGAACGGCCGACTTGCCTGCGTTGATGCGGGCGTACAGCGTTTCGGCGCGGCGTACTTGCTCGGCGGTCGGTTTGACGCGGACGGATTCGTAGCCGACAACCTGGTTGTTTTCGGTCACGGGCGTGACGTAGGCGTTGACCCAGTAATGGTCACCGTTCTTGCAGCGGTTCTTGACGATGCCCATCCACGGGCGGCCCTTCTTCAGGGTCGTCCACATATGCTCGAACACGGCGGACGGCACGTCAGGGTGACGCACGATGTTATGTGGCGCGCGCAGCAGTTCTTCGCGCGTGAAGCCGCTGACTTCGACGAAGGCGTCGTTGCAGTAGCTGATTTGTCCTTTGAGGTCGGTGGTGGATATCAGGCGTTGTTGTGCAGGAAAGGTGCGCTCACGCTGAGTGACCGGCTGGTTGTTACGCATGGCAGGTATCCGTCGTTGTAATACCCTGTCATCGGCCGGCGAGCGGCGAAGTTGAGGGCTGAATCCGTTTTGGCGAGTTTAATCGCTTTTTGAATGACGTCACATTTTTGTCACGGCATGAGCCGTCCTTGGCCCGACGGTGAGGCCCTGCCGTATGGCGCGGCAGGGCAGGTGCATCAGTTGGCGATCATCTGGCGCAGCACGTAGTGCAGGATGCCGCCAACCTTGAAGTACTCGACCTCGTTGAGGGTGTCGATGCGGCACAGCACTTCGACTTCCTCATGCGTGCCGTCTTCACGGGTGATGATCAGCGTCAGTGGCATCTGTGGGCGCAGTTCCACGCCTTCCAGACCTTCGATGGCCAGCACTTCCTTGCCGGTCAGTTTCAGGCTGGTGCGGTCGGTACCGGGTTTGAACTGCAGCGGCAGCACGCCCATACCCACCAGGTTGGAGCGGTGGATGCGCTCGAAACTTTCGGCGATTACCGCCTTGACCCCCAGCAGGTTGGTGCCCTTGGCCGCCCAGTCGCGACTGGAACCGGTGCCGTATTCCTTGCCGGCGATGATCAGCAGCGGCGTGCCTTCGGCCTGATAGCGCATGGCCGCGTCATAGATCGCCAGCTTTTCGCCGCTGGGCACGTGCAGGGTGTTGCCGCCTTCCTCGCCGCCGAGCATTTCGTTGCGGATGCGGATGTTGGCGAAGGTGCCGCGCATCATCACTTCATGGTTACCCCGGCGCGAGCCGTAGGAGTTGAAGTCGGCCTTGTCCACGCCATGCTCGCTCAGGTAACGCCCAGCCGGGCTGTCGGCCTTGATGTTGCCGGCCGGGGAGATGTGGTCGGTGGTCACCGAGTCGCCGAGCAGGGCGAGGATGCGCGCCTGGCGGATATCGGTGATTCGCGGTGGATCGCCAGCGATGTCCTCGAAGAACGGCGGATGCTGGATGTAGGTGGAGTCGCCCTGCCAGGCGTAGGTGTCGGCCTTGGGCACGGCGATGGCCTGCCATTTTTCATCGCCGGCGAAGACTTCCGCGTATTCCTTGCGGAACATGGCGGTATCGACCTGGGCGATGGCCTGGGTGATCTCGGCCTGGGTCGGCCAGATGTCCTTGAGGTAGACCGGCTGACCGTCCTTGCCGGTGCCGAGGGCGTCGCGGGTCAGGTCGAGGCGCACGCTACCGGCCAGGGCATAGGCGACCACCAGGGGTGGCGAGGCCAGCCAGTTGGTTTTCACCAGCGGGTGCACGCGGCCCTCGAAGTTGCGGTTACCGGACAGTACCGAGGCGACGGTCAGGTCGGCCTGGGTGATGGCTTTCTCGATGGGCTCACGCAGCGGGCCGGAGTTGCCGATGCAGGTGGTGCAGCCGTAGCCCACCAGGTCGAAACCGAGCTTCTCCAGATAGGGCGTCAGGCCTGCGGCATTGAAGTATTCGGTGACCACCTTGGAGCCGGGGGCCAGCGAACTCTTCACCCAGGGCTGGCGCTGCAGGCCTTTTTCCACGGCTTTCTTGGCCAGCAGACCGGCGGCCATCATCACGCTGGGGTTGGAGGTGTTGGTGCAGGAGGTGATGGCGGCGATCACCACGGCGCCGTCTTTCAGGCGATGGGTATGGCCGTCGTCTTCATAGTCGACTTCGCCGCTCTGCTTGTCGCCGCCCACGGCGGTACCGCCGCCGCCTTCGCTGAGCAGGCGACCCTCTTCCTTGGCGGTGGGCTTGAGCTGCAGGCCGACGAAGTCGTCGAAGGCCTGGCTGACCTGGCCCAGGGAGACGCGGTCCTGCGGGCGCTTGGGCCCGGCCAGGCTGGCTTCGACGCTGCCCAGATCCAGGCTTAGGCTGTCGGTGAACAGCGGCTCGGCGCCTGGCTCGCGCCATAGCCCCTGAGCCTTGCTGTAGGCCTCGACCAGTTGTACGGTGGCGTCCGGGCGGCCGGACAGACGCAAGTAGCCGAGGGTGATCTCGTCCACCGGGAAGAAGCCGCAGGTGGCGCCGTACTCGGGGGCCATGTTGGCGATGGTGGCGCGGTCGGCCAGCGGCAGATCGGCCAGGCCGTCGCCGTAGAACTCGACGAATTTGCCCACCACGCCCTTCTTGCGCAGCATCT
>Ga0209699_100583_pt1 | contig 16287 bp, 21 predicted proteins | sample SynthPrep_1_END__FD_187204 | JGI IMG/M metagenome (GOLD analysis project Ga0209699, IMG submission 187204) | Synthetic microbial communities from Ohio, USA - SynthPrep_1_END_DS7_MetaG (SPAdes) (version 2) | ecosystem: Engineered > Bioreactor > Aerobic > Activated sludge | place: USA: Ohio...
CCGCGCCGACCGTCGCCAGTTCAAGCTGCTGCCGGGCGGCCAAACCGGCAACCTGCGCAGCCTCAACGGGCGGCAACTGGCGTGGGATCGACTGGAGGACTTGCGCACGCTGGCCGCGCTGCGCGGCGGCGTGGCCGAAGGCGAGCGGATGCAGCACCTGTTTTGGCGGCTGAACTTCCTGCTGCTGTCAGGCGCGACGCACAGCGGCCAGATGTACCACGAGGCCGCCGCGCTGGCGCGTGAGCTTGACCCCCGGTGGAACTACCGCAGCGTCGAGCTGATGACGCTGTACGGCAAAGCCAAGGCCCACGAAGCCGGGGAAAAAGTGGAGTTCGGCGGCAAACAGCTTTCGCCGCTCTACACCCCGAAGAATGACACGTTGATTTCCCTGTTCCACATAACCGACGACGAGCAGCGCAAGCTGCGCACGCTCATTAGCCGGGACATGGCCGCAGAGCGCCACAGCGAGCGCGAGAAGGCCCGCAGGCGTGCCGCTGGGGCTGTCGATCGTGCGACCTATGAGGCCAATTCCGCGACCCGTCAGAAGCCGTGGGAAGCCTTGGGCATGAGCCGCCGCAGTTGGTATCGGGCAGGGAAACCAGCCGCGCCTGCCGATGGCACAAGTCCGTGCGTATTACAGGCGGAGGCGGGGAAATGAGGGTTGGCACAAGTCCGTGCGTATTACTAATGGCGAAGCCTACGCCCGGCGCGAAGCGCCTGTTTTTGAGTAGCCCCCAGCATTTAAAAAATGCGAGTAGCCCGCGCAGGTTGTGGGTAAGTCCAACGGACTTATCCATCATCCTGCGCTGCGCCGGAACGGCGCGAGTAGCCCGCCGCCCGCAGGGCGGCCCCCTCGTCCAGTTCGCCGGGTGGCTGTCATGAGCCGTGCCCGTCGATCCTTTCCGCCTGCGCTGCTGGATTCACTGCGGGCAATGACGGTGCAGGAAACGCTAGATCGGCTGGGCCTGTACTGGAAGTGTGATCCTGACTTTGTGCCGGTGAAGGACACGGCTACGGTGCGGCTGAATGTGTCCATCGGTGGCGGCGGTGTTGAGCTACTGGCGACCGGGCCGAAGTGGTACGACACGCGGAAAGAGCAGGGCGGCGGCGGTGCCATCGACCTGACCATGCACCTGTTCAGGTTGTCATTTGTGGATGCGGTCAAACGGCTGTCGCCGTGATCGTGTTTGCAAGATGCCTCCGGCGGCCCTGCCGGGGGCCACTCGCCGCCGTGAGGCTCGGGGGGCAGGGTGGCGGGCTTCGCCCTTCGTCCTGCCCCCACTCGCTCAGGCTGGGGCGCTCCGAGGGCATCAAGCGACTTTCGCGGCATAAACGGTGCCCCCCTACGGGCTACCCCCCATTTATTCCACGGTTCGCTTGACCCCCTCTCCACTCGATAACCCGGACGGCGGATGACCTCACAGGCGGCCCGTGGCGGCGTTTTCTCGACGTGGCCCTGCCTGCCCCCTTGCTTACCCTCTCAAAACGCGCTGTAGGCCCGTTTCTGGCCGCTTTGCCCAAGTGGAGCCGGGCGGCGGGCGGAAAGCTCCGCTTTTCGTTCGACGGCTGGCCGACAACGAGCCGAAGGCGAGGCGTCAGCGCCTCCCGGACACGGTGTTTCACCCAAAACGAGCAGCCGACCGGGCAGCGGTACGTTACGAAAACCGCTTGTGTATCGTATCGTATATCTGTATAATATCGTATCAATACGAAATACAGTAATACGATACGAAAGGAGAAAGGATCATGGCACGTCAAGGCATCACTCGGGATCAAGTTTTTACCGCCGCTGACGCCCTCGTGGGCGACGGGCAACAGCCCACCATCAATGCGATCCGGGAGCGTTTGGGCGGCACCGGGTCGCCAAACACGATCCACAAGCATCTTGTGCAATGGCGTGAGGCCCGCCCGGTGGCTGCCGTTGCGGCCCCGGAGTTGCCGCAGGCGCTGACTGCCGCCATTGCTGCCGAGATCGAGAAGGCCGCAGCGAAGGCGCGAGCCGAGAAAGAGCAAGAACTCCAGCAAGCGCAGGCCGAGGCCGCCGAACTTGGGGCCGCTGGCGAGGTGCTGGAAGGTGAGCGCGACGAGCTGGCCGAGCAGGTGGCCGCGCTGACCAGTGAGCGCGACACACTGGCCGGAAAGGCGCAACAGCAGGCCGCCGACTTGGCCGAGGCGCAGCAGCGCATCGAGCGCGAGCAGCAGGCGGCAGAAGCGGCCCGCGTGGAGGTGGCAACGGCACGGCTCAAGATCGAAGCGCAGACCGAGCGCCAGACGGAGCAGGCCGCAGAGATCGAGCGCCTACGCGCCGCACTGGCCGAAGCGCAGCAGGGCCGCACCGCAGCCGAACAACAGGCCGCCGTACTGGCCGCCAAGCTGGAGGCGTGCGCCGACCGAGTGAGCCGCGCAGAGGCCCGCGCCGAGCAGATCGAGAAGCAGGCCGCCACGGCTGCACAGGCCCACGACACCGCCCGCGCCGCAGCAGCACAGGAAACCCGGCAGGCGCAGGCCGAGCGCGACGACGCCCGCAAGGTGGCAGCAGAGGCCCGCGAGCAGGCCGCACGGCTGGCCGGGCAACTGGAGGCGCTGCAACGGCAGCAGGACAAAGCCGAGGCCGCCGAGAAGGCCGCCAAGACGCCGAAAGGGAAGGGGGGCGAGTGATGCCGACTGCCGCCGAGTTTCAAGCACTGCACGAGGAACTGCGGCAGCTTGGCGCGGTATTCGTGCAGGCGGCCAACCTGGGCGATCAGGAGCTTGCATTGTGGGCCGTGGGGGCGCTGGCGAGCGCCGCAGCGAAACCCGGATGGTGGGCGAGAGAGGCCGCCGAAAACGAAGCGGCAGCCGTGGTGGCTGCCGTTATCGAGAAGGCCCAGCGGGCCGGATGATGCCGTAGATCATGCCAGCAGCCAGCGCCGCGAAGAAGGCCACCGGGGCGGCGTAGGCCGCCCCGGCAAATGCCAGTTGGTGTAACTCCATGCGCTGTCCTCCTGTGAGCGATAGCAGGGCGGCCAATGGCCGCCCGTGCTGGGTTAGCTGCTTTTCTGCTGGCGTACCGTCACGCCCTCGTCATCGACCGTCACCACGCCCACCGGCACGCTGATTTTTGGGCTGCCATTCCGCAGCATCGTTACCCGCAGTTGGTACTGCAAACCGGGGAACAGATACACGCAGTTGTCCGCGCATTCCTGCCCGCCGACCTTGTGCTGCCCGATGGTGCGCAAGTGCAGCGCGGCAACGACCTTGGGCTGCCCGTGCAGATCATCCAGCGCGACACGCTCAACGGCGGTTTTTGCCCCCGGCTTGTTCAGCGGGCGCAGTTCAAAGGCGGCGTCGGTGTAGCGGCTGGAATCCTCACCGCGCCACGCCTCGACCACCTGCACGTCTGGCCGCCACTTCACCGTTACGTCACCCTGCCGGGCAGTGATCGGCTGTGCTCCGCCCAGCTTCTCAGCCACGAAGCGGAACGGCTGGGCCGCACTGTCGCGCAGGCTGGCCGTATCGGTCGGGACGCCCGCGCAACCAGTCAGCAGGGCGGCAGTGGTAACAGTGGCAATTACAATGGTTTTCATATCAAAAGCACCTCAAGTTAGTTGATAAATTGCTGTGCTTTCACCTTTCATTTTTGGGCTTTGTTGGGTCTAACGCCCGCGCCCTCAATTCCTTAACTACTCAAAAACTCAAACCATCAGCGGCCCTTGCACGCGCCGCTGTTGGGGAAGTCCCGGCACACGTCATCCAGCAGCTTCTGCCCTTCGGCTTTGCGCTCCTGAACCTCTTGTGCCCACTTTTGTTTGCCGTTCCATGTGTCGTCTTTGGCGTAGCCAATGACCAGCCCGGCCAGCAGGCCGAACACGGCTCCGGCGATGACGAAGCGCAGGATTTCCCACACCGAGGCCCGCAGCCCCAGCGGCAGGACGTGGAGCCAATCAGGGACGTGGTTTGAAACGTACTTTTGCCAAGCCATGTTTGGCCCTCCTTAGACGTAAAGCGGTTTGACGGCGAGCACTTCATCCACTGCCCGGTCGCCCACGTTGCCCACGAACAGGCAGTAATCGGCGGACAGGCTGCGCATGTCGTTTGCCCCGAACAAGTCTTGCCGCTGGATGCTTGTGTTCTCGCTCTCGGACTCGCTCGAACTCAGCGACATTTGCTTGCCACCGAAGGCATTAACGCCGCTCAGGGTTTCGCTTTCGCTGGCGCTGTAGCCCGTGCTGGTCACATGCACATCGACCTGCCCGAGCACGTCCCGGATATGGCGCAGGGTGGCTTCATCTTCGGTTCTGAAAATTATGCGCTGCCGGAAATTCTGCAGGATGGCTTCGGCCACGCTGCGATTGTTCCCGAGCGCATGAACCAGCGAGGCCACGCCCTGCATCGACACAATCCCGATGGTGCGCGTGCTGCGCGACTTGTCCCAAAAGTCGGTGTCGCTGATTGGATCGACAATCGCTTGATATTCGTCGCACACGAACGCCACCGGCCTGTCTTGGTTCCAGTCCTGCCGGGTGCGACGTTCGCGCATCATGTTCATGAAGCGCAGTTTCACCAGCAGGTACGCGAACCGGGCACCTTCGCGGCCATATTTGGTCATCGGAAGATTGACCAGAAACACCGCGCCATCATTGACCAATTCGGTCATGTCCGCTTCGCCCTGTTCCGACTCGATAGAGAACGCATCGACCATATCCGGGTGCGCGAACGGCGACAGAACCGCATTCATCGTGCCGAGGATGTTTTTCCGCAGCTTCTCGTCGTGTTCGTTCCAAACATTGACGAAGAACCGCTGCGACTGGATGAACAAGCGTTGATCCCGGTCGCTCATTTCAGACAGTTTTTCCGCGCCTTCGGCAACCAGCGCATCACGCGCCGCATTGTCAAAAACAATGTCGTACAGGTGCGCGATGCTGTACTGATGCGGACGCAGCAGGTTCAGCAGGTTGAGGCAGTGGCGGGCCATCTCGGTTGAGCTATCGACCCAGAACGCACCGTCGCCGCTTCCTTGGCCTTGAACAAGAAAGCAACTTTTAAGGTAGGAAGCCGCCAATTCTGGCGTGCAACCACGGAAAAGATTAAGCGTCATTCCGCCATCACCGACCACCTTAAATGAGCGCCCGGCCATGTTGGTTAGTGCGCCAACTTCCTTGATGAAATCGGTCTTGATGTCAAAGATCAAAGCCCCAGCGTTTTGCATGAACAACTGACGCAAAAGCGGGTTGATGGAGCGCGATGTTTTACCGCCACCCGTACCGCCAAAGATGATGATGTTTTTGCTGGCATCTTCGCGGGCAAGCTCTACATGCTCACCTTGAGGCACGCCGCCAACGTGGCCGCGACCGTACATCATGCCCACGCTATCACCGAGGTGCAGGCCGATGAACTGCTGCCGCATGTCTGCCCGGCGCTGCGCGGTTTCCGCTTCGCGTGCTGCTGCCTCTGCTGCCCGTTGTTCCGGTGTCTTTGCCGCTTCGCGTGCTGCCGCTTCGGCCTCTGCTTTCGCCTGTGCGTTTGTCACCTTGGCTGCATCAAGCGCCATTGAAAAAATATGGAACAGGAAGCCGCCAATAGTGCCCAGCAAAAGCGCCCACCAGAACGCATAACCCCAGCGCCCGAAACCCTCCGGCATTTGCCGCCAGAACGGATACAGGCCAATGACCAAGCCGACCCATGCACCGATGCCGAAATAGACAAGGCGACGGATTGCCCAACGCTGGAACCATTCCGCGCCCCAGCCGGTGTTTGTGTCGATGCTATACCGTTTGTCCATGTCGATTAGCTCCCATTATGTGACCCGTCAGGCTGTGCATTGCTGGCCGCCTGCGGTGCGGTTTGTTCGCCTGCCTGTGCCGGTTTGGTTGTCCTGCTGCGCGGGCTGGAACCCTTCAAGGCGCTTTTCACGCTGGATAGGCTGATTTGTGCGCCTTCGCGTTTGAATAGCTCGACAATCTCTTCCAGTGTGTAGCCCTTGGCTTGTGCTGCGCGAATCTTTGTCCGCAGCTCTGTCACAAGCTCTTTGGTTGTCAGTGGTCTTTCGCTCTTTGGCTTCTCGGGTAGGTTGTCTAACGTGGCTTCGATCTTCTGCCGCGTCTCTTGGTCGAATGTCTTTTGTTTGCCTGCCATCTTTGGCCCTCGCTAGATTGTGGTAACAGTGTGGTGATGTTTGCCTTTGAAGCTGGCGCAATCATTGGCCTTGCAATCATCGTGCATTATGCTGTTGTGGTCAAGTACCCGCGTTTGTGATATACACTGACTTATCGTGCTGTGCCGGTTTTTGTGGGTTTTCAATGGGCGGTACGAGTGCGGCCATGTTTGGGCGTGTTGCTGTGTTAAATACGGGGACAGGGTAGGATTTGTCCCACCGCCGCTAAAGCGGCAGTGTGCCACCGGCCCGCGCCACTCGCTGCGCTCGTTCTGCTGGGCCTAATCTCCCCTGCTCAGGGGCAAGCCCCCGAGACCCCAGCCGCGTGTGCGGCCAATAAGGGCGTGTGTCCCACCGCCGACAATGGAGGATTGAGTGTCATCAAGTGAGAACCGCAAGCGCACCGTGAACCTGAAAGTGCGCTGTCTGCCCGAGGAGGCCGACGAGATCAAAGACAAGGCGCTGGACTCGGGCGTGAGCGTTTCGGAGTTCCTGCGCTGTGCCGCCTTGAAGCGCAAGACACGCAGCACGATTGATAGCCAGATCATCAACGAACTGCGGCGGCTTGGGGGCTTGCAAAAGCATTTGTTTACAGAGGCCGGAGGCCATGAAGGCGGCGGGCACTTGTCGAAAGAGTACGCCGATATTCTGGTGGCAATCAAAGCGGCAATCGAGCGGATCGAGGGCTAAACATGCTCGCCAAAGTCCCACCGAAGCGCAACGACTCAAAAAGCAGCTTTAAGAGCCTGCAAAAATATGTTGAGTCGCGGGACGTGATCGACCCGGAGACGGGCGAGGTTATCGGCTGGGAAACAGACAGTGTTTCGGTTGAAACGAACTGCTTAGACAAAGACACGGCATGGCGGGAAATGCTGGCTGTAGCCGACATGAACGGGCGAGTCAAAGACCCGGTTTATCACGCGGTGCTTTCGTGGCGGGCAGACGAAAATCCGACTGATGAACAGATGTTTGAAGCAGGCAAGGCGGCACTAAAAGCCCTTGGGATGGAAGATCATCAACACTTGCTAGCGGTTCATCGAGATACAGACAATGCGCACTTGCACCTGATGGCTAACCGGGTGCATCCAGACACCTACCGGCCAGTTGATGTAAGCCGCGACTATTTCAAGCTGGATAAGTGTATGCGCGAGGTGGAGCTAGCGCAGGGATGGGCGCACGACAACGGCCCGTATGCTGTCCATGAGCGCGGCGGAAAGAAGGTTGTAGATTGGGCCAAGGAAACGCCGCAGGAGTGGCACAAGGAACAGCGAGAGAAGAAGGTAAAGCAGCCCACTAAGTCAAAGGATTTTGAGTACAGAACAGGCAATGAATCGCTGCACACCTACGCCCAAGGCCAGCCGAAGCAAGACGCCAAGGATGCACTGAGCAAACCGGGCGCGACGTGGCAAGACTTGCACCAGAGCCTAGCCAGACATGGCCTAGAGTTGCGCCCGTCAAACGATAAGAAAAACGCTTTCCGCGTGCATAGCAAGGCAGACCCGGAAATCTGCATCAAGGCATCTTCTATGGCGGAGGAATTGGGCGGCGGAAAGCTGGTCAAGCGCCTTGGCCCGTGGCAAGAACCACGGCCAGAGATTCAGCAAGAAAAGGCCAAGCGCGAATACAGCGACCAGCGCCCGAAAGCAGACCCGAAACGCGACCCGAACGCCCGCGAGGAAAAGCGCGACGAACGGGCAGCGGAGCGCCGCGAACTGCGCGAGCGTTACAAGGCATTCACCGAGGAATGGAAAACGGCGAAAGCGCCCGCACGGGCGGCCATGTATGAGGATCAAAAACAGCGGCGGCAGGCACTCACAGAGAAGCACAAGAGCCAGCGCGAAACGATCCGCACCAGTGGCCTATCGACCGAGCAGAAAAAGGCGCTTTACAGCGTGGCCGCATTCGATACAGCGGCCAAGCGTGCCGAACTGAACGAGACAATCAAGGGCGAGCGCGAAGCCTTCCGGCAGGAGCGCCCGCAGTCGTTCCGGGAATGGACAGCCGACCGGGCACAGGAAGGCGACCGCGCCGCAATGCGGCAGGTTCGCGGCTGGGCATATCAGGACAAGCGCACGGCCAAAGATATGCACCGGGCGGACGCGCAAGCGGAGCGCGGCCCGCACCTTGGCACCACGGACAACGAGCAGCACGACCCGGCGAAGCCGCGCCGCGTCACCGACCGGGTTAGCTGGGCAGTGGATCGCAAAACGGGTGCGGTTGATTACAAGGTGGATGACCGCGACGCCTTCCGCGACAGCGGGCGGCGGCTGGACTACACCGAGCAGGGCCGGAAGGACAAAGACAGCATCGAGGCCGGGCTATTGCTGGCCCGTGAGAAGTTCGCAGGCAAGGCGCTGAAAGTCACCGGGCCGGATGAATTCCGCGAGCGGGTTTTGCAGACAGCTATCGAGCGGCGGCTAGACGTGCGGTTCTCTGACAAGGAACTGGAGCAGCGCCGCGAAGCCGGGCTGCGGCAGCAGGCCGAGCGCGAGCGCCCGGACTGGTCAAAGATGCGCGGCGTGGCCTCCACCGGACAGCAGGCCGAGCAGCGGCCCCAGCAGCCGACACAGGCGCAGCAGCCGGAACGGCGACCCACGGCACCAGAGCAGGCCAAGGAAGCGGCACAGGCGCAGCCAGCGCCGCGCATGACCGACGACGAAGCCCGCGCCGTTCTCAATCGGAAAGCGCCGCCGCAGCCGAATCAGGAGCTTGTCGAAATCAACGCCATCAACGCGCACGCGGACGGCTACCGGCAGCAGCTTGAAAAGCAGTTCCGCGAGCAGCACGGCGAGCGCCCCGACCCCGAGCGGGCCGGGGGCTGGATTGCCCGCTTTGCGGCCAAGAGCAAGGCCGAGGCGTGGGACAAGCAACACGCGCAGATCGACCGCCAGGTCGAGCAGCGCAAAGAGCACCTACGGAGCGACGCGCCCGAAGCGCGGCAGTTCCGGGCGCAGGCATGGGCGCAGGCACAGCAGCAGTACGGCGCCCAGCACACGGCATGGCAGCAGGGCCAGCAACAGGCCCGAGCGACCCTTGCCGCCAACCAACCGAATCAAGGAGAGCCAAACATGGCAAACAACGAAATGGAACGTAAGCAGCAACAACAGACCCAGCAGCAGGCCCAGCAGAAGCAGGCGCAGGAAAAACAAATGGCCGAACGTGCCGCCCGCGAGGCGCAGGCGCGGCAGTTGGCCGAGAAGCAAAAGCAGCAGAAAGAGAAGCAGGAGAAGGAGCGCGAGCAGGCCCGCATGATGAATCAGCAGATGGACATTGACCGATGAACCGCGACGACGAGCAGCGCCGGGCAACCGAGCGCGACAGCCAGACCAACGCGGCCAATGAGCGCATGAGCCAGACCGAGCAAGCCCAGCGAGAGCAGGAACAGCAGGCACGGCTGGCCCGTGAGGCGCAGGCGCGGCAGTTGGCCGAACGCCAGCGGCAGCAGCAGCGGGCAGCACGCCAGCCGCCGCCGCTGGATCGACGCGCACCCACCAACGCGCTTGATAGGGGGCGATGATGCAATGGCGCTATGACGAGAACCGGGCGGACTTCCGCCCGGCAGCGCCGGGCGAGATCGAGGCCGACCCGGACGCCCTCTACATCATCCAGCGCGGCGACGTGCTGATGGTGCGCGAGGACGGCCACGAGCGGCCCATGCCCGAGCGGCTGGACGTAGCCGGGCAGATGTTCGACCGGGAGCAGTTCGAGGGTTCCGGCCATCCCCTGCCCTTGCGGGCAGAGATGGAGCGGGACGGGCAGTGGGCGCGGGCGCAGTTGCAGGCCCGCGACCGGGCCGAAATCACCCTGCCGCTGGAATTGCCCATTTGGGTGACAAGGCGGTATGACTAACATGGCAATCGACAAACTCAACAGCCTGCAATTCCTGTTTTTGCGGGCTGACTACTTCCAAGAATTTGGCGATAGAGACGGCGTGTATGTTGATCGTGTGCCGCTTGAGTTGCGGCAGCGATTGCTGCGGTGGACATGGCCGACGACTGAACGCGATCAGTATTTTTTCCAGCACGAGGGGCGCGACGTCATCACGCGGGAAGGCTGGGAGGCTTTTGTTCGCTGGGTTTGTCGGGCGATGGATAGACAGCTAGGGGCAGAGGGGGAGGCAATGGGCCAGTTTCGGCCTGCCGATGCGACAAGCCAACGATTCGCCAGCGTCTGGGATGCCATCGAGGACGACCCCGCCGAAGCAGAGAAGATGAAACAGTGGTCTGCGCGGAGAATGAAAGCCGACGACACCGAGGGCAAGGCGTGACAGGCCGAGGCCGTGAAGGCGTGGCAGGGCAGGCAGTGAGCGGCATTTGTTGGTGTTTCATCGTAACCCGGCAAGTGTTCAGTAAACGGTGGTTTTCTGGACAGGTCTGCAGGGTTTCGCTTTTTCATGGCCGGGCATACCCAAAACCGTTAAGATAGCCGTCAATTTTTCTATGTTCAGGCACTGTCAATGAATCAACGCATTGGATACGCCCGCGTTTCGACGGACGACCAGCACCTAGACCTGCAGCGCGACGCGCTCCAGCAGGCCGGGTGCAGCGTTATCTACGAGGAAGCGGCCAGCGGCAAGAGCGCGGCACGCCCGGAGCTTGAGCAGTGCCGCAAGGCGTTACGGGCCGGGGATACCCTCGTGGTGTGGCGGCTTGATCGACTCGGGCGCAGCCTGCATGACCTGGTGCAGATCGTGGCCGAGCTTGAGCAGCGCGGCGTGCATTTCGAGAGCCTGACCGAGAAGATCGAGACGGGCAGCGCATCGGGCAAGCTGCAATTCCATGTATTCGCCGCACTGGCCGAGTTCGAGCGCGGCTTGATCCGTGAGCGGACGCAGGCCGGGCTGGCAGCAGCCCGCGCCCGTGGCCGGGCCGGTGGCCGCAAGCCGAAGTTAGACGACCAGCAGGTGCGAGAGATCAAAGCCCTGTTGCGCGATCCAGATATTAAGGTGGCCGAGGTAGCCCGCCGTTATGGCGTGTCCCGAACCACCCTTTACAAGCACGTCGGCGTCATCACGCCGCGTCAATGAGGACTTGGGATGCTCCAACAACTAGACACCGCAGACAGCGTGCGCCGCGAGGTGGCACCCCGTACTGCGCAGAAACACAAAGCCGAGTTCGGCCAGTTCATGACGCCTTCGAGCGTGGCCCGCTTCATGGCGTCCCTGTTCCCACCGAGCACCCTGCAGACCTGCCGCCTACTGGACGCAGGCGCGGGCGTGGGCGCGTTGTCCTGCGCCTTTCTCGACCGCTGGGTGACGGGCGGCTTTGGCTTTGAGTCTGTCGAGGCGACGGCCTACGAGATCGACGAGAAGCTGCGCGGCCACCTTGCACAGCACTTGGCCGGATACAGCCGCGTGACGCCCCGCATCATCGCGGGCGATTACATCGAGCTGGCGACCGCCGAAGGTCTGCAGGATCGAGGCTATACCCATGCGATCCTCAATCCGCCTTACAAGAAGATCAACAGCCAATCAGACCACCGGCTGGCCCTGCGCACTGTCGGCATCGAGACGGTGAATCTGTATTCCGCCTTTGTCGCGCTGGCCGTGGGCGAGGCAGCGCCGGGCGGGCAGATCGTGGCCATCATCCCGCGCAGCTTCTGCAACGGGCCGTATTACCGCCCGTTCCGTGACTTCATCCTTGAGCGGGCGGCGATCCGCCACATGCACCTGTTCGAGTCGCGCAACAAGGCTTTCAGGGATGACGAGGTGCTGCAGGAAAACATCATCATCCGCTTGGAGCGTGGCGGCCAGCAGGGGCCGGTCACGGTCACGACTTCGACCGATGACAGCTTTTCAGACCTGACCACCCACGAACACCCGTTCGACCGGATCGTGTTCCCGGATGACCCGGAGCGGTTCATTCATGTGCCGACCACGACCGAGAAAAGCGCCATCGAGCTATCGCCCGCCGTGCGCTACTCGCTGGCCGACATTGGCGTGAAGGTATCGACCGGGCCGGTAGTCGATTTTCGGCTGAAAGCGCACCTGCGCGACATGCCCGAGCCGGGCACCGTGCCCCTGATCTACCCCGGCCACCTGAGCATGACCGGCACCGTCTGGCCCGTGGCGGGCTTGAAGAAGCCCAACGCGATCATGCGCAACGACGAGACGGAAAAGTGGCTTTACCCGAACGGGTTTTATTGCGTGGTGCGCCGCTTCTCGTCGAAGGAGGAAAAGCGCCGCGTGGTGGCAAGCGTGGTTGATCCTGCCGCCTTTGGCGATCATTCCGTGCTGGGCTTCGAGAACCACATGAACCTCTTTCACGAGGACAAACACGGCTTGCCCGAGGCGCTGGCCCGTGGGCTGGCCGTGTTCCTCAACACGACCGCAGTAGATGAGCATTTCCGGCGCTTCAACGGCCATACGCAGGTCAATGCAACCGACCTCAAGCTGATGAAGTACCCGAGCCGTGACACCCTGACCGAGCTTGGCAAGTGGGCCATGCAGCAAGGAACGCTCACGCAAGAACAGATCGACGCCAAGCTAGGAACCCTGACCGCATGAACAACCAAAACGACTACATCGAGGCCGCGCAGCAAATCATCGTTTCCTTGGGCTTGCCCCGAGCGCAGCAGAACGAGCGTTCCGCCCTGTGCCTGCTGGCCCTCCTGAACCTCACGCCGGGCAAGGCATGGGCCGACGCGGAAAACCCGCTTGTGGGCATCACGCCCATCATGGATTGGGCACGGGAGCACTACGGCAAGGAGTACGCGCCCAACACCCGCGAGACATTCCGCCGCCAGTCCATGCACCAGTTCTGCGACGCTGGCGTGGCCCTCTACAACCCGGACAAGCCCGACCGCCCGGTGAATAGCCCGAAGGCGGTTTATCAGATCGAACCCGCCGCGCTGGCCCTGCTGCGCACCTTCGGCACTCCGGCATGGCATGACAGCCTCGCCGCCTATCTGGCCGAGCGTGAAACGCTGGTTGCCCGCTACGCCAAGGAGCGCGAGCAGAACCGCATCCCGGTTGAGATTGCACCGGGCCAGCAAATCACCCTCAGCCCCGGCGAGCACAGCGAACTGATCCGGGCCATCATCGAGGACTTCGCCCCGCGCTTTGCGCCGGGTAGCGTGCTGGTCTATGCCGGCGACACGGGCGACAAGTGGGGCTACTTCGACGCCGCCCTGCTGGCCGGGCTGGGTGTCGATGTGGATTCACACGGCAAGATGCCTGACGTGGTGCTGCACTTCACCGCGAAAAACTGGCTGCTACTGGTGGAGTCCGTCACCAGTCACGGGCCGGTCGATGGAAAGCGGCACGCCGAGCTTGCCAAGCTGTTTGCCGGATCGACTGCCGGGCTGGTCTATGTGACTGCCTTCCCGAACCGGGCCATCATGGGCCGCTACCTTGGCGAAATCGCATGGGAAACCGAGGTATGGGTGGCCGATGCGCCCTCTCACCTGATCCACTTCAACGGGGTGCGGTTCCTTGGCCCCTACCCCACCGAATGAGCACAGGAGGCCCGACCATGACCACACCCACCACCGAGACAGCAAAAGAGGTGCTGCGCGGCTACGGACGCGCCAACGAGGCCGCGCTGGCGTCCCTGATGGACGTGCAAGACTGGCAGCGCATCGCCCGGCAGGAGCTTGAGCGCCGGGCTACCAGCATCGTGCAGGCGCTGGATGATGCGACCCTTGAGGCCATCGCAGCGGGCACGCTCGACATGCGGGCCATGTGCCGACAGGTGGCCGACGAGATCCACCAGACCGCCTAAGCCCTCCCCTGCCCCGCCACCGAACCCCGCCGCGTGCGGGGTTTTTCATAGCTTCAAATCCTCAAAAGGTGCATTTACTCAAATCCTCAATATGCTATACTGCACTTGAGTAATTCCTTTTTTCCTCAAACGCTCAATAGCTCAAGGAGTGCATATGCAAGTCATCGCTGTACTGAACCAGAAGGGCGGGGCGGGTAAAACCACCATCGCCACCCACCTTGCCCGCGCCCTGCAACTCGACGGCGCAGACGTGTTGCTGGTTGATTCCGACCCGCAGGGCAGCGCCCGCGATTGGGCCGCCGTCCGCGAGGATCAACCCGTGCCCGTGGTTGGCATCGACCGGCCCACCATCGAGCGCGATCTAAAGAGCGTGGCCCGGAAAGACTTTGTTGTGATCGACGGAGCGCCGCAGGCTCACGATCTGGCCGTGTCGGCAATGAAGGCCGCCGATTGCGTGCTGATCCCGGTGCAGCCGTCGCCCTACGACATTTGGGCAACCTCTGACCTCGTGGATTTGGTCAAGCAGCGCATCGAGCTTACCGACGGCAAGCTGAAAGCGGCTTTCGTGGTCAGCCGGGCGATCAAGGGCACCAAGATTGGCGCGGAAGTCTCCGAGGCGCTGGCCGGGTACGGCCTGCCGATCCTGCAAACGCGCATCACGCAGCGCGTCATCTACCCGAGCAGCGCGGCCAGCGGCACCACGGCCATTGACCAAGAGCCGACGAGCGAGGCCGCCGAGGAAATCCGGGCGCTGGCTGAGGAAGTGCGCCGTTTCCTCAATGGCACCATTTGAGTAATTAAGGAGTAGGTGAAAATGAGTAGCGGGAAACTTGGCATGAAAGCAGGCCGCCCGAGCGCCGCGAAGGCTGGCCCTACCTTGTCCGACCTTGCCGACAAGGCCGCCACCGTCCGGGTGAATTTCGACCTCGACCGGGCAGAGCACACGAAGCTGAAGATTTACGCCGCCAAGACCGGGCGCAGCATCACGGACATTCTGCGCGAACTGGTGCGCTCACTTGATGAAAAGAGTGATTGAGTAATCACTTAACCGGCTGGGCGGGTCAAAACATGGACTCTAGTCCATACATTTTTGACTTGGCGAAATTTAATAATGTTGATGAAATACGGCGCGTGGGGTATAAAGCGATGGTTGAAATGGAACCGTTGAGTCTGGAGGTACTGCCGCCCTCTCATTTCAAGGCGTTTGCGAAGAACGCACCGCATGAGATCAAGGGCGCTGTCATCGAGAACACAGAGCGCGGGCTGGTGATCGTGCTGCACGTTGGCAACGAGCGGCGCATTCTCGGCCAGTACCGGGGAGGCATCCGGTTTTTTCGCTCTTTCGATGGCGCGGCGGCAGTGCTGCGGCAGCATGGCGTGCTGCACTGGACGGCGAATGCAAAAGGCTGGATTCCGCGAACTTTGGAAGCGAAGGAGCGGAGTTCAGATGGATGAAAAAGCAAAGCCCCGCGTGGCAGCGGGGCTTGGCAAGAGGTGGGAACCTAGCAGGTGGCACTGTTTGGAACCCGAAGGCGTGACCGATGCAGGCAGACCGAACACACCAAACTATGGTCTGCATTGTAGCGCCCTACCTCTTGCCGCACAAGCGGAAAGAGGGTTATGGGACAGGCACAGCTACGACTTTTCAGCCCAGCCGATGAGGCGGGTTGCTATCACGACACAGCCCGGCAGGGCTTTTTCTCGTTGCTCATGGCGACGGGCGAGGGCAGCGGCAAACGGCAGGACAGTTACCGGCTATCACAAATGCCCGTGGTGCTCTCCATGCTCGACCACAGCCGGGATACCTGGCTGTCTCAGGCCGAGTTCATCAAGCCAAACCGCCGTGTCGTCAATCTGGCCCGTATCGGGCTGCTGTTCGCTGACTTGGACACCTACCGCGAGCCGTGGGCGCAGGGGCGCAGCCCCGAACAACTGGCCGCCGCTGTCATGTTCCGCTGTTACGACGAAGGCGTGCCGCCGCCGTCGATCCTCGTTTTCTCTGGCCGGGGCGTGCAAGCAAAGTGGCTGCTGGATGGCACCTTGCCGCGTCAGGCGCTGCCGCGCTGGAATGCCTGCCAGCGTTACCTGATTGACCGTCTGGCCGGGCTGGGCGCTGATCCAGCGGCCAAAGACGCCTCCCGCGTGCTGCGGCTGGTCAATACGGTGAACAGCAAGAGCGGCGAGGTTTGCCGCGTCATTCACGTTGAGCAAGGCCCGGACGGCGAGCCGATCCGGTACAACTTCGAGTATCTGGCCGAGGCGCTGCTGCCGGTGGCCCGCTGGGACATCGAGGCCGACCGCAAGGCCCGCGCCGACCGTCGCCAGTTCAAGCTGCTGCCGGGCGGCCAAACCGGCAACCTGCGCAGCCTCAACGGGCGGCAACTGGCGTGGGATCGACTGGAGGACTTGCGCACGCTGGCCGCGCTGCGCGGC
>Ga0209699_100584_pt1 | contig 16286 bp, 16 predicted proteins | sample SynthPrep_1_END__FD_187204 | JGI IMG/M metagenome (GOLD analysis project Ga0209699, IMG submission 187204) | Synthetic microbial communities from Ohio, USA - SynthPrep_1_END_DS7_MetaG (SPAdes) (version 2) | ecosystem: Engineered > Bioreactor > Aerobic > Activated sludge | place: USA: Ohio...
GCGCGAGGCTGGCCGTGTCGCGTGCTGTGGGTGAGGGACGGAACGGGCCAGTCTGCGGGGCGCGGCAGGGGGCGTCAAGCCGGGTGGTTGGAGGTGCGCTGGTGCGTGGCCTGTGGCTGTGGCGGCCTACTGGCGGGGAGAGGGAATTCCGCTGTGCTGGGGCGAAGGCGGGCGGGGGCCCATTCAACTGGCAATCAAGCACACGCGCGGAACGCAGCAGCGGGACAAGGCCGAGGAACATGCCAGCCGCTCGGGCTGAGCCTGTCGAAGCCCGTTTCCTGCGATGCCCTTCGACAGGCTCAGGGCGAACGGTGTCTCGGGGCCGGGCGCCGCCAGAAGCGCTTGCCCATGAATCGCGGGGAGCGGTGCGCGCCGGTCGCTGCGCAAAGCCGCAGGCGCGGGAGACCGGCCTGGAGCAGGCTGCTGCCGCGCCGCTCAGCCGCTCAGCCGCTCAGCCGCTCAGCCGCTCAGCCGCTCAGCTCCGCCGCCGTCCGCGCCGCACCGTTTCCGATGGGCTTTCGCCGTAGCGCTGCTGGTACAGGCCGGCGAAGCGGCCGAGGTGGGGGAAGCCGCAGTCCAGCGCGATGTCGGCCACCCGCGCTTCCGGGCCGGCGCCCAGCAAGCTTGCGCGGGCGCGCTCCAGGCGGCGCTCGCGCACCAGCTGCATCGGGCTACAGGAGCGGAAGCGCTGGAAGCTGTCCAGCAGGGTGCGGGCCGGCACCTCGGCGGCGGCGGCGATGTCGGCCAGGCGGATGGCTTCGCAGGCGTGGGCGTCGATGAAGGCTTCGGCGCGCCGCACCGCACGCGGGGCCAGGCTGGGGGCGGCCGGCTCCTGCAGCGGCCGGTGCGGATGGCCGGCCAGCAGCAGGGAGATGAGCATGCGCTCGAATTCGATGGCGATGCGTTCGTCGCGCTGGGCCAGCTGCAGCATGGCCGGTTCGGTGGCGAGCAGGCGGAACTGCGAGACCCAGGGCGACAGTTCCGGCCGGTCCAGCGCCATGGCGTGGTCGAAGTGCATCAGTTCCACGCCGGTGTGGGCGGCCAGGGTGGCGCGGTCCACCCGCAGGAAGATCTGTTCGCAGTCGGGCGAGAAGCGGCCGGAGAAATGCGCCCCAGGAATGCACACCGCGCCGCGGTTCTGCCCGATGGTGGTGCGCTCGCCCATGGTGTTGAGCTCCGCGTGGCCGCGCAGGCAGCAGACGAAGAGGTAGTACGCCTCCATCTCTTCCACGATCACGTCCATCTCGTCGCCGAAGTCCAGCGCGCCGATCACCGCCCCGCCGAAGCGGATGAAGTCCATGTGCGAGTGAACCCGCGTGGAATGGCGCGTCGGCCGCAGCCGGTGGGGCTGCAGGATGGTGGAAATGCGGATACAGGTGTCATCGACGTCATGCGACTCGAAGTACCTGTGCTGGCGGAGCGCGACCGGCTCCTGGGCAACGGCGGCAGGCATCTGGGGGTTCTCCTGACTTTGTGTACAGCGCGTCGGGTAGGGAGAACAAAGCAACAGCCGTGCCGATGGGCATCCCGTTTGGGCTATCCATTTTGCGCCGCATCAAGGCCGGCGGAGAAAGCTGCGGTAAGTGGATAAGGTGGCGGCCTGCCTGCGGTGAATGGATAGAGCCGGGCACGGGCGGCTGCGCAGAATGCGCTCCATGGTTGCGCAATGCAGCAATCCCGAATGCCTTAAGCCTGGAGATTCCCCATGAGTGCAGTCCACACCAGCGAGGCCGCCGCCGTGGCCGCGGATGCCCCGGCGCAGAAGCTGGCCTTCTTTCCCCGCGAGGACGGCTCGCGGGTGCCCTACGAAGTGTTCAGCTCGCAGGAAATCTACGATCTGGAGCAGGAGCGCATCTTCCGCGGACCCACCTGGAGCTTCCTCGCGCTGGAAGCCGAGATTCCGAAGCCGGGCGACTACAAGAGCACCTTCGTCGGCGACACCCCGGTGGTGGTCACCCGCACCGAGGACGGAGAGCTGGCCGCCTGGGTGAACCGCTGCTCCCACCGTGGCGCCATGGTCTGCCGCAATGCCCGCGGCAACGCCAGCTCCCACTCCTGCGTGTATCACCAGTGGAGCTTCGACCAGCGCGGCAACCTGCTGGGCGTGCCCTTCCGCCGCGGCCAGAAGCACATGACCGGCATGCCTAAGGATTTCGATCCCAAGTGCCACAGCCTGCGCCAGCTCAAGGTGGAGAGCTACCGCGGCCTGGTGTTTGCCACCTTCAGCGATGAGGCGCCGGCGCTGCCGGATTACCTCGGCGCCGAGATGCGGCCGTGGGTGGACCGCATCTTCCACAAGCCGGTGGAATACCTCGGCTGTACGCGCCAGTTCTCCCAGTCCAACTGGAAGCTGTACTACGAGAACGTGAAGGACCCGTACCACGCCAGCATGCTTCACCTGTTCCACACCACCTTCAACATCTTCCGCGTGGGCATGCACGCGCGCTCGCTGCCGGACGCCACCCACGGCCTGCACAGCATCATCACCGTCACCAAGAACGAGGAAGAGACGTCCGCCGCCTACAAGCAGCAGGGCATCCGCTCGATGGACGACGGCTTCCGCCTGGAAGACGAAAGCGTGCTGGGCCACGTCAAGGAGTACGACGAACTCACCACCAACCACATCCAGACCATCTTCCCGCAGCTGGTCATCCAGCAAATCCACAACACCCTGGTGGCGCGCCAGCTGCTGCCCAAGGGGCCGGACAACTTCGAGCTGATCTTCCACTTCTTCGGCTACACCGACGACACCCCGGAACTGCGCGAGCTGCGCCTTAAGCAGGCCAACCTGGTGGGCCCGGCCGGCTACATCTCGATGGAAGACACCGAGGCCACCGAGCTGGTGCAGCGCGGCACCAGGCGCGATCCCAAGGCCACCTCGGTGATCGAGATGGCGCGCGACAACCCCGGCCAGCAGGACAGCAACATCACCGAAAGCCTGATCCGGCGCTTCTGGGTCGGCTACCAGCAACTCATGGGCTTCTGAGCGGGATATAGATCGTTATGGATAAGATGGAACAGATGTTGCTGTGGTTCGAGCTCCACAGCCTGCAGGAGCGCTACGTGAGCGTGCTCGACAACGACCGCCTGGAAGAGTGGCCCACGCTGTTCACCGAAGACTGCGAGTACGGCGTGATTCCCAAGGAAAACGAGGACATGGGCCTGCCGGTGGGCGTCATCTGGTGCAACAACCAGCGCATGCTGCGCGACCGCGTCGTCTCCCTGCGCCACGCCAACATCTTCGAGGCGCACAGCTACCGGCATATGACTTCCGGCCTGCAGATCACGCCGATCGATGCCGACACGGTGGAGATGCGCTCCAACTACGTGGTGGTGCAGACCCGCGCCAACGGCGAATCCCAGGTGTACCAGGCCGGCCGCTACGAAGACCGGGTGGTGCGCACGCCCGAAGGCTGGCGCTTCCAGAAGAAGCGCGCCATTTTCGACACCTCCCGCGTGCAGACCCTGCTCGCCACCCCGATCTGAGGCCCGCCATGAGCAGCGAAGACAGCGCGGTGGCCGCGGCGGCCACCTGGCACGACGTCGGCGTGCCGGACGATTTCCCCGACAACGGTTCCTGGCCGGTGGTGGCCGGTGGCATGGAAGTGGCCGTGTTCCGCCTGGGCGACGAGCTGTTCGCCCTGCGCGACCTCTGTTCCCACGGCGCGGCCAGGCTGTCCGACGGCTATGTCGAGGATGGCTGTGTCGAATGCCCGCTGCACCAGGGCCTGTTCGATATCCGGACCGGTGCGCACAAGTGCGCGCCGCTCACCGAACCGGTGCGCGCCTTCCCGGTGCGGGTGGTCGCCGGCCGGGTGGAGGTTGGCATCTGATCGGCATTTGAGCAGCAGCCGATGCGCCGCCGCGAGCGGCGCATGAAACCCGCAACGAGGGCGACATGAACGCCGTCCGAGAAAGCCGGCGGGCCGGGAGCCCGCCCGCGCCCACCGCATGAATTTCCCGCAGTCCCCAACCGCATCGCACGCAGTCCGATACCAGGAGAGATCCATGTTCAAGCTGAAAAACGCCGCGCTGGCCCTAGCCCTCTGCGGCGCCCTCGGTGCCCAGGCCGCCGAGCCGATCAAGGTCGGCATTGCCCTCGACATCTCCGGCCCCTTCGCCGCCGCCGGCGCCGAAGCGCGCGACGGCTTCGACCTCGCCATCGACAAGCTGGGCGGCAAGCTCGGCGGCCAGCCGGCCGAGTTCCTCAAGACCGACTTCGCCGGCAACCCGGAGCAGGCCACCCAGCTGGTGACCCGCTACCTGCAGCGCGACAAGATCACCTTCTTCACCGGCCCCATCGCCTCCAACTCCGCGCTGGCGGTGGCGCCGGCGCTGTTTGCCGCCAAGGTGCCCTTCATCTCCAGCAACCCCGGCCCCAGCCAGTTCGCCGGCAAGCAGTGCAATCCCTACTTCTTCGGCCAGTACCAGAACGACACCTACGACGAGGCCGCCGGCAAGCTCGCCAACGAGAAGGGCTACAAGAACATGGTCATCATTGCCCCCAACTACCCGGCGGGCAAGGATCACCTGAACGGTTTCAAGCGCCTGTACAAGGGCGGCTTGAAGGACGAGATCTACACCAAGGTCGGCCAGATCGACTATGCCGCCGAGATCGCCCAGATCCGCGCCGCCAAGCCGGATGCGGTGTTCTTCTTCCTGCCGGGCGCGATGGGCATCAACTTCGTCAAGCAGTTCGTCGGCGGCGGCCTGAAGGACGTGCCGCTGATCGCCCCCGGCTTCTCCGCCGACCAGGACGTGATCCAGGCCGTCGGCGAGCCGATGCTGGGCCTGTACAACACCGCCCACTGGACGCACGACCTGCCGCTGCCGGCCAACGCCGAGTTCGTTTCCGCGTTCCGCAAGAAGTACGACGGCCGCTACCCCACGGTGTACGCCGCCATGGCCTATGACGCCATCCTCGCCATGGACGCGGCGGTACGCGACGCCGGCGGCAAGACGGACAGCCCGGAAGCGCTGGTGAAGGCGCTCTCCACGCCCACCTTCAAGTCGGTGCGCGGCGAATTCACCTACGCCCGCAACCACTACCCGGTGCAGGACTACTACCTGCGCGTGGTGGAGAAGGATGCCGACGGCAAGCTCACCAACAAGCTGGTCGGCAAGGTCCTGGAGAAGCACCAGGACGCCTACGTCGCCGAGTGCGCGATGTAAGCGCGACCCGCGCCGCCGGTGGGCGGGGCCGGAGACGGCTCCCGCGCGCCAGCGGCGCGGTTCCTGACCGCCGTGTGGCCGGGATGGACTGATCGGGGGGGCGAGGCGGACATCGTCGCTGAGCCGATCCGCCATCCCGGCTCCGCCCCGGTATTGCCAATTTCATACCAGCCTCAATAAGCTCACCCCTCCCGGCATCGCGCCGCCAACCGGACTCCACCGATGGACGCCATCTTCATCATCGAGCAACTGCTCAATGGCCTGGGCTACGGCTTCATGCTGTTCCTGCTCGCCGCCGGCCTGACCCTGGTGTTCGGCATCATGGACACCATGAACCTCGCCCACGGCTCGCTGTTCATGGCCGGCGCCTACATCGCCGCCCGGGTGCACGAGAGCAGTGGCTCCTTCGTCGGCGCGGTGCTCATCGCCATCCTCGCCACCGTGCTCATCGCCGCGGTGATCGAAATCCTCATCATCCGCCGCCTCTACAGCCGGGATCACCTCGCCCAAGTGCTGGCCACCTTCGGCATCATCCTGCTCGCCGACGACGCGGTGAAAGCCATCTGGGGCCCGTCGCCCATCATGGCGCCGACGCCGCCGGCGCTGGCCGGCCCGGTGCAGCTGCTGGATGCGCTGCCCTATCCCTCCTACCGCCTGCTGATGATCGCCGCCGGCCTGCTGGTCGCCATCGGCCTCTACCTGCTGGTGAATCACACCCGCGTCGGCATGCTGGTGCGCGCCGGCGCCTCCAACCGCGCCATGGCGGAGTTCATGGGCGTGCGCGTCGGCCGGGTGTTCTCCTTCGTGTTCGCGCTGGGGGCTGCGCTGGCGGCGCTGGCCGGCGCGCTGATGGGGCCGATCAGCGCAGTGCAGATCGGCATGGGCGAGGCCATCCTGATTCCGGCGCTGGTGGTGATCGTCATCGGCGGCATCGGCTCGGTGCGCGGCGCCTTCGTCGCCGCCCTCATCGTCGGCCTGGTGGATACCGCCGGCCGCGCCTTCCTGCCGCCGCTGCTGCGGGCAGTGCTGCCGCCCTCGCTCGCCGCCGACCTCGGCCCGGCCATGGCCGGCATCGCCATGTACGTGCTGATGGCCGTCATCCTCACCCTGAAACCCGCGGGTCTGTTCCCCGCCCGTGCCTGAGGTTTGCCCATGAACGCTTCCGCAAGCCTTCCCGCCAGCGCGCCGGCCGCCCGACGCGGCGGTGGTTTCGGCGCCGTGCTGCCCTGGCTGCTGCTGGCGCTGCTCGCCGCCTTCCCCCTCATCGCGCCGCATTTCGAGCTGGAGTACTACGTCGGCTTCGTGCGCAGGCTGCTCATCGTCATGATCGCCGCCACCAGCCTCAACTTCATCCTCGGCTACGGCGGCATGGTGGCGCTGGGCCATGCCGGCTTCCTCGGCGTCGGCGCCTACACGGTGGTGGCGCTGGTGGATGCCGGCTTCAGTTCCGCCTGGCTGGCCTGGGGCGCGGCGCTGGTGGTGACCGCCGCCTTCGCCACGCTGATCGGCGCCGTCTCCCTGCGCACCCGCGGGGTGTATTTCATCATGATCACGCTGGCCTTCGCCCAGATGCTCTATTACCTGGGCGTGTCGTTGCGTACCTACGGCGGCGACGACGGCTACGGCATCTACACGCCGCTGTCGCTGGGCGGCTGGCTGGATGCCCAGCCCAACGCCTTCTACTGGGCGGTGCTGGCCCTCGCCGCGCTGATATTCGCCCTCGGCAGCCGGCTGGCGGTGTCCCGCTTCGGCCTGGCGCTGATGGGCATACGCGACAACGAAACCCGCATGGCGGCGCTCGGCTTCCCGGTGTTCCGCCTGCGCCTGGTGGCCTTCGCCGGCGCCGGCGCGGTGGCCGGCCTGGCGGGCGCGCTGCTCGCCAGCCACAACGGCTTCGTCAGCCCGTCGATGATGCACTGGACCGAATCCGCCATCCTCATCGTCATGGTGGTGATAGGCGGCATGGGCAACCGCTGGGGCGGCGTCATCGGCGTCGGCCTGTGGCTCACGCTGGAAGAGGTGCTGAAGATGTACACCGAATACTGGCACTGGCCGCTGGGCCTGTTGCTGATCGCCATCGTGTTCTTCGCCCCGCGTGGCCTGGCCGCGCTGTTCGGCAGCAAGGGAGAGCGAGCATGAGCCTGTTCCAAGCCCAGGGCCTGGTGAAGCGCTTCGGCGGCCTGGTCGCCACCGACAATGTGTCCATCGCCGTCGAGCCGGGCGAGATCCACGCCCTGATCGGCCCCAACGGCGCCGGCAAATCCACGCTGGTGAACCTCATCTCCGGCCTGCTGCCGCTGGACGCCGGCAGGCTGGAGCTGGACGGCGTGGAGCTCACCGCGCTGCCGCCGCACCAGCGGGTGCGCGCCGGCCTGTCGCGCTGCTTCCAGGTCACCAGCGTGTTCAAGGGCGACAGCGTGCGCAGCAACCTGCTGCTGGCCGCCCAGGCCCACGCCGGCTCCAGCTTCCGCTTCCTGTCGCGCCGCGCCGGCGAGCAGGCGCTGATGGAAACCGCGCTCGGCCTGGCGGAGAAGGTGGGCCTCTCCGATGTGCTCGACCGCACCGCCGGCACCCTGCCGCACGGCGTGCAGCGCAAGCTGGACGTGGCCCTCGCCCTGGCGGCGCGGCCCAAGCTGCTGCTGCTGGACGAGCCCATGGCCGGCATGGGGCCGGAGGATTCGCTGCAGGTGGTGGAGCTGATCGAGAAGCTGCGCGCCGAGGCCGCCATCCTGCTGATCGAGCACGACATGGATGCGGTGTTCCAGCTCGCCGACCGCATCTCGGTGCTGGTCTACGGCAAGGTGCTGACCTCCGGCGACGCCGAGCATGTGAAGGGCCACCCGGAAGTGCAGGCGGTGTACCTGGGCACGGAGGCGACGGCATGAGGCTGCTTTCCTCCCATGCGGCGCGCCACCCGGCCGCCGCTTCCCTCCTTCTTTCCGGCGCCGCACGGAGGCCCGCATGAAGCACGATCCCCTCCTGAGTTGCCGCGGCCTGGAAGCCGGCTACGGCGCCAGCCAGGTGCTGTTCGGCATCGATTTCGACATCCAGGCCGGCGAGGTCGTCGCCCTGCTGGGCCGCAACGGCATGGGCAAGAGCACCACCATCAAGACGCTGATCGGCGGCCTGCGCCCGCGCGCCGGCCAGATCCGCTTCGGCGGCCGCGACATCCACGGCGCCCGGCCGGACGCCATCGCCCGCATGGGCGTGGCCATCGTGCCGGAAGGCCGGCAGTGCTTCCCCAACCTCACGGTGGAAGAGCACCTGCTCGCCTTCGCCGACAACCGCAACGGCCTGCGCGATGGCTGGACGCTGCCGCGCCTGTACGAGCTCTTCCCGCGGCTGAAGGAGCGCGCCAGCAACATGGGCAACCAGCTCTCCGGTGGCGAGCAGCAGATGCTGGCGGTGGCGCGGGCGCTGTCCACCAACCCGCGGCTGCTGATCCTGGACGAAGCCACCGAGGGCCTGGCGCCGGTGATACGCGACGAGATCTGGCGCTGCCTCGGCCTGCTCAAGGAACAGGGCCAGACCACGCTGGTGGTGGACAAGTACGTGGAGAAACTGGTCTGCCTCGCCGACCGCCACCTCATCCTGGAACGCGGCCGGGTCGCCTGGACCGGCACCTCCGCCGAGCTGGATGCGGATCGCGGGCTGTGGCATCGCTACCTGGGCGTGTGAGCGCCCGCTTTCCTCTGTCGCCACCTGGAAGTCGCCCCTGCTGAAGCACCGCAAGCACTGAGCCCGCGAGCAGGGCCAGCCCGCCGGAATCACCTGAAGAACCCACGCCGTGCCCGCCACGGCGCGGCAGGCCCTGCTTTGCCTGTCGTTTCACCCGAGGAACCCCCATGAGCCCAGCCGCCACCTCCCTGCAGACGCCGAATCCTGCTGAATCCCTGTCCGGTGAGCCGCGATTGCTCGCAGGGGCGGCGGGCGGTCTGGCAGCCGCCGGCAACCACCCCATCGAACTCCAGCCCGGCGGCAAGCGCTACACCGCCGCGCCCGGCCAGACCCTGCTGGATGCCGGCCTTGCCGCCGGTCTCTGCCTGCCCTACCAGTGCCGTACCGGCGAATGTGGCACCTGCAAGGCCACCGTGCTGGCGGGCGAGGTGGAACATCTGCCGGCCAGCTATCCGCTGGAGAAGGAGGGCGACTGCCTGCTGTGCCGCTGCCAGGCCCGCGGCCCGGTAACGCTGGCCTGTGCGGAAGTGCCCGGCGTGCCCGGCCTGCCGCTGCGCAAGCTGGCGGTGCGTGTCACCGCCATCGAGCGCCCGGCGGCCGACGTCGCCATCCTTCACCTGCAGCCGCCCGCAGGCCAACCGCTGGAGTACCTCGCCGGCCAGTATGTGGACGTGCTGCTGCGCGATGGCCGCCGCCGCAGCTATTCGCTGGCCACCGCGCCCGGCAAGACGGAGCTGCTGGAGCTGCACATCCGCCACCTGCCCGGCGGCGCCTTCACCGAGCACGTCTTCGGCCGCCTCAAGGCGCGCGAGATGCTGCGCCTGGAAGGGCCTTTCGGCACCTTCCACCTGCGGGACTCGGAGGCGCCGATGATCCTGCTCGCCAGCGGCACCGGCTTCGCCCCGATCAAGGCCCTGGTCGAACACGCCCGCCGCGCCGGCCTGCGCCGCAAGGCGGTGCTCTACTGGGGCGCCCGCCGCCGTGAGGACATCTACCACCATGCCCTCGCCCAGCAATGGGCGCGCGAGCTGCCCTGGTTCAGCTATGTGCCGGTGCTGTCCGAAGCCAACGAGGATTGGGGAGGCCGCCGTGGCCTGGTGCACCGGGCGGTGCTGGAGGATTTCGCCGACCTGTCGGGCCATGAGATCTACGCCTGCGGCGCGCCGCGGATGGTGGACGCGGCGCGGCGGGATTTTGTTGCCGAGGCCGGCTTGGCGGAGGAGAGCTTCTACGCTGATGCCTTTGTGAGCGCCGCGCCCGAGGTGGCTTGATGGTGCTTGGGGACGCGGCCCTGCTGCTGTCCCCGTGCATGCTCAATAGTGGTAGCGGCAGGAGATGATGGTGAGCGCGCTGTCATCGACCGCATAGACCAGCCGGTTGACATCATCGATGCGGCGGGACCAGAAGCCGGCAAGGTTTTCCTTCAGTGGCTCGGGTTTGCCGATGCCTTCGAAAGGGGACCGCAGGGTGTCGGTGATGAGTTGGTTGATGCGCTTGAGGGTCTTCCGGTCTTGCCCCTGCCAGTACAGGTAGCCGCTCCAGGCTTCATCGGTCCAGGCCAGCAGCCTAGTCATCCTGCAGCTCTCTCGGCGTGGTCTTTCCCGCCTTGAACTGTTCGATGGAGCGGTGCAGGTGTGCCGCGTTGGCGGGGGAGCGCAGCAGATGCACGGTTTCCATCAGGCTGTTGTAGTAGTCGAGCGACATCACGACCGCATCCGCCGCATCGCGCCGGGTGATGATGGTTGCGTCCGCGTCATCGACCACACTGTCCAGCACGGCCTTGAGCGCATTGCGTGCCTCGGTGAATGAGACGACTTTCATCGGATTGCCTCATGTACGGTTTAGCGTACAAGTCTAGGCCGGGCAGCGGTCCTTCGCAAGCATCCGGGTGTGCTGTCGGTCATGCGGCGACTGGGTGTTTCCCATCGTCGCTGGAAGGCCGTCAAACGCTCTCCACCCGATCTCGCCCATTGTCCTTGGCCGCGTACAGCGCGCTATCCACCTGATCGAGGAAGCGGCGCGGGTCGTCTTCCGCGCCGGGGATCAGCGTGCCCACGCCCAGGCTGATGCTGAGCCGGCCGTCGATGGCGGCGTGGGGGATGGCGAGGTCGGCGATGGCCTGGCGGCAGCGTTCGGCGATCATGCGGCCGGCGGCGGCGTCGGCTTCGGGGAGGATGATGACGAATTCCTCGCCGCCGAAACGGGCGACGAAGTCGCGGGCGCGGGCGGCGGCGCTGCCCAGGGCCTGGGCGACGAGCTTGAGGCTGTCGTCGCCGGCGAGGTGGCCGTAGTGGTCGTTGTATTCCTTGAAGTGGTCCACATCCGCCAGGATCACCGACAGCGGCTGGCGGTTCTGTCGCGCCCTGGTCCATTCGAGCTCGAACACGGTGTCGAACATGCGGCGGTTGGCGACGCCGGTGAGGCCGTCCTTGTAGGACAGGGCTTCCAGCTCCTGCTGCAGCTTCAGCAACTGTTCCTCGGTGGCCTTGCGCTCGCTGATGTCGAACATGAAGCCGGTCACCGCTTCCACCTCGCCATCCTTGCGCACCACATGGACCACGTCGCGTATCCACACGTAGCCGCCGTCGGCGGTGAGGGCGCGGTAGTCGGCTTCATGGTCGGAGCCGGCCTTGCACTGGGAGACGCAGAAATCGACCACCCGTTCGCGGTCGTCCGGGTGCATGCGGGCGGCCCAGTCCTCCACGGTGCTCCAGCTGTCCGGCGTCCAGCCCAGCACGGCTTCGATCTGCGGGCCGATGTAGGTGAAGCGCAGGGTTTTCCAGTCGATGCGCCAGGGGATGGCCTTGGTCGATTCGAGCAGGGTGCGATAGACGTCGCTGTCGGGCGTGGGCTCGGCGCGGGGGAGGGACATGGGGGCTCCGTGGGGCGGGGGCATCTGCCGGTCGTGGCGCTGGCTGCGCGGGATGATAGCGGCGCGCGCTTGCGCCGGTGCGGCGGATGCGCCGCGGTCGTGACGCAAGCCACTGTTCCTGTGAGGAAAAGGCCGCGGGCGGCGGCGTAACCCACCGACCGGGCAGGGCATGCAGCAAGAAGGCCGGGCAGGCCGGCCTTCTTGCTGCATGCCGCGCCGGGAGCGGGGCTTACACCCCGGCGGCGGCGCCGTCGCTGCGCGGGTCGGCTGCGCCTTCGATGACGCCGTTGGGGTGGCGTACCAGCGCGCCGGCGTGGCCCATGGTGTCGCTGAAGGCTTCGTCCAGCAGTTCCACCTGGTGGCCGGCGTCGCGCAGGGCCTGCACCAGCGCCGGGTCGAAGCGGCTTTCCAGCTTGAGGCTGGTGCTGACGTCGCCCCAGGTGCGGCCGAGCAGCCAGCGCGGCGCGCTCACCGCCTGCTGCAGGCTCTGGCCGAACAGGGCGTAACGGCTGAACACCGCCGCCTGGGTTTGCGGCTGGCCTTCGCCGCCCATGGTGCCGTAGGGCATCACCCGGCCGTCGTCGAACAGCGCCAGCGAGGGGTTCAGGGTGTGGAAGGGCTTGCGGCCCGGCTCCAGAGTGTTGAGCGCGGCCGGGTCCAGCGAGAAGCTGACGCCGCGGTTCTGCCAGGTGATGCCGGTGTCGCGCAGCACCACGCCGGAGCCGAACTCCCAGTACACGCTCTGGATGAAGCTCACCGCGCGGCCTTCGCGGTCGATGGCGCCCATCCAGATGGTGTCGCCCGGCGCCGCCGGGTCCGGCCACGGCAGGGCGACCTGCATGTCGATGTCGGCGGCGCGTTCGGCCAGCGCGGCGGCGGTGAGGAAGCTGCGCGGATCGGCCGGCAGGCGGCGAGGGTCGGTGACCACCCGGTCGCGCACGCGGAAGGCGCGCTTGGTGGATTCGACCAGGCCGTGCACGTAGGCGAAGCCCTCGCCCTCGGTGACGCCCAGGCGGTCGAAGATGCCGAGGGTCATCAGCGCGGCCAGGCCCTGCGTCGGCGGCGGCAGGTTGTAGATGGTGCTGCCGCGCAGGCGCACCGACAGCGGCTCCACCACCTCGGCGCGGTAGCCGGCGAGGTCGGCGGCGCGCAGCGGGCTGCCCAGGCGCTCCAGCTCGGCGGCGATGCGGGCGGCGGTCTCGCCGCGGTAGAAATCGTCCAGGCCGCGATCGGCCAGGGTGCTCAGGGTGTTGGCCAGCGCCGGCTGGCGCAGCAGCTGGCCGCGTTCCGGCGGCGCGCCGCGCACCAGGAAGGTCTCGGCGAAGCCGGGGGCATCGCGCAGGCCGTCGAACTTGCTGCGGGTGAGCGCCGCCTGGCTGGCGGTGACGGCGACGCCGTCGCGGGCGTGGCGGATGGCGTCGGCCAGCAGGCGCGACAGCGGCAGCGCGCGGCCCCAGGGCGCGGCGGCGAGCAGCGCCTGCTGCCAGCCGCCGACGGTGCCGGCCACGGTGAGCGCCGCCAGCGGGCCGCGCGAGGGAATGGCGTCGTGGCCGGCGTAGAACTCGCGGTTCGCCAGCGCGGCGGCGGAGCCGCAGGCGTCGATGGCGATGGGCGCCTTGCCGGGCTCGTGGATCAGCCAGAAGCCGTCGCCGCCGATGGCATTCATGTGCGGATAGACCACCGCGATGGCGGCGGCGGCGGCAACCATGGCCTCCACCGCGTTGCCGCCGTCGCGCAGTACGTCGCGGCCGGCCTGGGCGGCGAGGTGGTGCGGGGCGACCTGCATGCCGCCGACGGCGGCCAGCGTGTTGAGCATCTCGTAACTCCGTGGGGGCGGAGGAGCGAGCATGCCTGAGCGGCGCGCCGGAGGGAACTACGGGGTGTGCCCCGCGATGGGGAATGGCGTCCGGGTGTGGCTTGGATGCCGCAAGGGTGCGCCTGCGGGCGCTTTGGCCGCGTGTCCGGGAGGGGGCCGCTGCCGTGTCGCCGGCGGGGCCGGCCCCTGCTTCGTCAGCCGCGCAGGCGGCTCCAGTCCACCGCGTCCAGCGTGTTCTTCACCAGCAGGCCGATCTCGGTGTCGCCTTCCATCAGCAGGCGGCGGGAGAAGAACAGGGTGTCGGCGTCTTCCTCGCGCAGGGCGAGGGCAAGGTAGTCGCGCACGCTGGCGGTGAGGGTGAGGTCGGCGGCCAGGTGGGCGGCCAGCGGGCGGAAGCGGCCGCTGGCGAGGCCGAAGTCCAGCGTCAGCCCGGCGTCGCTCACCCGCAGGCGCAGGCGGCGGCCTTCCAGCGCGGCGAGGTCTTCCCGCGGCAGGATGCGGCCCAGCGCGAGGTTGAGGGCGCCGCACAGCGCCAGCGCCGGCGGTTGCTGGGGCAGGCGGGCGACGACGCGGCCGAAGGGCGCCGGCAGCGCGAAGGCGGGAATGCGCACGCTCTGCAAGCGGCGGCCGAGGCGTTCGGCGAGCGGCGACAGGATGCGCTGGCGCAGGGCGCCGGGCAGCAGCAGGGTGGCGGGCGAGGGCGGGAAGGAGGCGGACATGGCGGGATTCCGGAAGGCGGTCGGAAGGAAGCGGATGTGGCTGGGCGCGTGCTGGAGAAGGGCAGGCCACCTACATGGCGACGTACTGCTCCACCCCCGGCCGGCCGTGCCAGAAGCCGTTGCATGGCGCGGCCGGCATGTGGGCGGCGCTGACGGCGAAGGCGCTCTCCGGGCTGCGCTGGCCATCCAGCGCGGCGCGGAAAAGCTGGATGATCTCGCGGCTGTCGGCGCCCTGTGGGCTGATGCGCAGCACTTCGGCATGGGGCAGCAGCGCCGGCAGGTCGCCGAGCAGGTTGTGCACCCGGGCGGACTGGGTCTGCACGCCGTTCAGCGTCAGGAAGGGTTCGCCTTCGCGGGTGCGCAGCACCAGACCGTCGGCGATGCCCAGGCAGCGGAACTCGCAGCTGTCCTTCTGCAGGTTGTAGTGGCGGGCGGTGAAGCAGCGCGCCGAGTGCGCCAGCGGCAGGCGGCCATAGGCGAACACCTCGGTTTCCAGCGGCGCTGGCAGCGCGGCGCGCAGGCCGGCCAGCACTTCGCCGGACATCTCCGGCGGTACCACCCAGCGGCTGGCGCCGGATTCCACCAGCAGGCCCAGCGTGTGCGGGTTGAAGACATTGAGCGTGGGGCCGGCGATCCAATCGCGGCGGCCGGCTTCGGCGAGCAGGCGCACCGCGGCGAAGTCGTTGGCCTCCACCCGGAAATCGCCCTGGCCGACGATGCGGCGCAGGGTCTTGAGGTCGGACTCGGATTCGATCAGCGACTGGCTGGACAGCACCGCTTCCTTGCCGGCGGCGGCCAGCATGGCGGCCACCTCCAGCCAGTCGTCCAGGCGGAGTTCGTGGCGGCGGGAACAGACCGTTTCGCCGAGGTGCACGATGTCCACCGGGCTGTCGGCGATGGCGGCGTAGAAATCCAGCACGCTCTGGCGCGGCCAGTAATAGAGCAGGGGGCCCAGGGATAGCTTCATGGTGTTTCCGGTGGCGGGCGCGTGGGTGTTCAGCGGAGCGTTCATTTCCACGGCCGGTAGTAGGCGCCGAGGGTGTGGCTCTGGCCCTCGGAAACCTTGTTCAGTTCGGCCATCCAGGCGGGTTGGGCCTGGAAGCTGGCGGGGTCGAGGGCGAGGCGGTCGAGGGCGGCGCGCCACACCTTGGTGACCTGGGCGACGTAGGCCGGGCTGCGCTGGCGGCCTTCGATCTTGATCGCCGACACGCCGACGCGGGCCAACTCCGGCAGCATCTCCAGGGTGTTGAGGCTGGTCGGCTCCTCGATGGCGTAGTAGGTCTCGTCGTTCACCTCGAAGCGGCCCTTGCACAGCGTCGGGTAGCCGGCGCGCTCGTCGGCGCCGAAGCGGTCGATGAGGATGCCGTTGAGCCGCGTTTCCATGCCCTTGGATGTCTGTTCCCAGCGCACATGCTTGCCGGGCGAGCAGGCGCCGTTGCAGTTGGGCGATTCGCCGGTGGCGTAGGCGGACAGCGCGCAGCGGCCCTCCACCATCACGCACAGGCCGCCGAAGCCGAACACCTCGATCTCCACCGGGCTGTTGGCGATCACCTTTTCCACCTGGGCCAGCGACAGCACCCGCGGCAGCACCGCGCGCTGGATGCCGAAGCGCTCGTGGTACCAGGCGATGGCCTCGTAGCTGGTGGCGGAGCCCTGCACCGAGAGGTGCAGCCGCAGCTGCGGGTGCGTCTTGGCGGCGTAGGCCATGAGGCCGGGGTCGGCGAGGATGACGGCGTCGATGCCGAGCGCGGCGGCGCGGTCCACCGCGGCGGTCCAGTCCGCCCAGTTGGCGGACTGCGGGTAGGTGTTCAGCGCCAGCAGCACCTTGCGCTTGCGCGCATGGGCGTAATCCACGCCTTCGCGCATCTGGCGGGCGTCGAAATTGAGGCCGGTGAAGTTGCGGGCGTTGGTGGCGTCCTTGAAGCCGAGATAGACGCAGTCGGCACCGTTGTCGATGGCGGTCTTGAGCGCCGGCAGGGAGCCTGCGGGGCAGACCAGTTCGATGCGCTGGGAGGCGGGGGTCATGAAG
>Ga0209699_100585_pt1 | contig 16264 bp, 15 predicted proteins | sample SynthPrep_1_END__FD_187204 | JGI IMG/M metagenome (GOLD analysis project Ga0209699, IMG submission 187204) | Synthetic microbial communities from Ohio, USA - SynthPrep_1_END_DS7_MetaG (SPAdes) (version 2) | ecosystem: Engineered > Bioreactor > Aerobic > Activated sludge | place: USA: Ohio...
AGGCGGATGGCACGCCAGGAAGGCAAATCCAGCGCTTTGGCCCGCGTAGTGGCTATGTGGAATTTGACGGGCAGCGCTATGACATTCGGGCTCAGGTGCATACCATAGGCGGTTATTCAGCTCATGCGGATCAGAAGGGTCTGGTGAGCTTTGTTACCCGGATGACGCAATGGCCGTCAGAGGTCCGTGTCGTGCATGGCGAGCTTGAAGCCAAGCAGCAATTTACAACGGTTCTGCAGCAGCGCTACGACGCGACTGACAAGACTCTAAAAATCGTAATTCCGTGAAGTTTGTGATGGAGTGTAAGAGTGAAGGCTGATTCGCTGCAGGCGTATATCGATAAATTCAAAAGTCGAGACGCATTGGTAGGCATTGTCGGTCTCGGCTATGTCGGCTTGCCGCTGATGCTGCGTTACAACGCCATCGGTTTTCGTGTGCTCGGTATTGATATCGATACAGTCAAGGTTGACAAGCTCAATGCTGGTCAGAGCTACATCGAGCATATTCCCAGTGAACATATATCGAAGGCATGCGCGAGTGGTTTTGAGGCGACCTGCGATTTCTCCCGAGCCAGCGAATGTGATGCATTGATTCTCTGTGTGCCGACTCCGCTCAACAAGTATCGCGAGCCCGATATGAGCTTTGTGATCAATACGACGGACGCGATTACGCCTTACCTCCGTGCTGGGCAAGTGGTTTCCTTGGAAAGCACCACTTATCCCGGTACTACTGAAGAAGAATTGCTGCCGCGTGTTGAGTCGACAGGTCTGAAGGTTGGCGAGAGTATTTTTCTGGTTTATTCGCCGGAGCGTGAAGATCCGGGCAATCCCGATTTTGAAACGCGGACTATTCCCAAGGTCATCGGCGGTCATACCCCGAAATGTCTGGAAGTCGGTATCGCTCTTTACGAACAGGCAATCGACCAGGTGGTGCCGGTCAGCTCAACTAAAGCTGCAGAAATGACCAAGTTGCTAGAAAACATTCACCGTGCGGTGAATATCGGCTTGGTCAATGAAATGAAAGTTGTCGCTGATCGCATGGGCATCGATATCTTCGAGGTAGTCGATGCTGCTGCGACCAAACCCTTTGGATTTACCCCGTACTATCCCGGACCAGGCCTGGGTGGGCACTGTATCCCGATCGATCCGTTCTATCTGACCTGGAAAGCGCGTGAGTATGGTTTGCATACCCGCTTTATCGAGCTTTCAGGCGAGGTCAACCAAGCCATGCCCGAGTATGTACTCGGCAAGCTGATGGATGGCCTGAATGATCGTGGGCAGGCACTCAAGGGCAGCCGTGTCCTGGTATTGGGCATCGCCTACAAGAAGAACGTAGATGACATGCGTGAATCTCCCTCGGTGGAGATCATGGAGCTCATTCAGGCCAAGGGCGGCATCGTTGCCTACAGTGACCCGCATGTGCCTTCGTTCCCAGAAATGCGCGAGCATCACTTCGATCTGAGCAGCGAGCCTCTGACCGCCGAGAACATCGCCAGCTTCGACGCCGTGGTTTTGGCTACCGATCATGAGCGTTTCGATTACGAGCTGATTCGGACTCACGCGCGGCTGATCGTCGATACCCGCGGCAAATATCGTGCTCCGCACGCGAACATCATCAAGGCCTGATTCTGGTATGCAGGTCGGTGTGCGCGCTATGCGTGCCGGCCTGTTCCTCCGTCGTGAGAAACAAATATGAAACGATTTGCTCTGCTAGGCGCTGCCGGCTATATCGCTCCACGCCATATGCGCGCCATCAAGGACACTGGCAACCAGTTGGTCTGTGCCTATGACATCAACGATTCGGTCGGTATCATCGACAGCATCTCGCCGCAGAGCGAGTTTTTCACCGAGTTCGAGCGGTTTCACGATTATGCTTCGCGCCTCAAGCGTGATCCGTCGACTACTCTCGATTACGTCTCTATCTGCTCTCCGAACTATCTGCACCATCCCCATATCACGGCTGGCTTGCGTCTCGGCTGCGACGTCATCTGTGAAAAGCCGCTGGTGCCGACCTCTGAGCTGCTCGATGACCTTGCTCTGGTGGAGCGCGAAACCGGCAAACGTCTCTACAACATTCTGCAGCTTAGGCATCACCAGGCCATCATCGATCTGAAGAAGCGCGTGGGCGCTGGCGACAAAGAGCGCAAGCACGAAGTCGAACTGACCTACATCACCAGTCGCGGCAAGTGGTACATGGAGAGCTGGAAGGGCGACCCACGCAAATCCTTTGGTGTCGCCACGAACATCGGTGTGCATTTCTTCGACATGCTGCATTTTATCTTCGGCGCGCTGCAGCGCAACGTGGTGCACTACGTCGATAACTATAAGGCTACCGGTTATCTGGAGTACGAAAACGCCCGCGTTCGCTGGTTCCTCTCCATCGATGCGAGCGACCTTCCTGATACCGTAAAGGGCAAGAAGCCGACTTACCGCTCTATCACCTGCGATGGTGTCGAGATCGAGTTTTCCGAGGGCTTCACTGACCTGCACACTGTCAGCTACCAAGCCATTCTCAATGGCGATGGATATGGAATCGAGGACGCTCGCCACTGCGTGGAAACCGTGGAGACCATCCGCACCCTGGACGCTACTCGCGCTCAGAACGGTGAAGATCACCCGTTCCTTGCGCGCCTGCTGGGTTGAGCCTATGAGCCACTACCAGCATCCCAGCGCCATCGTCGATGAAGGTGCACAGATCGGCGAAGGTTCGCGCATCTGGCATTTCGTCCACGTATGCGCGGGCGCGCGGATCGGCAGAGGTGTATCCCTGGGGCAGAACGTATTCGTCGGCAACAAGGTGCTGATCGGCGATCACTGCAAGATCCAGAATAATGTCTCGGTGTATGACAACGTCACACTTGAGGAAGGCGTCTTCTGCGGTCCAAGCATGGTATTCACCAACGTCTACAACCCGCGGTCGCTGATCGAACGCAAGAGCGAATACCGTGACACACTGGTGAAGAAGGGCGCCACGCTTGGGGCCAACTGCACCATCGTCTGCGGCGTCACCATCGGGGAGTTCGCCTTCATCGGCGCAGGTGCGGTCGTCAACAAGGACGTGCCGGCCTATGCACTGATGGTAGGTGTTCCTGCCCGGCATGTAGGCTGGATGAGCGAGCATGGCGAGCAGCTGGATCTGCCGCTCACCGGGGAGGGGAGTGCGCCATGCATTCACTCCGGGGAGCGCTATGTGCTCCAGGGCGGCATTCTGAGAAAGGAGCAAGCGCAGTGATCGAATTCATCGATCTCAAGACCCAGCAGGCGCTGATCAAAGACAAGATCGATGCCAACATCCAGCGGGTGCTGGCCCACGGTCAGTACATTCTTGGCCCAGAAGTGGCCGAGCTAGAGGAAAAGCTGGCGGCCTTCGTGGGCGCCAAGTACTGCATCAGTGTGGCCAACGGCACCGATGCGTTGCAAATTGCTCAGATGGCGCTGGGTATCGGTCCGGGTGATGAAGTAATTACCCCGGGTTTCACCTACATCGCTACTGCAGAAACCGTCGCGTTGTTGGGGGCCAAACCGGTGTATGTGGATGTCGATCCACGCACCTACAACCTTGATCCGCAGTTGCTCGAGGCGGCTATCACACCTCGTACCAAGGCGATCATTCCTGTTTCGCTGTATGGCCAATGCGCTGACTTCGATGCGATCAATGCCATTGCTGCCCGGCACGGCATCCCCGTGATTGAGGATGCCGCGCAAAGCTTCGGCGCTACGTACAAGGGGAGGCGCTCCTGCAACCTGACGACTATTGCTTGCACCAGCTTCTTTCCCAGCAAGCCTCTTGGTTGTTACGGCGATGGGGGAGCGATTTTCACCGACGATGACGAGTTGGCCAAGGTAATGCGCCAGATCGCTCGTCATGGTCAGGATCGTCGTTATCATCACATCCGTGTGGGCGTTAACAGCCGTCTAGATACTCTACAAGCTGCAATTCTGCTGCCCAAGCTGGAGATATTCCCGCACGAACTGGAGCGGCGTGAGCAAGTCGCCCAGGATTACGGTCGTCTGCTGGGAGATGCCGGTATTGCCGCACCATTTGTTGAGACGCATAACTGCAGCGCTTGGGCCCAGTACACTGTGCAGGCTGCCGGGCGCGATAAAGTGCAGGAGAGTCTAAAGGCTGCCGGCATCCCTACTGCGGTGCATTACCCGATTCCGCTCAACCGCCAGCCGGCGGTGAGGGACGATTTTGCAAGCCTGCCGGTGGGCGACGCCATAGCCGAGCGAGTGATGAGCCTGCCGATGCATCCGTATCTGGATTTGGCGCAGCAGGTCACCATCACCCAGTCCCTGAAGGAGAGCCTGGGCATATGAGTAAGAAAATCGTCACCATCGTCGGTGCGCGCCCGCAGTTCATCAAGGCAGCGGCAGTCTCGCGCGAGATACTCAAGCATCCTGGCCAGCTTGAAGAAGTCATGGTGCATACCGGCCAACACTACGACCCGAACATGTCGCAGGTGTTCTTTGATGAATTGGAAATCCCTGCACCGCGCTACAACCTGGAGGTTTCAGGGGGCACCCACGGTGCTATGACCGGGCGCATGCTTGAAGGCATCGAGCGTATCCTGCTCGACGAGAAGCCGGACTGGGTGCTGATCTACGGTGACACCAACTCGACGCTGGCGGGAGCGCTGGCGGCGGCCAAATTACATATCCCTGTCGCGCACGTCGAGGCTGGTCTGCGCTCGTTCAACATGCATATGCCCGAGGAAATCAATCGCATTCTCGCTGATCGTGTATCGAGCCTGTTGCTATGTCCGACGGCTCTTGCCGTCGATAACCTGGCTCGCGAAGGTGTGACCCAAGGTGTGCATAATGTCGGCGATGTCATGTATGACGTGGCGCTGTACTACCGTGAGCGAGCTCGAGCTTCTAGCGGAATCTTGAAGACGCTCGGGCTTACGGAGAAGGCCTTTGCACTCGCTACTTGCCACAGGGCAGAAAACACCGATGACCCTGTGCGCCTGGAAGGCATCGTCAGCGCCCTGGCGCAGGTCGCCAGTGACATGCCGCTGGTCCTGCCGCTGCACCCGCGAACCCGCAAGCTTCTCCAGCAGTTCGGACTGGAGCGATATTTGGCTGCGCTAACGATTGTTGAGCCGCTGTCGTTCCTCGACATGGTTGCGCTAGAGCAGGCAGCTAAAGTCATTTTCACCGACTCGGGTGGCGTACAGAAGGAGGCCTTCTTCTACCGGGTACCCTGCATCACCATGCGTGACGAAACCGAGTGGGTTGAGACAGTGGAGTTTGGTTGGAATATATTGGTTGGGGCTTCTAAGGATGCAATTATTAATGCATACACAAATATTAACGCGGGTGATAAAAGATCTCTAATTACTTCGCCATATGGTGAAGGGGAAGCGGGGAGAGAGATACTGGAACTATTGCTGTATAGGTAGGTGTATAAAGCTTATATGCTTGATGCAAAGTTTAGAATTCTGAAAAGAAAAAATCTATTAGTTGGCCTCGTATGTTAGTTTATTTTAAAGAATTATTAGGTGGGCGTGCTCTTAGATCGATATCTTTGCTCTTGGGAGGGGGGGCTTTAGCTCAAATTATTTCGATTGTGTCATTACCAATACTTTCAAGAATATATTTGCCGAGTGAGTTTGGTATTTTTGCAGTTTTTCTGTCTGTAGTGACACTTGTTTCCGTTGTTGCGTGTCTCCGGTTTGATGTTGCTATTTCTTTACCTAAGTCTGATAAAGAATCTCGCGCTCTGTTCGTGTTGTCATGTTTTTTCACTGCCGTTGTGAGCTTTTTGACGTTGGGGGTGGTGCTGGGGGCGGGGAGTGTAATTGAGGAATATGCGCTTTATCCAGTTGCATGGTGGATGCCTCTAGCAATACTGTGCACAAGCCTATTTTCTGCGTGTCAGTTTTATGCTAATAAGCAGCGTCAATTTAAAGATATTGCGAAGGCGAGGTTGTTGCAGGCAAGTGTATGTGTGTTAGCTCAATTTTTTTGCGGTCTTTATTTAGGGGGCAGTGGTTCGGGGCTGGTGATCGGCTACTTGTTCGGCTGCTTGTTTGGGGCGGTGTTTTTATTTTATCTTTCTGTGTTGCCTGGGTTTAGGTTTTCTTTTGGTTTTTATTATTTGGTTGCAATATTTAAAAAATATCAGAAATTCCCTCGCTATTCAGTGTTGGAGTCACTGGCTAACTCGGCTGGGGTAAATCTTTCTCTGGTGTTTATTGCTTTTATGTCTGGTGGTGCAGATGCCGGTTTTTTTATGATGGCTATGAAGCTGCTTGGTGCTCCGATGTCGTTGCTTGGTGGGGCTGTCGGGCAAGTATATTTATCTGAGGCATCTATAGCAGAACGAGTTGGCGAACTGAAGAAATGCACTAAAAAATTTATCATTAATTTATTTAAATTTGGTGTTGGGCCGTTAGTTTTTTTTTCAATAGTTGCTCTGAAGTTGGTGCCTTATGTTTTAGGTAGTGAGTGGGTCAGGGTAGGGGAAGTGATCATATGGATGATTCCTTGGTTTGCTCTGCAGCTTATAGCCTCGCCAGTTTCGATGATTGTATATATCAAAGAGCGTCAAGAATTAATGTTAGCTTTGACGGTTTTTGGACTTATTATTCGACTAGGTAGCGTATTTTTTACAAGCGCATTCATGCCCGGCTATGTCTTGGAAATTTATGCTGTGGCTTCAGCAATTTTCTATCTAGCTTGTATGATTCTTGTGCTCTCTGTTGCGCAGATTGGTCGTCGTGAATTGTTTGATCTACTTGTAGATAACTTTCATGTGCCCCTTCTCTTGAGTGGCTTGGGTTGTTTTTTGTTTTTAATTTTTTAATGCTCTTAGGAGGTTGTAGTGAGTCGGGGAAATGGTTTGGAACGGGGTGAAGGTCGAGAAGCTTCTCTTGGTAGAGATGTTTATTTTTCTGATGGGTACTTTGCCATGGTGCAACTGTGCTCGCAGGCTCAGCAGCTCAATCATATTAATGCAATGCGACCATTAAGTGTGATTGAGGTGGGCCTAGGGAATGGCTTTACTTCGAGCTTCCTGAAGCGTGCAGGCTATCAAGTGCTTACCGTTGACATAAATGAGAATCTTAGTCCAGATATTTGCTGTTCAATAACTGAGTTGCCAGATAGACTTTCTGGTAGAGAGTTTGATCTGGTTGTGTGCTGCGAAGTCTTAGAGCATCTCCCTTTTGAACAATTCGAACAGTGCATTAGAGTGTTTAGTAGCGTTGGGGGGCGACTGTACCTGACTCTGCCAAATTATCGTAGGGCTTTCGGTTTTGGTGGCTTCTTGAGACTGCCGAGAATTATAAGTCTCCTCTCGCTTTATGTGCCGTTTCCGTTTTCAAAAAAAATCGCGGATGAGCATTTCTGGGAGTTGGGTTCTTCTAAGGAGAATTCGGTGAAAAGAGTGCGGGACCTATTGTCTGGTTATTATTCGTCGGTTGTGGTTAGTAGGTATAGCCTTAATCCTTATCATGTCGCTTTTATCTGTGAGTGATGAGGTTGAATTGCCTATATTTTTTAAATTGCTGTGTTGTTTCAATGTTCTGGCCAGGTTTGATGGGGTTGTCTGGTTTTTATTTCCTTTATGGGTTGTTGGTTGCGGGCGTTTATGCACTGTGGTTTGACGATTCCACTCCTGCCAAGGGTAAGAGTTAAAGCTTATTTTGAGGCTGCCGAAAGAGAACTAGGTGGTGCTAATTGAGTGTTTATCGCGCAGATATAGATGGCTTGCGTGCTATTGCTGTCTTGGCGGTTTTCTTTAACCATCTTGACTCTGGTTTTTTGTCTGGAGGTTTTGTTGGTGTAGATATTTTTTTTGTGATTTCGGGCTTTCTGATTACTGCACAAATTTATAAAAAAATCCAGGAGGGCACATTTTCTCTGTCAGAATTTTATCAGAGAAGAGTTAATAGGCTTGCTCCAGCTTTAATTGCTCTAATCGGCGGAGTTTTGTTACTCGGATTTTTCTTGCTGTCGCCTTTGGATTTTCATAGAACTTCGGTGTCCTCCGTGTTTTCTCTGGTAGGCCTCTCGAATTTCTATTTTTGGCGTGAGTACGGCAACTATTTTTCGGCTGGCGCTGCCGATGCAGTTCTGTTGCATACGTGGTCATTAGGAGTTGAGGAGCAATTTTATTTTCTGTGGCCTCTGTGTTTTTTGGTGCTCTATGGTCTGCTAGGAAGATATTTTCGTTTTTTTGCTTTGTTTGCTTTTCTGATCTTGTTGGTTTTTTCTGAATGGGCTTCGAGAAGTTTTCCTTCGGCAGCATATTATTTGCTTCCTACAAGGGCTTTTGAACTTTTGCTCGGAGGTCTGCTCGCTCTTTTTGTCAGTGGGATCAGGTGCAATAATGGTCTGTTATTGTGGTTTTCTAAGTATCTAGGGTTGTTATTGATTTTTTATTCTTTCTTCTATTTCTCATCTTCTACAGTATTTCCAGGGGTTAATGCGTTAATACCTTGCGTTGGCGCTGCCTTGGTAATTTTTAGTGGAAGTATGTCTTCGCCAGTCAAGGTATTGATGCTGAAGCCTTTGGTTTTTTTGGGGGTGATTTCCTATTCTCTATATCTGTGGCACTGGCCAGTTATTGTTTTTGTTAAGTATTTTTACGTTGATATTGACTTTTGGGTTTCTTTTTGGATTGTTGGATGCTCTATTTTTCTGGGTTGGCTGTCGTGGCGCTACATAGAAACTCCATTTCGAGCGTCCGGCAGTCATTTTAAAGGGCGTCAGGTTTTTTCAAGGAAAGTATTTCTGCCTCTGGCTACTTTTGTAGGTGTCGCATTTATTTCCTCAGCTACAGATGGATTTTCCTTCCGTTTTCCTCCTGAAGTACAAGCTATGGAGCATTCGCTCTCAACTCGCCCCAACGAGTTGAGAGCGGGATGCCACGTACCAAGCGTTCTATATGCAACCCCGATAGATGAAAATTGTGTTTTAGGTTCTCTCGCGCATCAAGCAGATGGGCTTTTAATTGGTGATTCTTATGCAAATCACTTTAGCGGAATGATAGATGTCTTGGCTAAGGAAGTTGGTGTTTCGATTGTGGATTACACAATGGACGCCTGCCCGCCGTTATTTGGGTATTTAGATAAGATCGCTGCGGCGGGGCGTGGGGAGCAGTGCAAGCTTCGCAATGATTATATATTCGGTCGTATCAGCAAGGGCAAATATTCCTTCGTTATTTTAGCTGCAAATTGGTCTTCTGATGAAGGAGTTGAGGTTCATCTGCTTGATACTTTGGATATCATATATTCTGCTGGTGCGTCTGCGGTCGTGATGCTGAAGAATCAAAATATTAAACATGCAAATACTTGCTCTGTAAGAAGTGTCATGCATGGTGCTTATGAATGCCGGGAGCCTCGTGATGCTGCGCAAGGTTACTGGGAGCGAGTTCGCGAACGCTATCCTGATGTGATTTTCATCGATCCTAACGATGTGATTTGTGCTGGAAATTATTGCAGTCCGGTCGTTGATGGTGTTCTGCTTTACCGTGATGAGGGGCATCTAAATGATGAGGGGGCACGAAAAATTGGCAGTTTAATGTTGAGCCATTATTCATCGGAGATTGTGAAAGCGTGGTTTCCTATAATGGGGCGTCAGTAATATGAAAGTTCTTCACTGTGCAGCCCTGCTTTCTCCGCCCTCAGGCGTTGTGAGTCAGATGGAGTCTGAGCAATTCGCTGCATCTCAACTGGGCATCGATTGGCATGTGCGGATGTTTTGCCCAAAGGGCAGTTTCGTTGATTCTACTATTGCTCATCATGCTCGATGGCTGGGGGAGAGAAGGAATAATTTTGTTTGGAAACTATATGCTTGGTTGATGTTGCGTATTGAATATCATGTTTGGCTGTACTCGCTCGCTAAAGAATATGATGTTTTTGTTTTGCGTTATTATGTGCATGACCCTTTTCAGTTGTTTTTTTTATTGCTTTGTAAGCGGCCTGTCTATTTGGTGCATCATACTCTTGAGGTTCCTGAATTGGCTATGCCTGGTGGAAGGGTTGCGTGGTTGCGTTCTCGTTTAGAGTCTTGGCTTGGAAAGTATTCGGTTAGGTATGCCCAGGGTACCATTGGTGTAACGCAAGAAATTTTAGCTCATCAGGCTTTGCGTGGTTGTAAAAGAGGCAAGAACTATCTTTATCCAAATGGTATTGTCTATGAGGGCCATGTTGCAGCAGATAAGAGGGAAGAAATCCCTGAGCTATTATTTGTGGCTGGTTTTTTTGCTCCATGGCATGGCCTTGATCTTCTCCTGAAAGAGCTAGAGTCAAATAGCGAGGCTTTTGTTCTACATCTCGTTGGAAGTCTTTCGGAGGGGGATAAAATTCGGGCGGAAAGCGACGAGCGAGTCATATTGCACGGGCGTCAGGATAGTGAAGGCATACGAATGATTGCTGCCCGTTGTATGGTGGGTCTGTCGTCCTTTGGGCTGTCGCGTATAGGTATGGAAGAGGCTTGTACATTGAAGGTTCGCGAATACCTGATGATGGGGCTCCCCGTATATGCTGGCTACCGTGAGGTTCTGCCTCAAGCCTTTACATTCTACTGCAGTGGTCCACCTTCAATTCCTGATATTTTGTCATTTGCACGAAGCGTAAGTTCGGCCTCTCGGGAGCAAGTGGCAGCGTCCGCAAAGCCTTACATCGACAAGGCGGCCATTCTTGATACCCTCTATCATGCTTTGATAGACGCGCAGGAAACTCAGAGTTGAGTCAGGTTGACGATAAAGCCGGTGCTGAGAAAACGACGCTACTGATAGTCACTACCGTTCCTGAGACTCTGCTCACGATCCTCAAGGAGCAGCCGGCTTTTCTTTCTAGGTATTTTGCCCTCCGACTTGCCACGGCCCCTGGGGCCGACGCGGAACAAGTCGCTGAGCGGGAAAAGGTTGAAGTCATTGGCGTGCCGATGGTACGGGGCATAAGTCCTGTTCGTGATCTGCTGTCAGTTGGGCGAATGGCTTTTCTGTTGCGCAAATTAAGGCCTGACGCCGTTCATTCCTATACCCCTAAAGCTGGCCTTGTAACGATGCTCGCCGCCTGGCTCTGTCGCGTGCCTGTGCGTATCCACACATTTACTGGGTTGATCTTTCCCACTGCCGCCGGGGCTAAGCAAAGGTTGCTGATTTGGATCGACAGGCTGATCTGCGCTTGTGCCACGACGGTCGTTCCCGAGGGGCAGGGCGTTGCTGATGACTTGCGTCGATTTGGTATTACAGCCAAGCCTCTACAGGTGATTGGTTCCGGTAACATCGCAGGCGTTAATACGGCCTACTTCAATCCAGAAAACGAGGCTGCAATTGAGCGTGGCAGGCTGCTTCGTAGCTCTTTGGGGATTGCGGATACCGCTTTTGTCTTCTGTTTCGTTGGGCGTTTGAACCGTGATAAAGGTCTGTTCGAATTGGCGCGTGCCTTTGAGCAGATTTCTGGTGCGCACCTTCTGCTCCTTGGCGCTCATGATCAAACCGCGCCTCTCGATGTGCAGACCAAGCAGATTCTTGACGGACATCCGCAAGTCCATCATCTCGGTTTTCAGGAGGATATCCGGGGTGCGTTGTCGTGCGCCGATATATTGGTCCTGCCAAGCTACCGGGAAGGTTTTCCGAACGTTCTGCTGCAAGCGGGGGCAATGGCTCTACCCGCAATCGTTTCTGATGTGAATGGCTGCAACGAGGTCATCACTCCCGGCTTGAATGGATGGATTGTACCTGCGCGGGACTGTGATGCCATGCGGCAGGCTATGCACGTAGCAATGAGTACCCCGGAGGAGGCTCTCAGATCCATGGGGCGAGAGGCGCGATTACACGTTGAGAGATGTTTTGAGCAGGAAGCGCATTGGCATCGTATGGTCGATTTCTACAAGCGAGAACTGGGGCTTTGAAGCGTCTATTTGATTTGGTAAGCGCGTCTTTTGCGCTGTTACTGCTTTCTCCAGTCCTTTTGCTGGTGGCCTGGTTGGTGCATCGGCGTCTTGGCAGTCCTGTTCTGTTTCGTCAAGTTCGTCCGGGTCTAGATGGAAAGCCGTTTGAAATGGTCAAGTTTCGTACGATGCGAGACGCAGTCGATACTGAGGGCAATGCTTTGCCTGATGCCGAGCGGCTGACCCCTTTTGGGCGTTTTCTTCGATCAACAAGTTTGGATGAGTTGCCTGAGCTCTGGAATGTCATCAAGGGTGATATGAGCCTGGTTGGGCCTCGTCCTTTGTTAATGGAATACTTACCTCTGTACAGCGCGGAGCAGGCCCGCAGGCATGAGGTGCGCCCTGGTATTACAGGCTGGGCGCAGGTCAATGGTCGCAATGCGGTCAGTTGGCCAGAAAAGTTCGCTCTGGATATTTGGTATGTGGACAACCGCTCCCTGTTACTTGATATCCGAATCCTCCTTTTGACCATCAAGAAGGTTTTTGTTCGAGAGGGTATTAGTGCGGAAGGACAGGCGACTGCGTCCAGGTTTACAGGAGACGAGAAGTGAAGCGCTTGGCTATTATTGGTGCTAGCGGGCATGGCAAGGTTGTTGCCGATCTCGCTGAGCAGTGTGGCTGGGAGGTGGTTTTCTTTGATGATGCCTTCCCACAATTGCGGCTCAATGGCGCCTGGAGGGTTGTGGGCAATACAGCAGACCTTCTTCATCAAATAGATAAATATCCGGAGGTCTCGGTCGCGATTGGCCATAACCGCACCAGGCTCGCCAAGCTGGCATTGCTGCGAAACTCAGGTTTTACTGCTGTGACGCTGGTGCATCCAAGGGCATTTGTCAGTTCCCGGGCTGTACTTGGGGCCGGAGTGGTCGTTTTTGCAGGGGCTATCGTCAATGCATTCGCCAATGTTGGGGATGGTTGTATCCTTAACACGCTCTGCAGCGTGGATCATGACTGTGACCTAGGGGCTGGTGTCCATATCAGTCCTGGCGTGAACCTTGCGGGCTCTGTCGTTGTAGGTGAGGCCAGTTGGATAGGTATAGGCGCTAGTGTGCGTCAGCTCCTTAAGATAGGTAGTGACGTGATAGTTGGTGCTGGTGCTGCTGTAGTAAACGATATTCAGGACGGTCTAACTGTCGTAGGCGTTCCAGCGAAAAGCACTTAGCCATTGCTCTGTGAGAGACGGCTTCTCACGGTTAACGTATTAGAGATTTCTTTGTGTTGAATAGCCCTTTCTCTCCTTGGCCGTCTTTCTCTGTAGAAGAGGCTGATGCGGCGCGTGACGTCATTCTCTCCAATCGTGTGAATTACTGGACTGGTAACGAGGGGCGCGAGTTTGAAAAGGAGTTCGCTGCCTGGGTAGGTAGCGAGCATGCCATTGCCCTGGCTAATGGTACGGTTGCGCTTGATTTGGCTCTCAAGGCGCTTGGGATCGGGCCGGGAGACGAAGTGGTAGTGACGCCGCGAACGTTTCTGGCATCGGTTTCTTCGGTAGTAAATGCTGGTGCCGTTCCGGTATTCGCCGATGTTGACTGCGACTCGCAGAACATTACGGCCGAGACCATTTCTGCGGTACTGACCGCACGCACCAAGGCAGTGATATGCGTGCATCTGGCGGGCTGGCCGTGCGACATGGATCCCATCATGGAGCTTGCTGCTCAGCACGACCTCAAGGTCATTGAAGATTGCGCGCAGGCTCATGGCGCTCAGTACAAGGGGCGCTCGGTAGGCTCCATCGGGCATGTGGGAGCCTGGTCGTTCTGTCAGGACAAGATCATGACCACCGGTGGCGAGGGCGGCATGGTGACCACGAATGACCGTGATCTCTGGTCCCGGATGTGGTCGTACAAGGATCATGGCAAAAGTTGGGAGGCCGTCTACGAGCGTCAGCATGCGCCAGGCTTCAGGTGGGTGCACGAGAGTTTCGGTACCAACTGGCGTATGTTGGAAGTGCAAGCCGTAATAGGACGGATACAGTTACGTCGGATGAGTGACTGGCAATCCAGCCGCTTGGCTAATGCTCGGCAGATCTGGTCGTGCGCCCGAGGTTTGGTTGGCTTGCGAGTCCCTGAGGTTCCCTCCTGCATCACGCATGCAGCCTATAAGTGCTATGTATTCGTCGAGGCTGACAAGCTCAGAGATGGTTGGACGCGTGACCGGATTCTGAACGAGATTTCTGCGCGAGGCGTTCCCTGTTTTTCGGGTTCCTGCTCCGAGGTTTATCTAGAAAAGGCATTCGATGATACAGGCTGGCGGCCAGAAGCGCCTTTGCCTGTGGCCCGCCGCCTGGGTGAAGAAAGCTTGATGTTCCTGGTGCATCCGACATTGACTGCTGATGAACTGGCTAAGACCTGTCTTGTTCTTTCGGACGTAATGAAGCTTGCCGCCGATCAGTGATAACGGCATCGGCATTAACTGATTCAGCGCGGTGTTGGATTTTCAGCATCAGTCAGAGCTCCTGCATAGAGCTTCTCTGACTGACGAAACCTGACCATCGAATGTGTAGGTAGAGCTGGTTGTTTCGATGGATAAGCTTATCCATTGGTAGCATGCTGCTGGCGTCGATAGGTTTATTGCTTTCAAGGAATAGGTGGGATGTTAAGGGCGGCTGATTGTCTGCGCACGCGTCTGATTGGATTGTCACGGCGTTCGAAGCGTCTTCTGCAGGTTGGTGCGGATATTGTGTTGATCTGGATTGCCCTTTGGCTGGCCTTCGTGGTCCGCCTCGGAGATTTGGGCGCGGCCGAGCCATTTGGCGGTCACGCCTGGCTGTTCGCTTGTGCGCCGGTATTAGCCATTCCGATCTTCATCCGTATGGGCATGTACCGAGCGGTGATGCGTTATTTTGGCAACGATGCTCTTAAAAGTATTTTCAAGGCCGTTTCGCTTTCTGCGCTGCTGCTCGCTCTACTGGTTTACTGGTATCGAGACTCCAGCGCGTTGATCCCACGCTCCATGGTATTCAATTATTGGTGGCTCAGCCTGATGTTGGTCGGTGGGCTGCGATTGATGATGCGCCAGTATTTCATGGGGGCTTGGTTTGATCCTCTCGGGCGTGAATTTCATGCAGGGCGTGACGTTTCGTGTGTAGCTATTTATGGCGCTGGAACGGCTGGTAATCAGTTGGTCGCCGCTTTGCGTTTAGGGCGTGCGATGCGGGCGGTAGCATTCGTGGACGACGATGCTGGAATCGCCAATCGAGTTATTGCCGGACTGCGAGTTTATACACCCAAGCATATTCAGCAGATGATCGACGAGACGGGGGCTGACGAGATTCTGCTTGCGATGCCGTCCATTTCTCGAGCGCGGCGGCGCGAGATCCTTAATGCTTTAGAGCCTTACGCATTGCATGTTCGCAGCGTGCCAGGGTTCACCGACCTGGCCAGTGGGCGGGTGAAGGTCGAGGATATTCAGGAAGTCGATATCGCTGATCTTCTCGGTCGTGATGCGGTGCCGCCCCGGCAAGACTTGTTCGAGCGCTGTATCAAGAGTCAGGTGGTTCTGGTTACTGGCGCTGGTGGCTCTATCGGTTCGGAGCTGTGTCGGCAGATTCTCGCTAGCGGCGCGCGGACCTTGCTGCTTTTCGAGCACAGCGAATTCAATCTCTACAGCATCCATGGCGAATTGCAGCTGCGTATCGAGCGGGAGTCGCTGTCGATCAAGCTGGTGCCGATTCTCGGGTCTATCCGTAACTTCGAGCGGTTGTTCGACATTCTGCAGACCTGGCGGGTCAACACTATCTATCACGCCGCTGCATACAAGCATGTGCCGATGGTCGAGCATAACGTCGCCGAGGGCGTGCTCAATAACCTGGTTGGTACGCTCAATGCCGCGCAGGCGTCGATCAAGGCGGGCGTTGCCAATTTCGTTTTGATTTCTACCGACAAGGCGGTGCGGCCTACCAATGTCATGGGCAGCACCAAGCGCCTGGCCGAGATGGTGCTGCAGGCGCTGAGTCGTGAGTCTGCGCCGTTGCTGTTCGGTGATGACTCAGGTGTTCATCACGTCAATAAGACCCGTTTCACCATGGTGCGTTTTGGCAATGTGCTGGGCTCTTCCGGGTCGGTGATTCCGTTGTTCAGGGAGCAGATCAAGCAGGGTGGGCCGGTTACGGTGACGCATCCGAACATCACCCGCTATTTCATGACGATCCCCGAGGCGGCGCAGCTCGTCATTCAGGCCGGTTCGTTGGGGCAGGGCGGTGATGTGTTCGTGCTGGATATGGGCGAACCAGTGAAGATCGCTGATCTTGCCGAAAAGATGATTCGTTTGTCCGGTCTGACTGTGCGCGATGAGCGTACTCCGCATGGCGATATCGGTATCGAGTTCACCGGGTTGCGCCCGGGTGAGAAACTCTA
>Ga0209699_100586_pt1 | contig 16195 bp, 16 predicted proteins | sample SynthPrep_1_END__FD_187204 | JGI IMG/M metagenome (GOLD analysis project Ga0209699, IMG submission 187204) | Synthetic microbial communities from Ohio, USA - SynthPrep_1_END_DS7_MetaG (SPAdes) (version 2) | ecosystem: Engineered > Bioreactor > Aerobic > Activated sludge | place: USA: Ohio...
GGCTGGCTGGCCGTGGCGTAGCCAACAGGGTAGGCGTCGCCAAGCCGGCCGAACGTCGATCCTTCCAGCGATCCGGTCAGCTGCTGCCAGGCGTTTTCATGGGCCGGGTCGGCAGCGCGCCACGCCAGGAAATTGTTGTAGTCCCGTGCGGTCGCCTTGCCGGAACGCAATAACAGCAGCCAATTGATTACCTGGTCCGCCATGGGTTGTCCTTGGGCGTACTTCACTTCATGTCCCCGCAGTGCTTCAAGGGGGATCCTTTCGATGGCAATTTGTAAATAATAAAGGTTTTTTACCAAAGATTACCGGCCGATTGTCAATTCTTGACGAATCTAATGCAAAAAAGCCGGTACTAGACCGGCTTTGGGGGCGTATATAGGCAGATTGTCCGAACTTAACGCGCCGGGCGTCGGCCGAAGTCCCTAGGACGGAAGCCAAACAGTAACAACATTCCGAAGTACACCGCGCCACTGGCTGCCAGCACGCCGGCCAGCCAGGCCACCCTTTGTCCGGAATGGGCCTGCAGGGCGATCCAGTCGATGCGCCCGTCCGCATACCAGAGCAGGGCCGCCAGCGCCGCCAGGGCGGGCAAGAGGCGCAGCGCGAACGCGGTCCAGCCGGGGCCGGGCTGGTAGACGCCGCGGCGGCGCAGTCCGATCAGCAGCGCCAAGGCGTTCAGGCAGGCGCCCAGGCCGATGGCCAGGGCCAGCCCGGCATGCGCCATCACGGGCACCAGCACCAGGTTCATCAGCTGCGTCATGATCAGCACACCGATGGCGATCTTCACCGGCGTGCGGATGTCCTGCTTGGCGTAGAAGCCGGGCGCCAGGATCTTCACCGCCAAGAGGCCGATCAGCCCGGCGGAATAGGAAATGACGGCCAGGCGGGTCTGGCTTACATCCTGGGCAGCGAAGGCGCCGTAGTGGAACAACGTGGCGACCAGTCCATCGGACAGCAGCGCCATGCCCACGGCCGCCGGCAGGCCCAGCAGCAGCACCAGGCGCAGGCCCCAGTCCAGCAGCCCGCTGTAACCGCCGTGGTCGTCGCGGGCATGGGCCGCGGACAGGCTGGGCAGCAGCACCGTGCCCAGTGCCACGCCCAGCAGCGCCGTGGGAAATTCCATCAGGCGGTCGGCGAAGGATAGCCAGGTCACGCTGCCCGGCGTCAGCCAGGTGGCGATGTTGGTGTTGATCAACAGCGAGATCTGCGCGACCGAGACGCCCAGAGTGGCGGGGGCCATCTGCTTGAGGATGCGCTGCACCGTGGGGTCGGCCCAGGCCTGGCGGAACCGCAGCGAAAAGCGCGGCGTCAGGCCGAGCCGCGCCAGGGCAATCCATTGCACCGCAAGCTGCGCCACGCCGCCGATCATGACGCCGATGGCCAGCGCGTAGACCGGCACGTCCATGCGCGGCGCGAGCCAGATGCAGGCGCCGATCATGGCCAGGTTGAGCAGGACCGGCGTGAAGGCCGGCACGGCGAAGCGGCGCCAGGTATTGAGCACGCCCGAGGCGAAGGCGATCAGCGACATGCAGAAGATGTAGGGGAACATCATCCGCGTCATCCAGACCGCCGCGCCGAATTCGGTGTCGCGCGCGGCGCCCCGCAGGCCGCTGGCCATGGCGGATACCACCCAGGGCGCGGCGACGATACCGATCAGCGTGATCAGCATCAGCGCGGCCGTCAGCAGCAGGGCCACGCGGTCCAGCAGGGTGCGGACTTCTTCTTCCGAACGGTTGTTGCGCGCCGACCCCAGGATGGGCACGAAGGCCTGGGCGAAAGCCCCTTCGGCGAACAGGCGGCGCAGCAGGTTGGGAATGCGGAAGGCGACCCAGAAGGCGTCGGTGATGGGGCCGGCGCCGAAAGCGCGGGCCACCAGGATGTCGCGGATCAGGCCGGAAATGCGGGACAGCAGGGTGAAGCTGCTGACCGTGGCCGCCGAACGAAACAGGCTCATGGATAGGACTACTGAAAAAAAAACGGGCCGGTCCGGCCCGGCGCGGCTGCGCGCAAGCGCGAGACGCCCAATGAAAACAGGCCCACCAGGTGGGCCTGTCTTTGTACTACATCACTTCGGCGGCATGCGGATGGCGCCGTCGAGGCGGATGGTTTCGCCATTCAGCATATCGTTCGTGACGATGCTGTGGACCAGCTTGGCGTAGTCTTCCGGGCGGCCCAGGCGGGCGGGGAAGGGAATGCTGGCGGCCAGCGAGTCCTGCACTTCCTGTGGCATGCCGAAGATCATGGGCGTGCCGAAGATGCCCGGAGCGATGGTCATGCAGCGGATGCCGGTCTTGGACAGGTCGCGCGCGATGGGCAGGGTCATGCCGGCCACGCCCGCCTTGGAGGCGGCGTAGGCGGCCTGGCCGATCTGGCCGTCGAAGGCGGCGACGGAGGCGGTGTTGATCATCACGCCGCGTTCGCCGGTGGGCTCGGGCGCGTTGGCGCTCATGGCCTCGGCGGCCAGGCGCATCATGTTGAAGCTGCCAATCAGGTTGATCGACACGACCTTCTGGAACAGTTCCAGCGGATGCGCGCCGTTCTTGCCCACGATCTTGGCGGCGGGCGCGACGCCGGCGCAGTTCACCAGGCCAAAGAGCGAGCCCAGCTCGAGCGCGGCGGCCACGGCGTTCTTGCCATCGGCTTCCTGGGTCACGTCGCAGTGGACGTAGCGCTGGCCCAGTTCCTTGGCCAGGGCCGAGCCCGGCTCGTCCTGCACGTCGGCGATGACGACCTTGGCGCCGTTTTCGACCAGCATGCGCACCGTGCCGGCGCCCAGTCCGGACGCGCCGCCCGTGACGATGAATACCTTGTTCGCGATTTCCATGTTTCTACCACCAGGTGAGTTCTAGGGATGAAAGCGGCGCGGCAGGCGCCGGATATGACTAGGCCCTCGGGCCGGAACCGGAACGCATCGCGTCCAGCCGGCGCCGAAGGCCTGTGAACCATTGAGGCGCCGGTCAGCCTTGGACGGCTTCGAACAGGCGCGCCTTGATTTCTTCGACCGCGCCGACGCCGGAGATCTTGCGGTACTTCGGCGCGTCGGCGGGATTCTGTTGTGCCCACGACGAGTAGTAGTCCACCAGGGGGCGGGTCTGCTCGCGGTACACGGACAGGCGGTTGCGCACGGTGTCCTCGCGGTCGTCGTCGCGCTGGGTCAGTTCTTCGCCGGTGACGTCGTCGCGGCCTTCGACCTTGGGCGGGTTGAAGCGCACATGGTAGCTGCGGCCGCTGGGCAGGTGCACGCGGCGGCCGCTCATGCGTTCGATGATGTCTTCTTCGGGGACTTCGATTTCCACCACGTAGTCCAGCTTGACGCCGGCGCTCTTGAGCGCGTCGGCCTGCGGGATGGTGCGGGGGAAGCCGTCGAACAGGTAGCCGTTGGCGCAGTCGGACTGCTTCAGACGGTCCTGCACCAGGCCGATGATGATCTCGTCGGAAACCAGGCCGCCGGCATCCATGACCTTCTTGGCTTCAATGCCCAACGGCGTGCCCGCTTTGACCGCGGCGCGCAGCATGTCGCCGGTGGAGATCTGGGGAATGCCGAAGTGTTGGGTGAGAAACGCGGCCTGGGTGCCTTTGCCGGCGCCGGGAGGTCCGAGCAAGATGAGACGCATGAGTGCTCCTGAAGGGGTGTATTTTTTGTGATCCGGGGAATTATGCCGCAATGCAGCAGCCGATGCGGAGCCGCGCCATAGGAAATAACCCTTATATCTGCCTGCTGTAGACCTGTCGGACACGCTCCAGATCCGCCGGGGTATCTACGCCCGCGGCAGGAGGGTGGGACGCCCGATGGACGACGATGACGTGGCCGTGTTCCATGGCCCGCAGCTGTTCCAGTGATTCGAAACGCTCCAGCGCGCCTTGCGGCAGGTTCGGATAGCGGCGCAGGAACGACACCCGGTACGCATACAGGCCGATGTGGTGCCAGGCGGGCAGTCCCTCGGCCAGCACGCGCTCGCCCGAGGCCAGCGCGTCGCGCGCCCAGGGGATCGGGGCGCGCGAGAAATACAGGGCGCGATCGTTTGCGGCGCAGACCAGCTTCACCACGTTGGGGTTGAACAGCGCTTCGGCATTGGCCAGGGGGCAGGCGCAGGTGGCGATGTCGGCCTCGGGGCTGGCCTGCAGCTTGGCCGCGACCGCGTCGATGAGTTCGGGTTCGATCAGCGGCTCGTCGCCCTGCACGTTGACCACGATGGCGTCGTCAGGCAGGCCCAGCTGTTCCACGGCCTCGGCCAGGCGGTCGGTGCCGGTCGGGTGGTCGGCGCGAGTCATCAGCGCCTGCAGCCCGTGCGCCTGCGCCGCCTGCTGGACGCGGACATCGTCGGTGGCCACATAGACGCGGGAAGCGCCGGACAGCGCCGCGCGCTCGGCGGTACGCACGACCATGGGCTTGCCGGCGATGTCGGCAAGCGGCTTGTCGGGCAACCGGGTCGAGGCGGTGCGCGCCGGGATCAGGGCGATGAAGCTCATGCGCGGCGCTTTCAGTGCGTGGCGGGGGCGTCGTCCAGCGCGCGGGCTTCCGATTCCAGCATGACGGGGATGCCGTCGCGCACGGGGAAGGCCAGGCGGTCGGCGCGGCAGACCAGTTCGGCTTGCTGCCGGTCGTGTTCGAGGCGGCCCTTGCACAGCGGGCAGACGAGGATGTCGAGTAGGCGGGATTCCATGACCGGAATTCTAAAGCAGTTTGCCCGGGGCCGGGCCGCGGGCGCCGCCAGGCGCGGGCTTGGCTAGGCCCGCGCCGGCTGGCGCAGCGCCTGTGCCAGCCAGTCGAACAGTTGCGGGTCGGAAAAGCCCGCGCGCACCGGCACTTCCCACAGGCGCGCATCGTCCAGGGCGGCGCACTTGATGGCGTCTTTGGACGTAACCAGGATGGCCTCGGCCGTGAGCGTTTGGAAGGGCGACTCGGCGTAGCCGTGATGATCGGGCAAGGCGAGCGCGGTTTCCAGCCGGATGCCGGCGCCGCGCAGGGTGGTGAAGAAGCGTTCCGGATTGCCGATGCCGGCGGCCGCCGCGATCCGCGGCTGGCCGGCGAAGGCCGCCAGGGGGCGCGTGCCGCGGCCCGAAACCTGGCGCGCGTCGCCCGGTTCCAGCCACATGCGGACCTGGCGCGGCCGGTTGCCGGCGCTGGCGGCTGGCGGCTGGCCGTCGGGCGTGCCGATGTTCGTCACCACCACGTCGACCTCCCGCAGCCGTTCGGCCGGTTCGCGCAAGGGGCCGGCGGGCAGCAGGCGGCCATTGCCCACGCCGCGTTCGTCCTGCACCACGATTTCGATGTCCCGGGCGAGCGCCAGGTGCTGCAAGCCATCGTCCGAGATGATCACATCCACCTTGGGGTGGGCCTGCAGCAGGGCCTGGGCGGCCAGGGCGCGCTTCGGGTGGACGGAGACCGGGACGCCCGTGGCGCGGGCGATCAGGGCGGGTTCGTCGCCGAAACGGTCGGCTTCGAGTTGGCCCAGCCCGACGCGGGCGTGCGGGCCGACCTTGACGCCATAGCCGCGGCTGACGACGCCCGGGGTATAGCCGCGGGACCGCAACGCTTCAACGGTCGCGATGACCATGGGGGTCTTGCCCGTGCCGCCGACATAGACATTGCCGATCACCACGACGGGAACGGGAGCGCGGTAGGCGCGGCGGACGCCGTCCAGGTAGCGCTGGCGCTTGCGCGCCACTTCCCAGGCGGTCAGCCGGGACAGCGGCAGCAGCAGATCGGAGAGCCAGCCGCCGTGCTGCCATTGGCGCGCCAGCAGCGTCGAGGCACGCTTGGCGGTCACCGGGTGGTCTGCGCGGCGAAGTTGACGCGGCCGATGCCAGCCAGGCGGGCGGCTTCCATGACGTTGATCACGGACTGGTGGGTGGCCTGGGCGTCGGCGTTGATGACGACCAGCGGCTCGGTCTTGCCGGCCGCGGCCTGGCGCAGGGCATCGGCGATTTCCGGCGGCGTGGAGACGTCGATGAGCGTGCCGTTGAGCGCATAGCGCCCATCCTGGCTGACGGCGACTTCCAGCGCCGGAGGCGTGTCCTGTTCCATCGAGGCCTGGGGCAGCGTCACCTTCAGCTGGGTGAAGCGCGCGAAGGAGGTGGTCGCCGCCAGGAAGATCAGGATGACCAGCAGCACGTCGATGAGCGGAATCAGGTTGATATCCAGCTCATCGCGGTCGCCGCGGGGGCCGCGGAAATTCATGAACGGCCCTCGCGCATGGCAGAGCCAGGGGAGACGGCGCGGACCAGGCGCGCCGCGGTCTGTTCCATGGCGCTGAGGTAGCCGTCCACGCGGCCGCGCAGATAACGGTGCGCGATCATGGCGGGAATCGCGATGAGGATGCCGAAGCCGGTGTTGTACAGCGCCATCGAGATGCCGCGCGCCAGTTGCGCGGGATCGCCGCCGCCCGGGGTGTAGGAGCCGAAGATCTCGATCATGCCGATCACGGTGCCAAACAGGCCCATCAGGGGCGCGACCACGGCGATGGTGCCGATGGCGGGAATGTAGCGGCTGAGGTCGTGGGCCACGGCGCGGCCGGCGTCCTCGACCACGTTGCGCAGTTCCTCGCGCGGCAGATGGCGGTGACGCATCACTTCGGCCAGGATCCGGCCCAGCGGCGAATTGCGCTCGAGGCGGTTGATGGATTCGGGCGTGTCCTGGCGGTTGCGCAGCATTTCAGCCACTTGGTCGCTCAGGCCGCGCGGCATGACCAGCCCGCGGCGCAGGGAGAGGAAGCGCTCGAAGATCAGCGCCAAGCCCAGGACGGATGTCGCCAGCAGGGGCCAGATCGGCCAGCCGGCCTCGCGCAGTATGGAAAGCAAAGCGTTCAACTCCTGGGGGGACCGGCGCGCAAGGCGGCGCGAGCCGGTATCTGATCAAGCCGAAACTGTAACGGTGCGGCAGGGGTGTGGCAAGTCGGTACGACCCCCAATCTATCCACAGATCTTGTGGATAATTCTGTGCAAAACTTCCCGGGAATGCTTGTGGGCACAGGGCTTGCACTTGTTTGCTTCAATTGAGAGCAGCTTCGTTTTTCTTAAAATCATATAAAAATCAATAAGTTAATTCGAATTTGCTGGCTTTCGGGGCGGTTGGGGGAAATTTGCTGGGACGCGGTATGATTGCGGCCCGCTACGCGGCTCCTGTGGACAGGTACGCATCGGAAAGCCCCATGACAATTGAATCTACAGTCACAAACAACGTATTTGCGCGGGATATCCTGACGGTTGCCCAGCTGAATCAAGCCGTGGGGCAGTTGTTGGAGCGCAGCATCCCGGCGCTGTGGGTGCGCGGAGAGATTTCCAACTTCACGGCGGCGGCTTCCGGGCATTGGTACTTCACGCTCAAGGACAGCCGGGCCTCCGTGCGCGCCGTCATGTTCAGAAGCCGCGCCAGCGCGGTGGGTTTCACGCCGCGCGCCGGCGATCAGGTCGAAATCCGGGCCCGCGTGTCCCTGTACGAGCCGCGCGGCGACTATCAGCTGCAGGTTGACGCCATGCGGCGGGCCGGACTAGGCAATCTGTACGAGGCGTTCCTGCGCCTGAAGGAGCAACTGGCTGCCGAAGGCCTGTTCGATCCGGCCGTCAAGCGCGAACCCGTGGGCCTGCCGCGGGCCATCGGCGTGATCACGTCCTTGCATGCCGCGGCGCTGCGCGACGTGTTGTCGGCGCTGGCGCGCCGTGCGCCCCAGGTGCCCGTGATCATCTATCCGGCGCCAGTCCAGGGGGCGGATGCCGCCGGGCGGCTGGCGGCCCAGGTGCGCATGGCCAACCAGCGCGCCGAAGTCGACACGCTGCTGCTGGTGCGCGGCGGCGGCAGTATCGAGGATCTCTGGAGCTTCAACGACGAGGCGCTGGCCCGCGAGGTCGCGGGCAGCGCAATTCCCGTCATCAGCGGGGTGGGGCACGAGACGGATTTCACCATCGTCGATTTCGTGGCCGACGTGCGCGCGCCGACGCCGACCGCGGCCGCCGAACTGGCCTGCGTGCCGCGTTCCGAATTGCTCGGCCGGGTCATGCAGGCGGCAGAGGCCATGACGCGGGGACAGCAGCGCCGGCTGGAGCGCGCTGCCCAGCGGCTGGACCGCGCCGCCGCGCAATTGGTGTCCCCGGCCCAGCGCCTGGAGCATCAGCGCGAGCGCCTGAACAGCCTGCGCTTCCGTCTGGCGACCGCCTGGTCCGGCCCCCAGGAGCGCCGCGCCGCACGCGTCAATCTGCTGACGCAGCGCCTGGCGCATCGCGTGCCCGATACCGGCCGCGCCGCCGACCGCCTCGCGGGCGCGGCGCGTCAACTGGGCCAGGCGCATGCGCGGCTGCTGGTGCAGCGGCGCAACCGGCTGGCGTCCGCCACGGCGCAATTGCGCGCGCTGGACCCGGGCAACACGCTGGCTCGCGGCTACGCCATCGCGCGCGACGATCAGGGCCGCATCGTGCGGGACGGGGCCGCGCTGACGGCCGGACAAACGCTGGGCCTGAGTTTCGCGCAAGGCGGCGCCGAAGTCGCGGTCACGCGCAGCCGCGACACGCGCGACGCGTCCTGAGCGCCGGCCGCCGCGCTTGCGCGGTGGTCATGAGCCCATGCGCCCGGTCGCATGGGCACGAGTTTTCCGTCATAAGCACATGTGTCCCTTAACCCCGCGCGGGCGGGGGGTTAACGCGGTATCCTCAGTAGTTGCCGATACAATTGACCGGCTTGATCGTGCACTCAACAGAAGGAACCTCACATGGCACACACTCTTCCCCCCCTGCCTTACGAACTGGACGCGCTGGCTCCGCACATCTCCAAGGAAACGCTGGAGTTCCACTACGGCAAGCATCACCAGACTTACGTCACGAACCTGAACAACCTGATCCCGGGCACGGAATTCGAAACGCTGTCGCTGGAAGACATCGTGAAGAAGTCCTCGGGTGGCATTTTCAACAACGCCGCCCAGATCTGGAACCACACTTTCTACTGGAACAGCCTGGCTCCCAAGGCCGGCGGCGCTCCGACCGGCAAGCTGGCTGACGCCATCAACGCCAAGTGGGGCAGCTTCGACGCTTTCAAGGAAGCCTTCAACAAGTCGGCTGCCGGCAACTTCGGTTCGGGCTGGACCTGGCTGGTCAAGAAGGCCGACGGCTCGGTCGACATCGTCAACACCAGCAACGCTGCTACCCCGCTGACCACGGCCGACAAGCCGCTGCTCACCTGTGATGTCTGGGAACATGCCTATTACATCGACTACCGCAACGCCCGTCCCAAGTACCTGGAAAACTTCTGGGCGCTGGTGAACTGGGAATTCGCGGCCAAGAACTTCGCCTGATAGGCAAAGCCAGGCTCGCCGCGGCGTCCACGCCGCGGTTCCTGCTGACAAACCCCTCGCGCAAGCCTGGGGTTTTCTTTTTTGTTCAGCAAAAATTCAGTTTGTGAAATCCCTGTCGATTGTCGATTCCATTGCGGGGAAATGAAGAAGAAACCGGCTTTTCTTCCGGGTTATCCCTAGGTTTGCGAGCCACTATCGTTGGCCCCGGTCGACGACTGAACCACGGGGTCCACGGCCGCGGCATGCCCGCCATAAACCGTGGTAACTACAGGGAAGGGAAGCATGTTGCGGTTATTTTCGGGTTTGCGCATCGGCGCGCGCCTGTCGGGCGCATTTTTGCTGGTGGCGGTAATAGGCGGTGCGATCGGGGGCTTCGGGGTTTGGGGCCTGGCGCGCATCAATGAAATGAACGACCGGCTTTACGACACCGAGCTGCGCGGCATCTCGGACATCAAGGAAGCCAACATCAATCTGATCTACGCGGGCCGTGCCCGCAGCGGCTACCTGGCCGCGTCCACCGACAAGGACCGCCAGGCGTTGCGCAAGCAGTTCGACGAGGCCGTTGCAACCATGGACGGCTTGCGCGAAAAGGCCGCCGCCAATTTCTATTCGGAAGAGGGCAAGCGCCTGCTGGCGCAGTTCACCGAGACCGAGCAGGTCTGGAAGCGCGAATCCGCCGCCTTCTTCGCCGCCGCCCAGGCCAGGCCGCTTACCCAGGCCGATCCGCAAGTGGCCGAGATCGAAGCGCGCGTGATTGCCTCATCGCAGAAGCTGGATGATCTGATGACGACCTTGGCGAAGGCCAAGGAGAACGTCGCGGCCCAAAGCGTGCAGGCGGGTACGGAGCTGTACGAAACGCTGCGTGCCGTCATGATCATCCTCGCCGTGATCGGCGTGGCGATCGGCATGCTGCTGGGGTGGCTGGTGACGCGCGGCATCGTGCGTCCGCTGGAACAGGCGGTGACGGCCGCGCGCCAGGTGGCGGCCGGCGACCTCACGACCGATATCCAGGTCACCACGCGTGACGAAACCGGCGACCTGATGGGTGCGCTCAAGACTATGAACGAAAGCCTGGCGCGCATCGTCAAGGACGTGCGCGACGGTTGCGAAAGCATCGCCTCGGCGTCCTCGCAGATTGCCCAGGGCAACGCCGATCTGTCGCAGCGCACCGAGGAACAGGCCTCCTCGCTGGAGGAAACCGCGGCCTCGATGGAGCAGTTGACCAGCACCGTGCAGCAGAACGCCAACAACGCCAGCGAAGCGGACCGTCTGGTCAACCAGGCCTCCAGCGTGGCCGTGCGCGGCGGCGAAGTGGTGGAGGGCGTGGTCCAGACCATGAGCGCGATTTCCGACAGCTCGCGCCGCATCGCCGACATCACGGGCGTGATCGACGGCATCGCCTTCCAGACCAACATCCTGGCGCTGAACGCCGCCGTGGAAGCGGCGCGGGCGGGCGAGCAGGGCCGCGGTTTCGCCGTGGTGGCGGGCGAGGTGCGCACGCTGGCGCAGCGCTCGGCGGTGGCCGCGAAGGAGATCAAGGCCTTGATCGACGAGTCGGTCACGCGCGTCGAGGGCGGCACGCGCCAGGTCGACGAGGCCGGCCGCACCATGCGCGAAGTGGTGGACAGCGTGCGCCAGGTCGCCACCCTGGTGCGCGAAATCGCCAGCGCGTCGGAAGAACAGTCCGCCGGCATCGGCCAGGTCAACCAGGCCGTGGCGCAGATGGACGCCGTGACCCAGCAGAACGCGGCATTGGTGGAGGAGGCGGCCGCCGCCGCCGGCAGCATGCAGGAACAGGCCACCCGCCTGGCCCAGGAAGTGCGCCGCTTCAAGGTGGAAGCGGGTGGCGGATCGGCCCGCGAAGCCCAGGTCCGTCTGGTGCAGGCCGTGCCCGTGGCGCCGCGCAAGCCGGCCGTGGCGCGTCCCGCGCTGGCGCAGGCTTCGGACGACGACTGGTCGACGTTCTGATCCTGCGCTGTGGGCTGCCGGTCAGGTGGGAGTGGTAAGGTTAGCCACTTTCAACCGCGCCGGCTTTCGCCCATGAACCTGCCCGACCCCCTACGCCGGCTGCTGGCCGGCCCGCGCCGGTGGGCGCATCGCAAGGTGCGCCAGGTCAACCGCCTGTCGCGCAAGAGCGTGCAGATGGGGCTGCTGCTGGGGGGCGCCGGCCTGGTGGCGCTGATGTCGTTGGGCTTTGCGTATCTGGCTGACAAGGCGCTGGAATGGAACCGCGAGTGGGTGGCCTACAACGGCTGGCTGGCGCTGCTGGTCCTGCCGCTGAGCCTGGCGGCCTTGCGCTGGCTGACCCTGCGTTTCGCGCCCAACGCGTCCGGCAGCGGCATTCCCCAGGTCATCGGCGCCTTGTCGCTGCCGCCCGGCGCCAGCCAGAACAGCCTGGTGGCGCTGGGGCAGACCCTCTGGAAGATTCCTCTCGCGTTCTTCGGCATGCTGGCCGGCGCTTCGATCGGCCGCGAAGGGCCGTCGGTCCAGGTGGGCGCCGCCCTGATGCTGGCCTGGGGCGACTTCTGGAAGCGGCGCGGCGTGCAGCTGCGCGGCTTCCATGCCAATGAACTGATTGCCGCCGGGGCAGCGGGCGGCCTGGCTGCCGCCTTCAACGCGCCCTTGGCCGGCGTCATCTTCGCCATCGAGGAACTCGGACGCGGCACCGTGCTGCGCTGGCAGCGGCTGGTGCTGATCGGCGTGCTGGCCTCGGGCTTCCTGGTCGTGGCCGTGGTCGGCAACAACCCCTATTTCGGCGTGTTCGGCGGTGCGCCGCTGACGCATGGCATGGTGATGTGGGTGGCTATCTGCGCGGCGCTCAATGGCGCGCTGGGTGGCATATTCGCCCGGCTGCTCGGCAAGGGGGCGGCTGGCAGCGCGCCCCAGTCCTGGCGCGCCTGGATCCGCGCGCATCCGATCTGGACGGCCTTCATCATGGGCCTGATCCTGGCGCTGATCGGGCTGGCCACGGCCGGCAGCGTGTATGGCACGGGCTATGGCGTGGCCGCCGACCTGCTATCGGGCAAGGACACGGCGCCCGCCAGCTTCGGCCTGGCCAAGCTGGCCGCGACCGTCGCTTCGTATTGGGCGGGCATACCGGGCGGCATCTTCACGCCGGCCCTGACCACGGGCGCGGGCATCGGCCATCACATCTGGCAACTGGCGGGAGAGGGCGTGGATCACCGCGTGCTGGTGCTGATTTCGATGGCCGCTTTCCTGGCCGCCGCGACCCAGGCGCCCCTGACCGCCAGCGTGGTGGTGATGGAAATGACGGGCAGCCAGCCCATGCTGTTCTGGCTGTTGGTCGGATCCCTGCTGGCCTCGGGCGTGTCGCGCCAGTTCTGCCCGCAACCCTTCTATCACATGGCCGCGGGGCGTTTCCGCAGGCAGGCCATCGTCGACGCGGGGCGCGCCGCCAAGCCGCCCGCGGCCTGAGTCCGCAGCCTCGGTCCGCGCCTTGCGATGGTGCGCGCGGCGCGCACCGACAGGGTGAACAGCCATTGGACACCGTCCGTACAGCGGACATCCTGCGGACGCACCAACTTGGCGCTAAAGCCCTGCGTTAAGATCCCCCGATCCGGATTTTTTCTCACTTACTTCGAGCTTCCCATGACCGTGCATGCTTTTATTTGTGATGCGATCCGCACCCCCTTCGGCCGCTACGGCGGCGCGCTGGCTTCCGTGCGCCCCGACGATCTCGCTGCCGTAGCCATCAAGGCGCTGGTGGCGCGCAATCCCGGCGTGCGCTGGGAAGAGCTCGACGACGCCATCATGGGCTGCGCCAACCAGGCGGGTGAAGACAACCGCAACGTGGCCCGCATGGCCACGCTGCTGGCCGGCCTGCCGATCGAAGTGCCCGGCGCCACCGTCAACCGCCTGTGCGGTTCGGGCCTGGACGCCATCGGCGGCGCTGCCCGCGCCATCCGCGCCGGCGAAGCCGGCCTGATGCTGGCCGGCGGCGTGGAAAGCATGAGCCGCGCGCCTTTCGTCATGGGCAAGGCCGACAGCGCGTTTTCGCGCAGCGCCGCGATTTACGACACCACCATCGGCTGGCGCTTCATCAACAAGCTGATGAAGGCGCAGTACGGCGTGGACTCGATGCCCGAAACGGCCGAAAACGTCGCCGACGATTTCAAGATCAGCCGCGAAGACCAGGACCTGTTTGCGCTGGCCAGCCAGCAGAAGACCGCGCGCGCGCAGAAGGAAGGCTTCTTCGACGCCGAGATCGTGCCGGTGTCGATCGCCCAGAAGAAGGGCGATCCCATCGTCGTCGGCAAGGACGAGCACCCGCGTGAAACCACGCTGGAATCGCTGGCCAAGCTGAAGGGCGTGGTCCGCGAAGGCGGCACCGTCACCGCCGGCAACGCCTCGGGCGTCAACGATGGCGCCGCCGCGCTGCTGCTGGCCGACGAAAAGGCCGCCGCCCGCCATGGCCTGACCCCGCGCGCCCGCGTGGTCGGCATGGCCACGGCCGGCGTCGCGCCGCGCATCATGGGCATCGGCCCGGCGCCCGCCACGCTGAAGGTGCTGGCCCAGACCGGCCTGAAGCTGGAGCAGATGGACGTCATCGAACTGAACGAGGCGTTTGCCGCCCAGGGCCTGGCCGTGATGCGCCAGCTGGGCATCGCCGACAACGACCCGCGCGTGAACCCCAACGGCGGCGCGATCGCCCTGGGCCACCCGCTGGGCGCCAGCGGCGCGCGCCTGGCCACCACTGCGATCAACCAACTGCACCGCACCGGCGGCCGCTATGCGCTGTGCACCATGTGCATCGGCGTGGGCCAGGGCATCGCGCTGATCATCGAACGCGTGTAATCGCCCGGCGCGCAGCGGCTCGCTGCGCGCAGGAACGAAAAGGGAGCCCGCAGGGCTCCCTTTTCATGTCTGCGGGCGGACTTGCCTCAGGGCAGGCCGTCCAGCTTCTTGCCAGCCTTGATGCCGTGCTGCTCGAACCAGCCTTGGGCCATTTCCAGCGCGTAGCGCACCGGCTTCTTGGCGCAGTGCGGGTCTTCGGTCTGTGGCGCCATGTCCTCGATGTTGACGATCGTGCCATCGTCGGCGATAAAGGCAATCGAGAGCGGCAGCAGGGTGTTGCGCATCCAGAAGCACTGCACGTCGGGTTGTTCGAAGACGAACAGCATGCCGTCGTTGCCGGGCAGCTCCTTGCGGAACATCAGGCCGTCGCGGCGGGTCGCTTCCGTGTTCGCGACTTCTGCGCGGATAATATGGATGCCGGCCGAGAGCTGGGTGGTGGGCAGAGCGGCTTGCGGGCCGGTCAGCTGCGCGCCGGCCGCCGCGGGCAGTGCCATCGCGATGGCGGCCAGGGTTTTCGGCAGGAAGTTTCTGAAGAACGCTGTCTTGAACAACGTGAGGCTGACAGGAATTAAAACGGCGTTCTTGAGCATGGCCTGGCGTAATGAATGAAAAATAACAAGGCGGGGCTCGAAAGCCCCGCCTGAATAATGGCGCAACCTTACCGTTGCGCTTTAAAGGGTAACTCAGGCAGCCGTGATATTAAGCGCCTGTTTGCCTTTGGGCCCCTGAATAATCTCGAAGGCCACTTTCTGGCCTTCTTTCAGGGTTTTAAAACCATTCATCTGGATGGACGAAAAATGGGCGAACAGATCTTCACCGCCGTCGTCGGGCGTAATGAAGCCGAACCCCTTTGCATCGTTGAACCATTTGACGGTGCCCGTCGATTTGGGATTGTCCCCTTGGACGGCGGTTGCGGTCGTATCAGACATGCGGACTGCCTCATTGAATCGTATGTTGACGAAGGGCATCGCGGCCTAGACCCCTGTCCCCCCTCCGGCTTCCTGGCAGATTTTCGGTGCGTTGAAAACCCCAGAATGCGTGGATAATGCGCCGCTTTTCTTTGCGGCGTCAAGTATGGAAACTACGCATTTCTACGTGTAATTTTCCGTAAGTTACACGCTAGCCGTCCCCCGTTTAAATAGAATAGCGGCCCTATGAGTTCTACCTTGGATACCCAGCATGATTTGGCCGTCGAGAAGGCTCCGGCGCGCGCCGCGCCGCCTCCGATGTACCAGGTCCTGCTGCTGAATGACGACTACACCCCAATGGAGTTCGTCGTGAAAGTGCTGCAGAAGTTCTTCAATAAGAATCACGAAGAGGCCACGCGGATCATGTTGCAGGTGCATCACGAAGGGCGTGGTGTATGCGGGGTTTATCCCCGGGACCTCGCCGCCACGCGTATTGCGCAAGTGGCCCAATACGCGCGGGCGCGCCAGCATCCCCTGCAATGCGTGATGGAACCCGTCTGAACCCCAGAATCAATGCGCCGCCTGTCATGGCGGCGTTGTGTTGTCCGGTTATTTTGACAAGCAGTATCCGCGTACCCGAGAAGCGCGCGGAATGATCAGGTCGGCAGCTCCGCCGCAAAGGAGCAGTACGTCTGAATTTGAGTGAGCGGGAGATTTGCCGTGAGTGGAAAGATCAGCAAGGCCTGGCTGGCGACAGCCGGGGTCGTGGTATTGGCCGGCGCCATTGGCGTGGGCTGGTGGATGGGCAAGGAGCGCCAGTCCGCCACTCCGGCGCCAGCCGTCGTGTCGCAGCCCGCGACTGCGGGAGGCGGCGATGCCAAACCGGCGTTGCCCGCCAGCGCGGTGGTCGGCGCGGCCGATCCGTTTGCCGCGCTTTCCTGCCAACCGCGCCAATACAACGACACGCTGGCCCTGGCTGTGACTTTCACGCAACCGGTGGACGCCAAGGCCGATCTGGACAGTTATCTGCAGGTGACGGACACGGGCTCGGCTTCCGACAAGGACAGCGAATCGGCCGCCACCAACGGTGACCAGCCCGCCTCGGTACGGCCGGGCGACTCGGCGCCCAAGGGCAAGATCCTCAAGGGCAACTGGGTGGTGGGCGACAACCCCCGCATGGTCTATTTCCCC
>Ga0209699_100590_pt1 | contig 15967 bp, 16 predicted proteins | sample SynthPrep_1_END__FD_187204 | JGI IMG/M metagenome (GOLD analysis project Ga0209699, IMG submission 187204) | Synthetic microbial communities from Ohio, USA - SynthPrep_1_END_DS7_MetaG (SPAdes) (version 2) | ecosystem: Engineered > Bioreactor > Aerobic > Activated sludge | place: USA: Ohio...
GGTGAACTTGTCCATGCGGGTGGCGGTGGTCGGGCCCGCCGGGCCAACCACTTCGTCACCGACCGGATCGACCGGGCCGACGTAGTAGATGAAGCGGCCCTTGAGATCCACAGGCAGCGCTTCGCCCTTGTTCAGCATGTCGACCATGCGCTTGTGCGCAGCGTCGCGGCCGGTGAGCATCTTGCCGTTGAGCAGCACGGTTTCGCCCGGCTTCCAGCTCTGCACGTCTTCCGGGGTCAGGGTGTCGAGGTCGACGCGACGGGCACTGGGGCCTGCTTCCCAGACGATTTCCGGGTAGGCGTCCAGATCCGGGGCCTCCAGTGCGGCAGGTCCGGATCCGTCGAGCACGAAGTGGGCGTGGCGGGTGGCGGCGCAGTTGGGGATCATGCACACCGGCAGGCTTGCCGCGTGGGTCGGGTAGTCCATGATCTTCACGTCGAGCACGGTGGTCAGGCCGCCCAGGCCCTGGGCGCCGATGCCCAGCTGGTTGACCTTCTCGAACAGCTCCAGGCGCAGCTCTTCGATGCGGTTCTGCGGGCCACGGGCCTGCAGTTCGTGGATGTCGATGTGCTCCATCAGCACTTCCTTGGCCATCACCGCGGCCTTCTCGGCGGTACCGCCGATGCCGATGCCGAGCATGCCCGGCGGGCACCAGCCGGCGCCCATGGTCGGCACGGTCTTGAGCACCCAGTCGACGATGGAGTCGGACGGGTTGAGCATGGCCATCTTCGACTTGTTCTCGGAGCCGCCGCCCTTGGCCGCGACGTCCACTTCCACCTTGTCACCGGGGACGATGGAGTAGTGGATCACCGCCGGGGTGTTGTCCTTGGTGTTCTTGCGGGCACCGGCCGGGTCGGCCAGGATCGAGGCGCGCAGGACGTTTTCCGGCAGGTTGTAGGCGCGGCGCACGCCTTCGTTGATCATGTCGTCGACGCTCATGGTGGCACCGTCCCAGCGCACGTCCATGCCGACCTTGATGAATACGGTGACGATACCGGTGTCCTGGCAGATCGGGCGGTGGCCGGTGGCACACATGCGCGAGTTGATCAGGATCTGCGCCATGGAGTCCTTGGCGGCCGGCGACTCTTCCTTCAGGTAGGCCTCGTGCATGGCCTGGATGAAATCGACGGGGTGGTAATAGGAGATGAACTGCAGGGCGTCGGCGACGCTCTGAATCAGGTCGTCCTGCTTGATCACGGTCATTGGGGCGCTCCTCTATCAGGGAACATCTACAAGGAAGCGCCGAATCATGACCCGGCGCAACGGCGAAAAGGGTGTCGGGAATGGCTGTTGAGCGTGCTCCGCGACGGCCTGCAGGGTGGCTGCCAGCGATGACGGGCCACGAAAAAGGCGCGGCAGTATAACCCGCTGACCGCGACGGGCACAGCCGCCGAAGGTCGATGACAAAGGCTTTGGGCGGTTACCGGCGAACCAGCGATGCCCTGATGAACCTATTTGCAGTCACTCCCGCGAAGGTGGGAGTCCAGGCGCTTCGTGGCCCCTGGATGATTCCCCTGCGGGCCGGCGCAAGTGCTGCTCAGCGATGAAGCCGCTGTCCGCCTTCGCGGATGACGACTGCATCGGACCATCCCTAGGTTTTTTGTGATCACGGCGGTAGAGTACGGCAAGATGCCAGTATGGGACGGAGCCCATGAGCTCAACGACTCGCCGGGGAACGCAACGCAGCTTGCAGGGCCTCCTGCTCAAACGCTTCGCCATGGCCTTCGCTACCTACGCGATGATGGCGCTCGTCTGCTGGTTCGCCGTTTTCAATGGCCTCTTTCTCGGTTCGATCAGTACCGCTGCCTGGCTGACGCTTGGCGTATTCGGCAGCCAGCTGGTGTTTCTCTGGCTGTTTCTCTCCGGGCGCAATCTGCGTTTCGACGACCCCAGCCTGACCGAAGCCCAGGTGCTGGTCGCCTTGGCCTGGCAGCCACCGGTACTGGCGTTCTTCGACAGTGCGCGTGGCAGCATGATGGTCTTCTACGTGCTCATTCTCCTGTTCGGCGTGTTCCAGCTGCCGCCACGGGTATTCGTGCGTTGTGCCGTTTTCGCCTTCTTCGGTTTCACCGCGATGGTGCTGATCGAGGCTTATCGCATGCAGTTGGTCGATCCGGGCATCGCCTGGCTGCAAGTCTGGGTGCTGTTCATCCTGCTGGTCTGGCTGTGCCTGTTCTCCAGTTACGTGCAGGCCATGCGCAAGCGCATGCGTCAACGCCGCTTCGCGTTGCAGGCGCATCAGGACACCCTGCGCGGGATGATGCGCCAGCTCGAGGATCTGGTCGCCACCGACGAGTTGACCGGTCTGTTCAATCGCCGCCACTTCCTGCGCCTGGCCAGTCGTGAGTTGCAGCACATGAGCCACAGCCGGCAACATGGCCTGGCGCTGATCGACCTGGATCATTTCAAGCAGATCAACGATGCTCATGGCCATGCCGCCGGCGATCGTGTCCTGCAGACCTTCGCCGCCGTGGCTCGCGCCTGTCTGCGAGACGGCGACGTCATTGCCCGCTATGGCGGTGAGGAGTTCGTCCTGTTGTTGCCCAATACCGATGCCGACCAGTTCACCGCCTGTTGCGAGCGCTTGCGCGAAGCCTTCGCCAGAGCCGAACCGGTGGGCGTGCACGTGGAAAACCTCAGTCTCTCGGCCGGCATGACCCTGCTGTGCCCTGGTGATGATCTTGACGATGCCCTGCAGCGTGCCGACCAGGCGCTTTATCAGGCCAAGCGCGGTGGGCGTAACCGCTGTGAGGCCAGCTGGGAGGGCGCTGATGCCTGAGTTGCGGGTGGGGGCCCGGCACGTGCGGGTTGCCAGCCAGAGCAATCTGCTCGATGCCCTGCTAGCCGCTGGTATCGAGGTTCCCTACAGCTGTCGTGCCGGCAGCTGTCATGCCTGCCTGGTGCGTTGCGTGGCCGGAGAGCCACAGGATCGCCTGCCCGATGCGCTTGCGCCCGACAAGCGCGCCGAGGGTTGGCGCCTGGCCTGCCAGTGCCAGATGGTCGATGACCTCGAAGTGGAGCCCTTCGATCCGCAGCGCGACGGCATCGGCGCCCAGGTCGTCGCCCTCGACTGGCCCGGCGCGCATGTGTTGCGTCTGCGCCTGCAAGCGGCGCGCGCGCTGCGTTATCGCGCCGGGCAGCACCTCGTGCTGTGGAGCGCAGGTGGTGTGGCGCGCCCCTATTCGCTGGCCAGCCTGCCGGGCGAGGATGACTGGCTGGAGTTTCATATCGATTGCCGCCAGAGTGGCGCCTTCAGCGATGCTGCGCGCCATCTTAAGGTCGGCGACAGCCTGCGTCTGGGCGAGCTGCGCGGTGGTGCGCTGCACTACGACCCCGACTGGCAGACCCGGCCACTCTGGCTGCTGGCCGCCGGCACCGGTCTGGCGCCGCTGTACGGCGTGCTGCGCGAAGCCTTGCGCCAGGAGCATCGTGGTGCGATTCGCCTGCTGCATGTTGCCCATGACTCTGCCGATCACTACCTGAGCAGCGAGCTTCAGACGCTGGCCAGCGAACATGGCCACCTGCAGGTCGATCTGGTGACGGCGGCGCAGTTGCCGGCTGCTTTGGCCGAACTGCGCCTTGTTTCGCGCCAGACCCTCGCCTTACTCTGCGGCCACCCGAAGACGCTCGACAGCTTCGCGCGACGCCTCTACATGGCGGGTTTGCCGCGTGGCCAGATGCTCGCCGACGTCTTTCTGACCCGCGCATAGCAGTGGTGCGCGTGGCGCACCCTACTGGAGTCTCGGCATGAGCGAACACCTGCATATCGAACGTGATCGCGGTCTACTGACCCTGCGCATGCAGCGGCCGGACAAGAAGAACGCACTGACCCGCGCCATGTACGCCGGCATGGCCGACGTGCTGGACGAGGCGGATCGTGACGGGGCGATACGTGCGGTGTTGCTGACCGGTGGCGAGGACTGCTTCACCAGCGGCAATGATGTCGCCGACTTTCTCCAGGCGCCTCCCAACGGACTGAACAGTGAAGTGTTCCACTTCATGCGTGCGCTGTTCGAGTTCTCCAGGCCGGTGGTCGCTGCGGTGGCGGGGCCCGCTGTCGGGATCGGCACCACGCTGTTGCTGCATTGCGACCTGGTCTACGTCAGCCGCAGCGCGCAGTTGAAGATGCCCTTCGTCAATCTCGGTCTGTGCCCTGAGTACGGTTCCAGCCTGATTCTGCCGCGTCTGCTCGGTCATGTGCGGGCAGCGGAGCTGTTGCTGCTTGGCGAAAGCTTCTCGGGGGCGCAGGCTGCCGAGTGGGGTATCGCCAACCAGGTGCTGGACGATGGTGCCGCGACCCTGGCGATGGCCCGGGAGATGGCCGAGCGTTTCCTTGAGCTGCCACCGTCGGCGGTGCTCGACAGCAAGCGTCTGATGCGTGCGCCGGGGCGGGAGGAGTTGCGCAGGGTGATCGAAGAGGAAGGAGCCCTGTTCGGTCAGCGGCTGCGTTCCCCCGAGGCCATCGAGGCGCTGACGGCCTTCATGCAGCGTAGAAAACCGGACTTTTCCAGCTTCGCCTGAGCGCATCCATGTAGGGTGCGTCGCTCGGTGCAGGAGCCATCTGCGCGGGCCCCAGAGAGAAACGCCGCGTTCTCTGGTGGGAGAACGCGGCGTTTTCCGATGAGGGCAAGCAAGGCTCGCTCGGACGAGGGTACGTCTGCGCGTCTTGCCGGGCCCTGCCTTCAGATGTCGAAGTCGTATTCGGCCAGTTGCTTGTGCAGGCGACGCTCTTCGAGGAAATTGTCGATGATGCGACGCTTGGTCAGATTGGTCTTGGCGACTTCCACCGCAGGCTCGGCATCGTCTGCATCGTCCGCGACAAAGTCTTCGTCCAGTTCGAGATCTTCTTTGTCAGTGCTCATCTATTTCACTCCAGGCCAGCTAGCGGGGCCATTTGCGCACCTTATAGCGGCAAATATAGAGCGGGTAAAAAAGATTTTTTCAATCAGAAGATCGTCGGATTCTATAGCCGATCAATCGTCGGAGGTCTTGGCCTTGTACTCGCACAGATCCTCGATGCGGCAGGCGCCACAGCGCGGTTTGCGTGCGGTGCAGACGTAGCGTCCGTGCAGGATCAGCCAGTGGTGTGCATCGAGCAGATAATCCCTGGGCACGAACCTGAGCAGTTTCTTCTCCACTTCCACCACGTTCTTGCCCGGTGCGATGCCGGTGCGGTTGCTGACCCGGAAGATGTGCGTGTCCACGGCCATGGCCAGTTGGCGGAAGGCGGTGTTGAGCACCACGTTGGCAGTCTTGCGGCCGACGCCGGGCAGGGCTTCGAGATCCTCGCGGTTGTCGGGCACCTGGCTGCCGTGTTTTTCGATGAGCAGGCGGCAGGCCTCGATGACGTTCTTCGCCTTGCTGTTGTACAGACCGATGGTCTTGATGTACTCGGAGAGGCCTTCGACGCCCAGGGCGTAGATCGCTTCCGGGGTGTTGGCCACCGGGAACAGCCTGGCCGTGGCCTTGTTGACGCTGACGTCGGTGGCCTGGGCTGACAAGGTCACCGCCACCAGCAACTCGAAGGGCGTGGTGTAGGCAAGCTCGGTCTTGGGTTCGGGGTTGTCTTCGTGCAGGCGACGGAAGATCTCGAGGCGTTTGGCGGCGTTCATCGGGCTTTTTCTGATGTGTAGTGACGGAGCAGGGCGAGCAGCACACCGAGCAGGATAAACACCCCGGCCGCCTGCGTCAGCAACGGCAGGCCGGTCAGCAGTTGCCAGCCGGTGAAAGCCGGGCCGAACAGCCAGTCGCCATGAGCCAGCAGGCTGCCCTGGCCGAGCGATTCACGCAGGCTACCGAGCAACAGTGCCAGCCCGAGCAGTGCCAGGCCAGGGCGCAGGCCGATCCAAGGGCCGGGCGATGGCTGATGCGCCAGGGCCAGGCAGGGCAGCACCAGCAGGGCCAGACTCAGGCTCAGCGCATCGGCCAGTTCGGCGCTGAGCAGTTGCAGCAGCATGTCGCCAATCCCTACGCACAGGGCACCGATCATCAGCGCTGCCAGGGCCAGCTGAATGGCATCGAGGCGGTTGCGCAACGGCATCAGGCCCAGGCCACATAAAAGCAGCGTCAGCAGGCCGAACAAGCCCAGCGTGACGGCCTTGATCAGCAGATCGGTGGCGCCCAGCAGAGGCGCCAGGGCAAGCACGATCGGCAGACGTTTCATGGGCGTACTCCCAGCAGGCGTTCACGCTCCGCTGTGTAGAAAAGCAGGGCAGCCTGTAGCGCATCGCGAACCGAGCGAGAGGTGATGGTCGCTCCGGCGATCTGGTCGATAGCCCCACCGTCAGCCTTCAGCGCCCAGTCGTCGCCGACTCGCAGGCCATCGAACGCTTTCAGCCAGGTTCGTCGTTGCGGCGCGCCGAGGTCGGCCAGGCCAGGTGTTTCGCGTTGTTCCAGCACCTTGCTGGCGATCAGGCTGCCGTCCACGGCGATGGCTACCAGCAGGCGAATCGGCCCTTCGTAGCCGCGCACGCTGACCGTCAGCAGCACGGCGCTCGGTGTGCCATTCAGGCGTGCCAGGTAACCCGGTTCGGCGTGAGGGTTACCCAGCAGGCCGCCGGCGGGCAGGGTGATGGGCTCCTGCAACGGGTGGTTGTCGTAGCTTCCAGCCGGGAGCAGGTCGAGCAGCTGTCTTTCCGCCGCCAGCTGGCGTTGCCGTTCGATACCCGGTGTGGCCCATTGCTGGAGTGCGCCGAGCAGCCCGGCGATGCCGAGGGCGAGGGCTGCGAGCAGCAGGCCGGGCTTCATCGCCGTGCTCCCAGTGCGTCGAGGCGGGTGACGCACAGATTCATCAGCAGCACGGCGAAGGCAACGCCGTCGGGGTAGCCGCCCCAGGTACGGATCGCATAGGTGAGCAGGCCGACGCCGATGCCGAAACAGAGCTGGCCGCGCGGCGTACTGGCGCCACTCACCGGCTCGCTGGCGATGAAGAAGGCGCCGAGCATGGTCGCGCCGCTGAACAGGTGCAGCAGCGGCGAGCCGTTGGAGTCCGAGCCGCTACCGTTCCAGCACAGCAGGCTGATGACGAACAGTGCGCCGAGCATGCCCAGCGGAGCCTGCCAGCGAATCACCCGCTGTTGCAGGAGGAATGCGCCACCGGCAAGAAACGCCAGGTTGACCCACTCCGCGCCATGGCCGCCGATCCCGCCGAAGGCCGGGTGGTTGGCGAACAGTTCGTCGATGGTCAGGCGATCGTTGTGGCGCAGCGTGTCGAGTACCGTTGCCTGGCTCCAGCCATCGGGCAGGCCGCTGCCGAAGGTGAAGACCTGGCCCAGCGCTGCCGGCAGGTCATGGCCGGTACCGGACGCCGACCATTGGCTCATGTAGGCGGGGAAGGCGATCAGGGCGAAGGCGTAGCCGAGCATGGCCGGGTTGAACGGGTTGCGCCCGAAACCGCCGAACAGTGCCTTGCCGAACAGGCTGGCGAATGCCGCGCTGAGCACGGTCAGCCACCAGGGTGCGTAACCCGGCAGTGCCAGGGCAAGCAGGGTGGCGCTGACCAGGCCGCTGCCTTCGCCCAGCCAGGGGCGCTCGAACAGCTGATAGGCAGGCTGCGGCTGACGGCGCAGGTGGCGTACCAGCCAGTCGCAGGTGCAGCCGGTCAGGCAGGCGAGCGACAGCTGTATCAGTACGCCCCAGCCGTTGAACCACGACAGCACCAGTGCAGCGGGCAGGCAGGCGAGCAATACCCGTTGCATGGCAGGGCGTGGGTCGAAGCTGGCAGGCGGTTGAAAAACTACCTGCGTGGTCGCGACTTCGTTAACGGCAGGCTGGGACGCCAGCCCGGTCAAAAGCTCATTTACAGCTCGTAAATTCCGCTTTCTCGCCTGCTTTCGCCTCATATCGACTGCCTCGCTTACGTTCTCTAACGGCCTGCCGGTTCAGCCGCGCTGGTAGTCATCGAGGCGTTGCTCGGCCGTGGCCAGACGCTGGCGTGCGGCCTCCATCGTCGCGGCGTCGAGTGCGTTCGGGTCGGCTGCCAGGCGGCGCTCCAGGCGATGTACTTCGGCGCGGGCATAGGCCAGCGTGGTTTTCAGATCGCGCAGTTGCCTGTCCACCGGCTGCTTGTCGATCCGTACCAGATCCGGTACCGGCTTGCCGCTGTTGTCTTCGGCAGCATGCAGCGCCCGTTCGGCATCGGCCAGTTTCTGACGCAAGGTGTGCAGGGTTTCATCGTTCGCGCCTTCGCGCTCGGCCTTGGCCAGGGCGGTACGGCTCATGGCCAGGTGAACCTTGGCCTGCTTCAGGGCTGCGATACCCGGCGTCTGAGCGGCCGGGGGCGGTGCAGGCAGGGCATCCAGAGCGTTTTGCGCCTTGTCGGCGGCCGCACGCAATTCCTCAACCTGGCGTTGCAGTTCGGCGCTGCCATGCTGGGCGAACTGTTTCTCGGCCTTGGCCAGAACCACCCTGGCCATGGTCGCTTCCATCTTCAGACGTTTGTAGGTCTCGTCGCTGCCGGCCACGGGCTGAACCAGCGGTGCCGCCACCGCGACTGCCCGCTCTGCCGGTGCGCGTGCGCTGCGCTCGGCCTGGCGTTGCTTCTCGTTCTCCAGCAGACGCGCCTGGCGGGCGTCGTGACGCTGACGGAACTGATCGGCGCGCTCGCGCTGCTGGCGAGCCTCCCCTTCGGCCAGGGGCAGGATGTCGATGCAGTCGACCGGACAGGGAGCTACGCACAGTTCGCAGCCGCTGCACTCGTCACGGATCACCGTGTGCATCAACTTGGCCGCGCCGACGATGGCGTCCACCGGGCAGGCCTGGATGCACTTGGTGCAGCCGATGCATTCGGCCTCGCGGATGAAGGCGATCTGCGGCGCAACCTCCGGCAGCTCGAGCGGCAGATAGGGGCGCTGCAACAGCTGCGCCAGGGCATGGACGGTCGCGCTGCCACCGGGTGGGCACTTGTTGATCGCTTCGCCCTGGGCGATGCCCTGGGCGTAGGGCAGGCAACCGGGGTGCCCGCATTTGCCGCACTGGGTCTGCGGTAGCAGGGCGTCGATGGCGCGAATGCGGGCATCGTTGCGCAGGGCCGGGTTCATAGCGCCCCCATGCCGTTGAATCCGAGCAGGGCAAGACTCATCAGGCCGGCACCGATCAGCATGATCGGCGTGCCGCGAAAGGCCGCCGGCACGTCGCACGCTTCGACGCGTGCCCGCAGGTCATCCAGCAGTTGCAGCGCCAGCCAGAAGCCCAACCCACCAGCCAGCCCCAGCGCCATCGCCGTGGTGAAGCTTTCCAGCGAGCGGGCCAGCAGCATGGCGCCCAGCCCGTTGCCGAGCAGGATCATCCACAGACCCGGTTGCGCCAGCTCGGTCCGCCAGCGGGCCAGCAGTCGGGGCACGATCCCGGCCAGCGCCGCGAGCGCCGCAAGACCGACGAGCAGGAACAGGTCAGGCAGGGCGAGTGTCTGCAACAGGCGCTCGATCAGCCAGGCGAGGGGAACTGCCAGCAGGATCAGCGTGGCGGCGCAGGGGCCGAGTGCCTGCATGCGCGCAGGGCGCAGAGCCTCGGCGGCCAGCGGCAGGCCGAGTGACAGGTGGCTGATCAGCGCGGCGCCCATCAGGGCGAAAAGAAAATCGGTCATGCGGATCGCGTATGGGGCTGATGACGGCCGCGTATTATCCGGGGCGCGGCGCGGGGGTACAACCACGCCGGTTGTCGCGGGCTTCAGCCCTTTGGCCGCGTCAGGCGACGCCAGAGCTTGCGCAGCAGCAGGGCGACGGGGAACAGCACGAGCAGGAACGGCAGGCTGTAGCCGATGAATTCGATCAGGTTGGCGGTGCCTTCGGCGAGGTTGTCCTCGAGGCGCGAGATGGCTTCCCCGATACGGCCCAGCGCCGAGCGTTCGTAGGGACTACTGAGGTTAAGGGTCAGCAGGTTGGTGTCCAGACGGCGTTGCTGCTGGGCAGCTTCCTGGGCGATGGCCTGCAACTGCACCGCCACGGCGGCCTGTTCGCGAGCCAGGGCCAGCAGGTCTGCAACGGCGAGGTCGTCGCGTTTCTCGAACTGTTGCAGGGTCTGTTGCTGGCGCAGCAACTGCTCGTGCTGGCGACGGTTGTCGCTCACGGCCAGGGCCAGATCCTCGGCGCGGGTGGTGCGGCTGGTCAGTTGGCCGCCTTCGCTGGCGAGGCGGGTAATGGCTTCGACGCCATCCGGGACGATGCGCAGGGTCAGTTCGCCGCGGGGAGCATGACCGCTGCCCTGCTGGGCGGCGATCAGGCTGCAGGCGCCGAAACGCTCGCTCAGGCAGGCTTGGCGGGTGACTTCCAGGCGTTCGCCAATGCGCTCGGCCGGCAGCTCGATGTCGACATGATGCTCATAGGCCAGATAGCTGTCGGCCTTGTTGCGTTCGCCTTGCAGAGCGCCACCGAGTGGCATGCCCGACGGGTCGGAGCAACCCGCCAGGAGCAGCAGAAAAGGTGCAACCTTCCATGGTTTCATCGTCGCCTCCCTGGCTCGCTGATCACTTGACGCGTTGACCCGGCCTGGCGCCGCTGTCCGGGCTGAGCAGGTAGATTTCCTCACCGCCCGGGCCGGCAGCCAGCACCATGCCTTCGCTGATGCCGAACTTCATCTTGCGCGGTGCCAGGTTGGCCACGTACAGGGTCAGACGGCCTTCCAGCTTGCTCGGATCCGGGTAGGCGGACTTGATGCCGGAGAACACGTTGCGCTTCTCGTCACCGATATCCAGCGACAGGCGCAGCAGCTTGTCGGCGCCTTCGACGAACTCGCACTTCTCGATCAGCGCGATGCGCAGGTCGACGGCTGCGAAGGCGTCGAAGTTGATCTCGGCGGCCAGCGGGTCTTTTTCAAGCTCGCCATTGCCCCGGTTGGCGCTCCCGTTGGGCGTGGCGGCTTCGGCGGCCAGGTCTTCCCTGGAGGCTTCGACCATGGCGTCGATCTTCGCCGGCTCGATACGGGTCAGCAGCGGGTTGAACGGATTGAGCTGATGATCGGCCAGCGGCGTGCTCAGGTCGTTCCAGGTCAGCGCCGGGACGTTGAGGAAGGTCTCGGCGTCGGCCGCCAGTTTCGGCAGCACCGGCTTGAGCATGATTACCAGCTGACGGAACAGGTTGATGCCCAGGGCGCAGATTTCCTGCACCTCGGCCTGCTTGCCCTCGACCTTGTTCAGCGCCCACGGTGCCTTGTCGGCGATCCAGGCGTTGGCGCGGTCGGCCAGAGCCATGATCTCGCGCATGGCGCGGGAGAAATCACGCGCTTCGTAGGCTTCGGCGATGCCGGGGGCGGCTGCCTGGAACGCCTCCCACAGAGCGGGCTCGGGGTTGGCGGTGACCAGCACGCCGTTGTTGCCCTTGTGGATGAAGCCGGCGCAGCGGCTGGCGATGTTCACCACCTTGCCGACCAGATCCGAGTTGACCTTCTGCACGAAGTCCTCGAGGTTCAGGTCGAGGTCGTCCACGCCACGGCCCAGCTTGGACGCGTAGTAGTAGCGCAGGTATTCCGGGTTCAGGTGCTGCAGGTAGGTGCGCGCCTTGATGAAGGTGCCGCGCGACTTGGACATCTTCTGCCCGTTCACCGTCAGGTAGCCATGCACGTTCACCGCGCTCGGCTTGCGGTAGCCGGCGCCTTCGAGCATGGCCGGCCAGAACAGGGCGTGGAAGTTGACGATGTCCTTGCCGATGAAGTGGTACAGCTCGGCCGTCGAGTCCTTGCCCCAGAACGCATCGAAGTCGAGATCCGGGCGGCGTGCGCAGAGGTTCTTGAAACTGGCCATGTAGCCGATCGGTGCGTCCAGCCAGACGTAGAAGTACTTGCCCGGCTCGCCGGGAATCTCGAAGCCGAAGTAGGGCGCATCGCGGGAGATGTCCCACTCCTGCAGGCCGCCATCGAGCCATTCGGCGATCTTGTTGGCCACCGCTTCCTGCAACGCGCCGGAACGCGTCCACTGCTTGAGCATGGCCTCGAAGTCCGGCAGCTTGAAGAAGAAGTGCTGAGACTCCTTGAGCACCGGGGTGGCACCGGAGATTGCCGATTTCGGATTCTTCAGCTCGGTGGGCGAATAGGTGGCGCCGCACTTCTCGCAGTTGTCGCCGTACTGGTCGTCGGTGCCGCATTTCGGGCAGGTGCCCTTGATGAAGCGGTCGGCGAGGAACATGCCCTTCTCGGGGTCGAAGTACTGGGTCACCGCACGTGTGGCGATATGGCCCTTGTCGCGCAGCGCCAGGTAGATGGCGGCAGACAGCTCGCGGTTTTCGTCCGAGTGGGTCGAATGGTAGTTGTCGAAATCCACGCCGAAATCGGCGAAATCGGCCATGTGCTCGGCGCGCACGCCATCGATCAACTGCTCCGGGGTGATGCCTTCCTTCTCGGCGCGCAGCATGATCGCCGAACCGTGCGCATCGTCGGCGCAGACGTAGATGGCCTGGTTGCCCCGCAGCTTCTGGAAGCGCACCCACATGTCGGTCTGCACGTACTCGAGCATGTGCCCGAGGTGAATCGAACCGTTGGCATAGGGGAGGGCGCTGGTAACAAGAATCTTGCGGGCTTCGCTCATGGTGGTCGGCTGCACTGGTAAAACAAAGGGAGTCGGCAACTATAAAGCAGCGGGCAGTTGCAAGCCACCTGCGCCGAGGCTGCCGTGCGCAGCGGATGAGTCGATGCAGACGGGGCCGCTCGCGGCAGCCTGCGGTATCATGCCCGCCTGTTTCACTCAACCTTTCGGAGCCATCCATGAGTGCCGTTACCCGCGAAGCGGTGGAAGCCTGCCTGCGTCAGCTTGTCGATCCCCATCTCGATCAGGATCCGGTCAGTGCCGGCTGCCTGCGCGAAGTGGACATCCAGGGCGGCAAGGTACGGGTGCGTCTGCAACTGGGTTATGCGGCCGGCCTGTTCAAGAGCGGCTGGGCGCAGATGCTGCAAATGGCGCTGGAGAACCTCGATGGCGTGGCGTCGGCGCAGGTACAGATCGATTGCGTGATCGAGTCGCACCAGGGCCAGGCCCAGGTTCCGGCGTTGGGCAACGTGAAGAACGTCATCGCCGTGGCTTCGGGCAAGGGCGGCGTGGGCAAGTCCACCACCGCCGCCAACCTGGCCCTGGCGCTGGCGCGTGAAGGTGCGCGGGTGGGCATCCTCGATGCCGATATCTACGGCCCCAGCCAGGGCATCATGTTCGGTATCCCTGCGGGCACCCGGCCGCAGGTTCGCGATCAGAAATGGTTCGTGCCGCTCGAGGCCCACGGCGTGCAGGTGATGTCGATGGCCTTTCTCACCGACGACAATACGCCGATGGTCTGGCGCGGGCCGATGGTCAGCGGCGCGCTGCTGCAACTGATCACCCAGACCGCCTGGGACAACCTCGACTACCTGGTGGTGGACATGCCGCCGGGCACCGGTGACATCCAGCTGACTCTGGCGCAGAAGGTGCCGGTGGCAGGCAGCGTGATCGTCACGACCCCGCAGGATCTGGCCCTGCTGGATGCCAAAAAGGGCGTGGAAATGTTCCGCAAGGTGCATATCCCGGTACTGGGCGTGGTGGAGAACATGGCCGTGCACATCTGCTCCAACTGTGGCCATGCCGAGCACCTGTTCGGCGAAGGCGGCGGCGAGAAGCTGGCGGCGCAGTATGGCGTCGAACTGCTGGCTTCGTTGCCACTGTCGATGGCCATTCGCATGCAGGCCGATGATGGCAAGCCGACCACGGTGGCCGATCCGGAGAGCCAGATCGCCATGATCTATCAGGATCTGGCGCGCAAGGTCGGTGCGCGGATCGCCATGGCGGGCACGGTGGCCATGCCGAACATCGAGATCAGTGACGACTGACAGCGGCTGCGAAGCGGCCATCCGATGACCCTCTCCCATTCATGGCAGAGGGCGCCCGAAGGGCGGCAGAGGGCGATGCAGGCGACTCGGTACTGATGACCCTCTCCTGCGCCCCTCGTTCTGGATATCCCGGCGTCGCTCGACCGCCTCCATGCAGCCGTCTCCCATTCATGAGAGAGGGGGACGTCTGGATGCGTGACTTTCTCGCGCCCATGAAAAAGCCCCGCACTGGGCGGGGCTCTCTCGAAGCAGGGTCAGAACAGGTTAGATAACCTGAACTTCCTCAGCTTGCATGCCTTTCTGACCACGGGTGGCCACGAAGGAAACCTGCTGACCTTCTTTCAGGGTCTTGAAGCCGTCGCTCTGGATGGCTTTGAAGTGTACGAACAGGTCGTCACCGGATTGCGGGGTGATGAAGCCGTAGCCTTTCTCATCGTTGAACCACTTGACGGTGCCAGTCTGACGATTGGACATGTGATGTCTCCTAACAAAAGTAATAACAGCCCTGGAAAAGCCCAGGCCGGGACTGAGTGCAACGAGTACTAGGAGTCGGACGATGTTTGGATCGAGATCTGGGCATCTAGTAGCGATTCGCGGTGACACATGCAGCACAGTGGGGACACCATACGTGTTTTTATCGCCAAGTGCGATGCTCCGTTCAGCTTTTTTGCAAAATATCACCGTAGCCAGAGGCCGCAATCTTTGATGCGTGGCGCCGGCCTCGGTAAGATGCGCTCACTTTTTTCGCAATAGCCCAATTCAGGACTCCCCGCCATGAGCATCAAATCGGACAAGTGGATTCGCCGCATGGCCCAGGAACACGGGATGATCGAGCCGTTCGTCGAGCGCCAGGTGCGAGGTGCCGATGCCAGTCGCGTCATCTCCTACGGCGTTTCCAGCTACGGCTACGACGTGCGCTGCGCCGATGAATTCAAGGTCTTCACCAACATTCACTCGGCTGTGGTCGACCCGAAGAATTTCGACGAGAAGAGCTTCGTCGACATCAAGAGCGACGTCTGCATCATTCCGCCGAACTCCTTCGCCCTGGCTCGTACCGTCGAATACTTTCGTATCCCGCGTGACGTGCTGACCATCTGCCTGGGCAAGAGCACCTATGCGCGCTGCGGCATCATCGTCAACGTCACCCCGCTGGAGCCGGAGTGGGAAGGCCATGTGACCCTGGAGTTCTCCAACACCACCAACCTGCCGGCAAAGATCTATGCCAACGAAGGCGTGGCGCAGATGCTGTTCCTGCAATCCGACGAAGCCTGCGAGGTGTCGTACCGTGATCGCGGCGGCAAGTATCAGGGCCAGACCGGCGTGACGCTGCCCAGGGCCTGAGTCCCGGTTCGTTCGAAAAATCCGCTGCCAGGCAACTGGCAGCGGATTTTTTTATGCCCTGGAAAAGGTGCGGGTTGCGTGACCCGGCCAGGTGCCATTGCCGATGCCGGTGAAGCAGAGGTTGCCGGCGCAACTGTGCGATGCCACGACCCTGTGCGTGGTGAAAGTGCGCATCGACTCATCCTGTGGATCGCTGGGCCCGGCGCATTCATCGTCCGGTCGATCGGGACGGTCTGAAAAAGTCTTCATTCCTGCGAATGTGCGACAGCGGCTTCATCGCTGAACAGCGCTTGCGCTGTCCTCGAGGATGTTCTGAAAAAGCCATTTATCGTCGCTCCCGCGAAGGCGGGAGCCCAGGAATTTTGCAGGTTCTGGATTCCCGCCTACGCGGGAATGACGAGGTTTTCAGCGTTTCCTTGAGGGGAATCATCCAGAGGCCACGAAGCGCCCGGGCCCCCGCCTTGGCGGGACTGATCAGGAATGACTTTTCAGGGTATTTCTCGCTTCGCAACGAGAGCAGGTGTCAGCGAATACCCCTCACCCACTATGCACGTCGACGAGAGTGCAGGTGCCAGTTGAATGATCCGCATGTAATGAATGTATATAACCAGCTGAAGTTCATGCATGGGCATCAAGTAGGCGTGCGCAGGTTGTGAAAAGGAGCATCTACACGTTCGAATGTTTCATGGGGCGGTCAGTTGCCCGGCTTCCGAATTAAATGGGTTTGCGCCATTTCTTATCGGTATTACAGGTAAATAACAGGCAGGTTTTCATTGCCTGTTCAGTGTTCATTCAGCGCTTGTTCGGCATTTTTCTTGGGGCCTTGGGGCCTTGGGGCCTTGGGGCC
>Ga0209699_100593_pt1 | contig 15874 bp, 3 predicted proteins | sample SynthPrep_1_END__FD_187204 | JGI IMG/M metagenome (GOLD analysis project Ga0209699, IMG submission 187204) | Synthetic microbial communities from Ohio, USA - SynthPrep_1_END_DS7_MetaG (SPAdes) (version 2) | ecosystem: Engineered > Bioreactor > Aerobic > Activated sludge | place: USA: Ohio...
TGGTCGATTGGCGGCAGGCATCCTGTTTGGCGATGCGCAGGCCTCTCTGAAGCCGATCGCCGCGACCTACAACGGCAGCTATTACGAGGTGAAATACTCGGTTGTCCTGCCGCCGCGCAGCCGTAAGGTCCTAGTGCAGTATGCCGTGCAGCACCAGAACCGGGCCGAGGCCAGGCGCGTTCTGGACATGCTCTCGGCGGCGAGCTTCGAAGAGCAGTACCTGACCGTTGAAGAACACCGTGACATCGCCAACTGGCCAACCCAGGTCGACAGCGACCTGGATGGGCTTGCCGATGCCGATGAAGTTCCGATGGGCCTCGATCCGCTCGATGTCGATAGCGACGGCGATGGTCTGTACGACGGTTTCGAGCATCGCTACGGCTTCGATCCTCTGGTCGCTGACGGGCAGGCCCAGATCGATACCGACGGCGATGGTCTCGATAACCTGCAGGAGCAGGAAGCCGGTACTCATCCGCGAGTGGCGGACACCGATGGCGACGGTCTGAGCGATGGCGACGAGGTGCTGTTGTACCTGTCCAACCCGTTGACCCGTGACACCGACCTGGATCGTGTGCTGGATGCCGACGAGGTCAACCGTGGCACCCGACCGGATCTCGCCGACAGCGATGGAGATGGGCTCGACGATTATGCCGAGATCTATTCCCACGGCACCGATCCGTTGAAGACGGACAGTGACGATGATGGTATGCCGGACAAGTTCGAGGTCGACCACAACCTGCTCAACGTCAGTGCTCAGGACGATAGCGACAACGACGGTCTGACCAATCTGGAAGAGTTCCTGGCCGGCACTCTGCCGCGCAATGCCGACACCGATGGCGATGAGCTGCTGGACGGCTGGGAAGTGAAGGGAGTGCCGGCGAGCGATCCACTCAAGGCGGACACCGATGCGGGTGGTCGTCGTGATATCAACGAACGCTTCGTGGATGGTACCGACCCCACACTGGCCGGTGACGATCGCCCGAATATAGGTGGTTATCGCACGGTCAGCGATGAGAACAATCGTTCCTTTACCTTCGCCGAAAACGGCGATGGGTACTCGAGCACCGGAAGCGCAATCAATAGCAATCGAGCATTCCGCCTATACGTCAACGGCAATACCTACAATTACTGGTACAACCATGCGACCAGCAGCGCCAATGGTCGCGAGTACCACTACGAAGCTCGGCGCATGGACAATCTGGTCGTCAGCCGCCGGGTTCTGGTGCCCAGTGTCGGCGGTGCCTATGCACGCTACCTGGAGATTCTGGACAATCCGACTGCGCAGGAGCAGGTGGCGACCGTTCGCTTGCAGTCCTACTACGGTGCGTCGAACGACAGCCAGGTTTCGGTCGTCACCAGCAGTGGTGATGCGCAACTGACTACTGCGGACGACTTCATTGCCCTGCGCGATACGGCCTTGGCCACTCGTCCGGTGTTGCTGCACGTATTCGCCGGTAACGACCAGCGTCGCCAGGGTACAAGTCGTGCCAGTCAGAATGGCCGCCTGTGGGAAACCGAATATCAGGTCAGCGTTCCTGCGGGTGGGCGGCGTGTGGTGATGCACTTCGCCACGCTGGAGGGCTCCACCGAGTCTGCGCTGGTCATGGCCGACAAGCTGCGTCGTCTGAGAGACGTGGGCCTGGATAATCTCGATGCCGATGTGGCCGGCAAGGTCGTGAACTTCTTCGCCTTCTATGACCGGGACGAAGACGGTCTCAGTGATGCGGACGAAATTCGTCTGGGCACGGATATCGACAATCCCGACAGCGATGGTGATGGTATTCCGGATGGGCAGGATGCCGAACCCCTGGTGCCGGACACCACCGCACCGCATGTCGATATCGTCCCGCTCGAGATGAAGCGTCGCTATGCCGGACAGAGCCTCGAGATCACGGCGAACATTTCGGATAACGGACTGATCCGTCGAGTCGAACTGTTCCAGGACGGCGAGCTGCGTGAAACCCGTTCTCAGGGTGGCCAGCAGACCTTCTCCGTGTTGCTGCCCGACTCTGCTCGAAGCCGGCTGAGCCTGCGGGTCACCGACAGCAATGGCAACGTTGCCGAGGCAGAGGTCAGCGTTGCTATCCATGACACACCTGAAATCCGTTTGAGCGGCAGGGTGGTGGATGCGCTGAATCAGCCAGTGGTCGGCGTAGAGGTCGATGTGCTGGGCACGAAAGTCGATACCGATGCACAAGGGCGCTTCAGTGTTTCGCTGTTCACCATCGAGCGAGAGTTTGATGTGATCGCTAATACGTTGTTCGGTGCGCAGGAGATGCAGGCCAAGAAACGTATTCAGCTGACATCGATGGAAGATCTTGTCGATTTGGGGGATATCGGCGACTTGAAACTACTTGGTGTAGGGCGTCGCGCAGTAAATCCGATTCCCCAGAGTGAGCTGATTTTTGAAGGTAGTGAGTGGAACTACAATAAGGTTCTCAATAACCAGTATCGTTGGGATTTCTATACCTATTACGGAAACGTTGAGTATGGAACCGACAATGCCTTCAGTAGTGCCCAGTACCTCACCGTCCAAGGCAGTAATTTCACCAACAGTGAATCGGCGCGTTACTGGCTGCGCCTCGACGGGCGTGAGTTGACCTATCCTGTTCGGCAAATGAGTGGGCTTCGAGTGCAGCGCAAGGTATACGTGCCTGCCGAGCGTAGCTATGCACGCTTCATGGAGATATTCGAAAACCCGAGTAATCAGCCTTTGACGGTTCAGGTCAGGGTCAACGGAAATTTCTATAACGAAGGTAATCGCAGCATTATCGCCACGTCGTCGGGCGATCAACAGTTCGATAGCAATGACCGCTATTTGTTGACCGATGATGCTAGTGACCTCAGTGGGCGACCGGCTACCGGTATCCTGTTCGGTGGCTTCGAGGCGTTAAGCCAACCAAGCGCGGTTTCGGGCAGTCAAAATAACTATAACGTGACTTACAACCTGACGGTGCCCGCGGGCGGACGTCAAATACTTATGCACTTTGCTGTGCAGAACCATAGTCGTATCGAGGCCAAACGTATTCTCGATGAACTGAGTGATCCCAACTTCGCTGAGGACGGTCTGACCAATGAAGAACTGCGTGACCTCGTCAACTGGCGCACGCTCGTCGACTCTGATAATGACGGTATGCCGGATGCAGACGAGATTCCGCTGGGTCTCGATCCGCTGAATCCGGATTACGACAATGACGGTATTCCGGACGGTCGTGACAGCGAGCCGAAAACACCCGACCAGACGCCGCCGACCATAATGATCGAGCCGCCTGTTGGCCCCTTTTATACGGGTGAGCCGCTGGCCCTGAATATCAGCGTTCAGGACGACGGTATCGTGAGGAACGTGGAGCTTTGGCAAGATGGCGTACTGCTGACTACTCGCGACACTTCGGGCTCCTTCTCTCACACTCTGGTGTTGCCGGAAGAGGTCGGTACGACCCAGCTTGAAGTGCGTGCCACGGACAGCAACGCCAACAGCAGCTTGGAAACGCTCTCGCTGGATGTCGAGCCAGTGCCGCTGAGCAGCATCACTGGGCGGGTGGTCAATCAGCTCGGACGACCGGTCGCGGGTGTCAGTGTCTCGCTAAGACAACCAACGGATGGCGAGGGCCCTGTACTGTCCAGAGCGATGACTGACGCCCAACTCACGGATGCCGAAGGTCGCTTCGTGTTCGACGGACTGGATCGCCGGCAGAACCCGGAGTGGACGCTGAATATCCACCATCAGGTTCTGGATGTGGAACTGGACGAGCAGGTATTCGTCGTCCTTGAACACTATGGCGTCAATCAGATCGACGATATCGAGCTTCGCGTCGATGACAGCTACGTCCTGCCTCCTGCTGTCGAAAGTCTGGGGCAATTGAATCCGAACTGTTGTTACTGGAACCTGCCGAGTGGCTTCAACTTCCCCGCTTCGCAGGTGTATGTCGACCCCTATTCGTTCAAGGTGAGAGTTGGTGATGTGGAGCTGCTGGCCTTCACCTATGGCTCCCTGACGCCGCGCGATGAAGACTCCGGCTTCTATGTCAATCAGCTGGATGACCGGCTCGTTCTGACCTGGATGAAATGGATGCCCAGCTATGGCCCGGCAAACGCTACCGGTACGACCATCCAGGTCATCCTTCACCGTGATGGCCGTATCGAACAACGCTTCCATGGAGTCGAGAACGAATATTGGTATTCGAACAGGCATAGCTTCCAGACGGCCAGGGATGCGCTGAGCTTCGATGTCGACATCGCTCGTCTGCAGGGTTATGTCATCCCCTACGGCATGGGGATCGGTCAGTACTTCTATAATCCGTCCGGCATCAAAGGCCTGATCCTTTCCTATGTGCCATTGGACGGCGGAAGCTACAGAGTCGAGATCGGTCGTCTGCCTGGTCGTACCGACAGTGATGGCGATGGTCTGTCTGATGCCAATGAGCTTCTGCTTGGGACTGATCCACACAATGAAGATACCGATGGCGACCAGTTGTGGGATGGCTTCGAGCTCTACAGTGGGTTCGATCCACTGTTCGCGGAGCCAGGTATTGCTGCGGCAGACTCCGATGAAGACGGCCTGAGCAACCTGGAGGAACAGCAGGCAGGTTCTGACCCGCATAATGCAGACAGCGACGGTGACGGGCTGACTGACTATGACGAAGTCAGGACGCACAAGACTGACCCGATGGCTCGCGACTCTGACGGTGACGGGCTAGATGACGCCTATGAATTGACGCTGGGTACCGATCCGCTCAAGACCGACACGGACGGGGATGGTTTGCCGGATGGTGTGGAGGTCAACAACTACGGAACCAATCCGTTGCTGGTCGACAGCAATGGCAATCAGTTGTCGGATGCTTTCGAGATCAGATACGGACTGGATGGCGCCACGGCCAGCGGCGATGAGGATGAGGACGGCCTGACCAACCTGCAGGAGCAGCAGGCCGGAACCCATCCCTACAAGCGAGATACGGATGGCGATGCCTTGCCAGATGCGTTCGAAGTAAGGGTATTGGGCACTTCTCCCGTGCGATTCGATACGGATGGTTCTGGTCGAGGTGACGGCGACGAACTGTTCGTCGATTCGACTGACCCGCTCTCCGCTGGCGACGACGTGGAGCAACTGCCAAGCGGCTACGGGGTTTATATGAGCGTTGACACAGGCATCTCGACGGATGTGCAGCCTAATGGCAACCTCAATCTATACCGCGCAGATGGTTCGAACCTGTTGGAACGGATGCTGCAATTGCAGGGATCAAGTGAACAGGGGCCGTCCGAGCAGTCCGGTTTTGCCGCGGGCGAGGGGGGGCGTATCTGGCGAGCGCCCTTGCAGGAGTTCGAGCCTGGTCTGCTGATGAGCCGAGAGCTCTATATGCCAGCCGACGGGCGCAGTTATGTCAGGGTTTTGGACAAGTTCTACAACATCACTGAAAAAGCGCTGGTGGCCCGGCCTGAGCTTCTTTCCAAGCCAGCCCATGCACCTTATGGGCACGAACAGAGCACCTCCAGCGGCGATGGCCAATTAACTACGGAAGATCGTTGGGTGCAGCAAAAGTCAGTGGGATATGACGCCAACGACTCCGTCAGTCTCATGCACGTTTTTGCGGACGAAACAGGGCGGCAGGCGCTGAGTGGTGACTTCTACGTTGATCCTTACTACTCATGGGGCGTCGGTTATGAGTTTGAGGTGCCTGCCAATGATCACCGAGTTGTCATGAGTTTCATGGCCGCCGAGCACAGTGCACTCCCGAACGGTACGCTGCAGGTGTTGGACACACTGGGCGAGGACGTTCTGCGCGGTATCATCGCCGAGGATCGTTCGCGCATCGTCAACTTCACGTTGTGTGCCGATACCGATCTCGATCAGTTGTGTGACAGCGCCGAGGAGCTGGCTGGTACTCGCAAGGACCTGAGGGATACCGACGGTGATCGCTTTGACGATGAGATTGAGGTGCGCTTGGGCAGTGATCCGAACGACTCTATGTCGATGCCAGAGTTTGACGTCTACTTCGTGAAAGGTAATGAGGTTACGACACTCGTCAAACTGAACGGTTTTGATGGCCAGCCTGTGCAACTTCGAGAGTTCGAAGCACCTTTCAGGGCGTTGGATTTCGATGCTCATAACCGTTTGCGAATGGCAGTCACTGCAACGGAAAATGACAGCGCTGCAATGTATGAATTCGATCCAGACACTCTTGAGCAGGGCGAGGATCAGGTATATCTCCGAGATGGTGAACTGATCGATGTCTTGGCCGGCCGGGATTTCATGAGTTTGCATTTGCTGGATCAGACCGTCCAGGAGGAGCCTGAGCTCGAGACCCCGATGTCGCTCGATTCAGGGGAGCGGAGCTTGGCGCTCCACGTGAATACTAGTCGCTGGGGTAGCTGGACGGCGCTGCAGATGCCGGCTCGCGATGGATGCGGCTTTGGCTTGGCCAAATGGAAGGGTGAACCCCTAATCTTGAATGATTGCCAGTTGATCCGTTTCGACTACAGCATCTCGGGGGAGAAGCAGCAGCCATTGGTTGCCCTCGACTTTTCGAGTGATTTTGCCGGACAGCCACGCATTCTTTCCATGGATGACATGCCTTGGATCGACGCACTGTTGGCGATTGTCGAGGACGGGGAGAATGGTGTGCGTCGCCGCCACCTGGGCTTTATCGACATGCGCACCGGTGAGGTTATTCGATTGGGGGCTATGCCGGTGGACGCTTCGGGCATCACGGTAAAGTTCAAGGATTTTCAGAATGAGCCCGTCTGGCCAGAGCCAGCAGCGCCGCATTAATTGTGATATGTGTCACGGTGTTTTTGGCGGATGTCCTGTAAATCGCACGCCGCGATAAAGGAATGTAAAACTAACAATGTGGAGATTGAATGATGCAGTACCAGCGCCTCACCTTGGCGGCCTCTCTGCTGAGCATTTTATTGGTCGGTTGCGATTCTTCCAGCGATCCGATTGCTGAAGTCAATGGCAAGCCGATCTCTCAGGAGCGTTTCGACGCCTACCTGAAACTCAAGCGTGTGCCTGTGCAGAATACGGAATGGGTCGCTCGTGAGCTCGACGAATACCTGGAGCGCGAGGGGCTGGCCAGGCAAATCGAAGAGCAGAACTTGCTGCCAATCGAGCAGGTGGAAGCCGAGGTCGCCGAGTTCCGCAAGCAGATGCTGATCAGCCGTTATTTCGAGGAGTTTCTCCGCGAGCGGGTAACCGACGAGGCTGTGCGTAACTTCTATGCGACCAACCCCGAGCAGTTCCAGGCGAAGAAAGTTCATGTGGCGCATATCCTGCTGCGCACTCACCAGGCGATGAGCGAAGCGGAGCGCCAGGCATTGTTGACCAAGGCTCAGGAAGTCTATTCCCGGGCCAACGCTCAGGAAGACTTTGCCCTACTGGCCAAGGAGTACTCCGAGGATCAACTGTCGGCCCAGCAGGCAGGTGACCTGGGATGGCTGCAGGAGGGCGCTATCGACCCGACCTTCAGCAACAAGGTGTTTGCGATGAAGGCAGGTGAGCTCTCAGAACCGGTCGTGACGCCTTTTGGTTTCCATGTGATCAAGGTGATCGAGGGGCCGCAGGTAATCAAGCAGCCGTTCGAGTCGGTCAGCGGTGATATTCGTTATCGCCTCCGTCAGGAAGCGAAGCAGGCCGAGCTGGAACGACTCAGGCAGGCGGCGAAGATCGAGAAGAGTGACAGTGCCGCTAAGGTGACTGCCCAGAGCGAAGATGATCGTGCGCAAGGTTAAGTACGGGCTCTGCGGTGTATTTGCCGGTTTGCTGCTCACAGGCTGTGAGGGGGACAGCCGGCAGGCTTTGGTAAGTGCACCAGTCGAACCTTCCGCAACGCTGGCCACGGTGGATGACAGCATCATTACGCGCGATCAGCTGGAGCTGACCATCGAGCGTACGCTTGGCGACTCCGCGCCCTTGTTCGCAAGCGCGGAAGTGGAGCGCAAGATTCTCGAGAGCCTCGTGAGCAGCAGAGCGATGGCGTTGCTGGCCGAGCGAGAACTGTCGCCATCCGAACATGCTCAGCTTGATCTGAAGGCGCAAGCCTATCGTGAGGAATTGCTGGTTCGCCATTATCTGGAGGCGCACGCTACGCCCGAGCCGGTCACCACTGAGCAGGTGGCTGATTACTACAATCGCCACCCGGACGAATTTGGTGGGGGCGTGGAGAGGAGCTTCGAGACGATCTCCAGTAACCAGGTATTGGAAGAGCCTCAACGTAGCGATCTGATCACTTTGCTCAGCGGGCCGTCGGTTCAGGAGCGCGACTGGCAGACGCTGGTGATTGCCTGGCGCGAAACTGGAAAGCCGCTCGAGTACCGGCAGAACCGCCTCAAACCCGAGATGCTTCAGCAGCCGTTACGCGGCTTGGTCGAGTCGACCCCGGTAGGAGGTATCGCCCCGTTGCTCGTCGATGACCAATTGTTGTTGGTGCGAGTTACTGATGAGCAGCATTTGCCTGCTAAACCACTGGCTGAAGTAAGCGGAGCCATACGCGAGAAACTCGCGCCGCAGGCACTCAAACAGGCGGTGAAAAGCCTCAGCGCTCAGGCTTTAAAGGAAGTGAAAGTGCAGTACAGCTCGCGTTAGACGAGCAAGTTACCTAGTGCACAGCCGGTGGCTGGCGATTAAAGGAAGCGGCAGGGCAGCCTGTATATAAGCGGACGGAAAGCTATGGGAACGCGGGGGGAGGGCAAGTGTCGCCAGTTACTGGTGGCGCTGGTTTCAGTGTTGTGCGCATGTCTCGGCAGCGCGCAGGCCGCCGAGACATGCCGCGCGGTATTTAGCGGCGGATTGCAAACGCATGGGACGGGCACGCTCACCTTCCAGTGGGGCGGGCAGTTGCTCGGTAACCCGAATACGCTCCTTGATACCGTTCGTGTACAGAATCCTTGGGGTGCCCCTAGCTGCGGTGCGCAGAACTGCCAAGCAAGTGGCCTGGCGGCTGCGAGCCTGGGTAACCTCGCATTCCCCAATTTGACTGCTCAGCATGACCTGCGTGTCAATTATCTGAGCGTTGGCGAGGCCGGTGGCAACGAACTCAATCGCTATCGCGCTATCGAGTTGGATGCCGGCTCCACACTTAGCTTTAACACTCGCCATCAGGCTTATTACATCCAGCGCTTGAGCCTGGCTTATGGCGCCAAGGTGACGCTCGCCCCCGGTCGCTACTGGATCGGCCAACTAGACATGGCATCGAACAGTCAGCTACGGGTCGCCGGCGGTACCGCGAAGGTGATGGTGGCAAACTCCGTCACCGTGCCGTTTCAGGCCAGGATCAACGGGGGCGACGATGGATCCGGGCGTGCTGAAGCACTTCAACTGTTCGTTCGCGGTAACCTTGCACAAGAGTCCTCCAGCATCGTCAATGCCCTCGCCTATGTCAGTGGGGACTACCGAGCCACTTCTGCCGCTCGACTGAATGGCGCGTTGAGCGCACGCACTGCTGATATAGGAACATTGGCCAGGGTCGAAACCAACATGGCCGCTATCGGCACGCTTGGTTGGAACGCACAATGTCAGGAGCGCGGTGACCTCGATGGCGACGGCATTCTCGACTTGTTCGACGAAGATACCGACGGTGATGGTTTCGATGACGAACGCGAACGTGTAGCGGGCAGCGACCCTCGTAACGCCCAGAGTGTCCCGGCTACACCACCAGCCTCCACGCAACCGAATCTCTGTGTAGCCGCTTTCGCCAACGGCTTGCAGACTTATGGTGACGATGGCCGTATCAGTTTTGCCTTCAATGCTCAGTTGCGCGATGCGCCCTCGGCATATCTTCCCGCTATGCGGGTCGACAACAGTTTCTCTGTCACCACCCGCAGTTGCGGTACTCAGGATTGCCAAGCCGCGTTAACGTCAGCGGTCGTACCGCTGATGCCTACCTTTCTGAAAACTACCGACAGTTTTCGTCAGGACATCCCATACGCCGGCAATGCGCTGCTCGATGGTACCAGGAAGGAATGGGCACGCCTGAGTGTTGGAGGGATGGCGAGCGTGCGTTTTGGTTCATCAGGCGTTTACCGTCTGCGGGAACTCGAGGTGGGGTACCGCGGTACGTTGGAACTGGCGCCGGGTGACTACTGGGTTGAAAAGCTAACCTTGGGCAGCGAGGCTCGTTTGCTGCCGTCTGGTGGCGGCACAGTACGGTTGCACGTTCTGGGTAATTTTGAATTGCCGTGGCAGGCGCGGATCAACGCCACTGGTTACGAAAAGCCGGGTGATACTTCGCGCATGTTGGTGTTAGCTCAGGGTAATGTGACCCTGGCCTCCAATGCGACTCTGGCAGGCTTCGTTTATGCCCGCGGTAACCTGATCCAACAATACGGCTCCCTTCTCTATGGTGGAGCGGTGGCACGCAATGTGTCCTTGGAAACCCTCGCGCGTACGCACCATGACCCACTCGGCCTGGCCAAGGTGGATTTCGGCCTGCTATGCGATCTGGATGGTGATGGTATCGGTGACAACCAGGACCCGGATCGCGACGGCGACGGCATCTCCAACGAGTATGAAGAGCAACTGGGCACCGACCCGGACGACCCCAATAGTGTTCCGCCTGATCAGGATGGAGATGGCATTCCCGATGCGCTGGACGACGACCGCGATGGCGACGGCGTGCCCAACGATCAGGATGCTTTCCCGGATGACCCCAACGAGGGCCGCGACCTGGATGGCGACGGGATAGGCGATAATGCCGATCCGGATCGCGATGGTGATGGCATCTCCAACGAGTACGAAGAGCAACTGGGTACTGACCCGGACGACCCATCTAGCGTGCCGGCAGATCTGGATGGCGACGGTATTCCCGATGCGTTGGACGACGACCGCGACGGCGACGGTGTGCCCAACGATCAGGATGCGTTCCCGGATGATCCCAACGAGAGCCGCGACCTGGACGGCGACGGCATTGGTGATAACGCCGATCCGGACCGTGATGGCGATGGCATCTCCAACGAATACGAAATCCAGTTGGGTACCGACCCGGACGACCCTGCTAGTGTGCCGTCCGATCTGGATGGCGACGGCATTCCCGACGCCCTGGACGACGACCGCGATGGCGACGGCGTGCCCAATGACCTGGATGCCTTCCCGGATGACCCCAATGAGAGCCGCGACCTGGATGGCGACGGCATTGGCGACAACGCTGATCCGGATCGCGATGGCGATGGCATCTCCAACGAATACGAAGAGCAGCTAGGTACTGACCCTGACGATCCTGCCAGCGTGCCGTCCGATTTGGATGGTGACGGCATTCCTGACGCGTTGGATGACGATCGCGATGGCGACGGTGTGCCCAACGATCAGGACGCCTTCCCGGATGACCCCAACGAGAGCCGCGATCTAGACGGTGACGGCATCGGTGACAACGCCGACCCGGATCGTGACGGCGATGGCATCTCCAACGAATACGAAATCCAGCTCGGTACCGACCCGGATGACGCGAGCAGCGTGCCGGCCGACCTGGATGGCGACGGCATTCCCGATGCGTTGGACGATGACCGTGATGGCGACGGTGTGCCCAACGACCAGGACGCCTTCCCGGACGACCCCAATGAGAGCCGCGACCTGGACGGCGACGGCATCGGCGATAACGCCGACCCGGATCGCGACGGCGATGGCATCTCCAACGAGTATGAAATCCAGCTCGGCACCGACCCGGATGACGCGAGCAGCGTGCCGTCCGATCTGGATGGCGACGGTATTCCCGATGCGTTGGATGACGACCGCGACGGTGACGGTGTGCCCAACGACCAGGATGCGTTCCCTGATGACCCCAACGAGAGCCGCGACCTGGATGGCGACGGTATAGGCGATAACGCCGATCCGGATCGCGATGGTGATGGCATCTCCAACGAGTACGAAGAGCAACTGGGTACTGACCCAGACGATCCGGCTAGCGTGCCGGCAGATCTGGATGGTGACGGCATTCCCGATGCACTGGACGACGACCGCGACGGTGACGGTGTGCCCAACGACCAGGACGCCTTCCCGGATGATCCCAACGAGAGCCGCGACCTGGATGGCGACGGTATAGGCGATAACGCCGATCCGGATCGCGACGGCGATGGCATCTCCAACGAGTACGAAGAGCAACTGGGTACCAACCCAGACGATCCGGCTAGCGTTCCGGCAGATCTGGATGGTGACGGCATTCCCGATGCGTTGGACGACGACCGCGACGGTGACGGTGTGCCCAACGACCAGGACGTCTTCCCGGATGATCCCAATGAGAGTCGTGACCTGGACGGCGACGGCATAGGCGATAACGCTGATCCGGACCGCGATGGCGACGGTGTCAGCAACGAGGATGAAATCGCAGCGGGTACTGACCCGGACGATGCTGCGGATTTCCCGGATCGTCTGGCCCCCGAGATCAGTATCAATGGACCAGCGGTGATCAGCGTCAATGAGGACAGCGTCAGCTTCACCGGTACTGCCCGTGATACTGGTTCGGGCATCGATCGCCTGGAGTTTCTCTCTGATCGCTATCCTGGTGTGCGATTTGCTGTGACCTTGCAGAGCGGCACCTGGGGGGCAAGTGTCCCAGTGCAGGAGGGCAGCAACCTGCTGACCCTGGTGGCGTACGACAAGGCGGGTAACAGCGCACAGGTGGTGCGCACCGTCGAACGCATGCCACTGGTGACTGACATCGCTCTCGGGATCGATTACCCGCAGCAGGGTGCGATCCTGCAAAGTGACAGTCTGGTGGTGCGCGGCATTCTGCGTAGTGACAACCGGGCCCAACGCCTGGAAGTGTTGGTCAATGGCCAGGCTGCAACCTTGACGCCGACTGCGCAGGTGACCGAGTTTGCCTACCAGTCTGCGCCGATTTCACTGCAGCCCGGATCGAATACCTTGTCGATTCAGGCCTGGGTAGAGCAGCGCAGCATTCAGCGTTCCGTTCAGGTTACCTATCAGCCACCTCAAGCAAGCTTCAAGCCGCCACGCTTCGACAATCTGTCGCCGGTCAATGGCAGTCTGCTCCCGGCAGAGGGCTTCATGCTCACGGGGCAGGTCTTTGCCGAGGCCGGGCTGGAGCGGGTCAGCGTCAACGGACGTGCTGTGACACTGCGTGAGGTCGGCCAGCAGGTTCTGGATCTGCGCGAGGTGCTGAGCGTGCCTGCTGGTCGCACGTCGTTCAGTGTCGAATTGCTGGCTCGTGATCGCAGTGGTCAGGAAACCCGTCAGAACCTGGCTTGGCAACTGGACAAGGAGGCTCCGCAGATCATCCTCGACCAGCCGCTGGTGGAGCTGCCGGCAGAGAACCGCGTCAGCGAGCAACCTTTACCGGTCAGCGGCACCTTGCGTGAAAGCAACCCCGCCAGCTTCCAGGTCAATGGCAACGATGTGGCGTTGCAGCCGGGCGCGCAGCCGGGCGAATTCCGCTTCGCCACCAGGGTGAGCCTGCCACTTGGCCAGGCGACGACCCTGACCCTGGAGGCACGTGATCAGGCCGGCAATCGCCTGACCCGAGAATATGGGGTGGAGCTTTCGGCCCGGGCCGCGATCGCCTGGGTATTACCGACAGAGGGTACGGAGCTGCTCAACCTTGGCCAGCCCATCAGCTTGCAGGTTGCGGCCAGGATCGAGGATCTCAGTGGGTTGCTCGTGCCACGGGCGATCCTGCTGTCATCAAGTGGTGACACGTTGAACGACGCATTGCTGGTCGGGGATACCTCCCTGAAGAGTGCAACCCTGCAAGTGCCGGCACTCAGTGGTGAATACCGTCTGCTTGCAGTAATGCAGGACGCCAGCCAGCGCGTGGTCGCGCAGAGCAGCCGCAGCATCCGGGTAGTCAGCCCTGAGCAGGTGCCAGTGGCTCTCGAGCGTATGGCCCCGGCAGATGGCGAGCGCGGTGTCGAGCCCAACGGCTTCATCGGCCTGTATTTCAATCAGGCCATAGAGCTTTCCCAGTTGCAGGTCAGGGTCTTCGAGACGGCGCATGGCAAGACCTATGTCGACCTCGACCAACTCGGTACCGACGAGATCAATGCCAAGGGGCATCAATTGGTGGACGTCAACCGGGACTTCCGACCGGTAGCGGGTAGGCTAGCGGAACTGCCGGGCAGTCAGGTCGTGGCCTTCTATCCCGAGAAGGATCTGGCCTACGGAGCAGAGATCACTGTCGAGGTGATCTATGCCGGTGAAGAGCTCGATCGTATGCGCTACTACACCCGTGCGCTGCCAACCCTCGTCACAGGCACCGTAATGGATCAGCTGGGACAGCCGGCCGTGAATGTCGAGGTACGCATCGAGGAGCTTGCACGCAGCGTTCGCACCAATAGGGATGGCGGTTTCAGCTTCGGTTTTGGTGACAGTGCGGAGAAAAACATCACGGGCGGGCGCTATCAGTTGCAGCTCAATCCGGGTTTGACCAACAAGACGTACGGCGGTAGCAGCCGAGCCATCACCCTTCAACAGGGTGTTCTCAACGAAATTGGCTACCTGCAACTGCCACAGCTCAGTTCGGAACTTCCGTACGTGCCGATGCGTGGCGGTGAGCAGTTCAGTCTCTTGCAGGGCGAACTCAAGCTGGATCTGAGCCGAGCGACTCTGCAATTCCCTGATGGCCGTCAGCAGGGCGACGTGCATGCCCAGATGCTGCCATTCACCGAGCTGCCTTTCCCCGTCGACCCAATGGCGATGCCCTTCTGGATGTACTCGATACAGCCGGGAGGCATACGAATAGAGGGTGATATTGATGTGGATCTGGCCGCTCTACCCCTGGGTGACAGCTTCGACTACCTGCCGGAGAACGGTGGTTATGTCGTGATGGTCGGGGTGGATCAGAGTGCGGGTCGTATCGTGCCGGTTGGCGTAGGTGTCATCGACAACTTCCGCATCCGCAATGTGGGCAGGCTGGTATTGGACAACCTGGACCTGATCGGCTTTGCCCTGGTCGGCATGGAGGCACAGCCGGCATTGCAGGCATATGCAGCAGGCGACCTCAGCCTGCGACAGCTACAGGCAGAACTCTACAGTGTGATCAAGGCCCTCCAAGCGGCCCAGGGACAATGAGTCAAATGGACAAGTCAGTACAGCACTCCAATCCTCGATTCACTCGCAGCGGGCTGGCAGCCCTGGCACTGGCATGGCTGCTGGCCGGTTGGGCTAGCACGTCTCAGGCCTTTCTGCTCAATATTCCTGGGGTCTACATCCCGCAGGTGTATTACAAGAACGGTGCCGTCTATAGCCGTGCAATAGTGCCCGGCCCCAGTGGTCGACCGGTATATGTCGAATACGACAGCACTGGGAGGGAGGTCGCCGAAATTGGCGAGGCGAAGGGTGCTTTGCAGCGCGCTCAGGTGATGCCAGCGGGGACGTATCGCGCCTATCTACAGCGGCTGAGCGACACGCTTTCCCGTTATCCGGACAGCCGCGTCATGACGGCGGCCGAGTACCGCCTGAGAAGCTTCAAGACGGTTAACGGGGAGACCATCAGCAAGCCCGGGCTGGCTGGAAATACCCTGACGGTGGTAGTGCGTGCGGACGCTCAACTGTTCACTACGAACGGCAAGGATCTGTTGCTGTTGGAGTTGCCCATCGACTCGGACATCCAGCCCTCTGGCAGCAGCCTGTCGCTGTTGCTGTCCGATCAAGGGAAGATCCTGCACCAGACGGCCAATACGATCGGCTACCGCGTCGGCTTCTTCGGCAAGGACGGAAAAGTGTCCGAGAGTGGCCAGCGTGAACGCGACGCACAAATCTACGGCCCGATCGTGAATGCGCCGGTCGAGCTGGCCAGTGGCGGCGGGGCCGTGACCGGCGATGATGGCCGCTACAACATGGTCTATTTTCTGCCGCCGTGCCCTGGCTTCACGTTCGAATACACCACAACTGCCTTTCTGACGCTGCACTACAAGCGCTTCAACCCGCGTGGCA
>Ga0209699_100595_pt1 | contig 15848 bp, 14 predicted proteins | sample SynthPrep_1_END__FD_187204 | JGI IMG/M metagenome (GOLD analysis project Ga0209699, IMG submission 187204) | Synthetic microbial communities from Ohio, USA - SynthPrep_1_END_DS7_MetaG (SPAdes) (version 2) | ecosystem: Engineered > Bioreactor > Aerobic > Activated sludge | place: USA: Ohio...
TGTGGATAGCCCCGAGCGGTAGTGGAATCCCTTTACCAACCCAGCGAACCAGACTCCCAAAGTTACCCGGAGCCCCGGGGCCATATACCAAGGGAGGACGAATGATCACCAGCTCCATCCCTGTCTCTTGCTGGATGCGCCAAAGCCCCTGCTCAGCTTCCCATTTGGACTGGGCATAGGGATCCACGGGGTGCGGGACATCAAGGGCAGTAAACGGGCGAACATTGATATTCCCGTTAACACCGATAGAGCTGATAAACACGAAACGCTTAACTCCCGCCGCTGCTGCTTGACGGGCAAGAGTCAACGCACCATCGACATTGGTCATCCGCAAATGCCCTAGTTGCGCCTCTACACCGATATTACGCACATGGGCAACGGCAGCGGCATGCACCACCACATTGCCTCCCTGCAAGGCTATCGACCAGTCGGTGTCGGGGTTCGCATCGCCCACCGGCACGACCTTGACATCCTGCACCGAGGGCGTCTTCTGCTCCCGAACAGATGCGACCACTTGCCACCGGGATTCAATCGCCAAGCGGGCTACCAGAGCCGATCCGATAAACCCCGTGGCCCCGGTGACTAGAACTTTTCTGCTCTCAACCATTCTCCGGCCCCTTCAACATCAGCGCCCAACAGATCAAGGCAAAGAACACCTTGTCCCGCCAACGGCGCCGGCACTGCCAGGCACGCAGCGACAAGCCGAACAATGAAAGGCGATATGACGTGTCCAGGAGCGGTATCAGAGCCAGCCCCCTGGCCTGCACGATACTGGCGATCAAGCGAACCTGAGCCAGCCACCAACCATTGAAAATCCGCCCTGCTCGCGACTGAAAAGCCTTCGATCCCGCATTGACACCGAACTGGTTGTTTTCATGCTGGCGATACAACATTGAGGGAGTCGGGTCGATGTACCAGCTATAACCGTTGGCGCGGGCGAACGCGTAGCAGAACCAGTCGTGCAAGGCAACTTGGTCGACGCGCTCTCGATGGCTGAGCACACAGTTCTTTATCGCCTCCGCCAATGGCACCGCCATCACATAGGTACACCCTGGCCCCGCTGCCTCGAAGTAATAGTCCCACTTCTGCTGCGTCTGGGATTTGTTCACGAAAACACGGCGACCATCAGGCCAAAAGGCAGTGACGCTAGAGGAGTAGCCCTCACAGCCTTGGGCAACAATATGGCGGTGGGCATTATCGAGCTTGTTAGGCAGCCAGATGTCGTCCTGATCGGCAAATGCGATGTAGTCGAAAGGCTTGAGGTCGACGTCGCGCAGCAGACGGAAGAAGTTCTTCGCAGCGCCGCCGAATACCTCACCATATGCAAGCGGCACAACTCGCGTGTTGACTTGAGCCAGTTCGCAAAACCACTCAAAAGTACCGTCACTCGATTTATCAACACTCACGTACACCGTGACATCCACACCAGCTTGATCGAGGATAGAATCAAGCTGCTCCTGCAGCCATTGCATGCCGTTGTATGCGGCAAGCAAAACCGCAACGCGTGGCAATGGCAAATTGCGAAAACTCACAAAAAGCTCTTCCTGAAAAAAACCCAAAACGATCTGATCGGGAACTTGATCGCCTCGCAAGTGAGGGCAAGCAGATAATCGAGCAACGGCATCTTTCGCTCCTTACGCAAACTACGCAAAACCTCGACATAGCCCTCATGCATCAGGCGAACTGATGCCGTCAGCCCCGACTCACCAATGGCTGGCTTGAAACCGCCTGCAAGCTCAAGATCCAACAGGATATGATTTCCACCCTCCAAGTTCTCATACCAACACAGGTAATCTTCCATTCGCCGATAGCGAACGTCGAATGGACGGAATCCGTCCCTGCGCACCATCACGGTAGGTGTGAAGATAGGGTTGCCATAAATAAAACGGCGCCTCCCAACCACCCTGCTTGATGTCTTGCGCCCCGCCGAAAAAGGGCGTTTCTGTAGGTCCGCGATATAACCGTGAGCGGTCAAGCGGACTGGATTACGCTGCATATAGCCATACTGGACACTGACTTTCTCAGAGTGCCAGACATCATCCGAATCAAGAAAGGCAATATGAGTCGAAGAGGCGTTCGCCACCCCTACGTTACGTGCATTGGCGGGCCCACAATTAGTTTCCAAAGAAATCAATAGAATCTTGAGCGATCCTCTATAGCTATCCACCAAGCGCGCTAGAGCCTCAGGGTCGGCACTGGCGTCGTCTACGATCACCAGTTCACGAACTGGCATAGTCTGCGCAATAACGGATTCAATGCTACGACCTATTGTGGTCAGTGCATTAAAGCAAGGAATAATGACAGAAACATCCGCACTCACTTGTTACTCCTTGCCATATTCCCCACCAACCAGCGTCGCCAATTATAAAACACGAAAACAAGCCTAAACCTCACCAGCAATACGCGATCACTTAAAGTACACGTAGCCACCGAAGAAACTAACAAAGAGCACAGCACCGGCAATAAGCTTTACCACCATACAATTATCACAAAAAAATACATAAAATCCTACCGGAAAGAGTTGACACCCACTCAATAAAATTAGTCATTTATTCATCAAATAGGCATATTAAAACCAAAATACATCAATGACGATAGATGAGCCGGGGTGTATTTTTAATTAAGCGCAGCATGAACAATAATATCTGCAGAGGCCGCCATTCAAACTGCATCTGAATACGGAAAAACTCCGTTAGCGCACCCAAAATATCAGTAGAGCTAATTCCACCTTCACCAAAACGACCAGCGCAGAAGTCAGCCACACAAACACTGGCTCCATTCCTTATCGCTCGCAATATAAAAAGCTGATCCGCGGCTATAGGATAGAGTCGAGAATAAAACCCCACAGCAAATTGCTCATGAAGATTTTTTTTATAAACGGATCCAACTGCATGAGCCGTAACAAAAGCCATTTGCCCTCGTAACCAGGAGCGGCCGGCCGGCGCCTTCTTCACGATAGATCCATACGAAATAGAGGCGGTTACAATGTCTGCACCACTTTTCGCCGCCCATAACTTGTAACTAGCAACAGCATCGGGAGCAAGAAGGTCGTCTGCACCAACAACCAAATAGTACTCACCAGAACAAAGCCTAATTGCCTTATTCAAAGCATCATAAATCCCAAAATCCGGCTCTGAGCGGTAAACCAAACGCAAATCCTTGACGCCATCCAGGATAGCTACTGTGCCGTCCGTGGATACAGCGTCCATTACCACCCACTCAAAATCCAGATCGGTTTGCACGCGCAGCGATGCAAGCAATTGAGGCAGCACTTCGACAGCGTTGTAAGTAGCAGAGATGACACTAAGAGTAGGCTTATCACTACCCATGATTACCGCCCCCAAGCAAGAACGCCTCGTAGGCACGCTTCAGGCCGAGCTCCAGATCCACCTCTGGCTTCCAACCCAAAGCCATGAGCTTGGCGCTATTCATAAGTTTACGGGGTGCTCCATCTGGCTTGGTTGTGTCGAACGCCACACGACCAGCATATCCGACCACACTCGCAACCAGCACTGCCACCTCACGAATGCTCTGATCATGACCGCACCCTACGTTGATGTGCGAGCACATGGGGACTACCGCCCCTTGCCACTGCTCAGGTAGGAGACTCATGACATGCACACTAGCTGCAGCCATGTCATCGACATAGAGAAACTCTCGACGAGGCGTACCGCTCCCCCAAACCACGACCTCAGCATCACCTTTCAACTTGGCCTCGTGAAAACGACGGATAAGCGCCGGAATCACATGACTGTTTTCTGGGTGATAGTTGTCGCCAGGGCCGTAAAGATTCGTTGGCATCACACTGCGATAGTCGCGCCCGTACTGACGGTTATAACTTTCGCAGAGTTTAATACCCGCAATCTTGGCAATGGCATAGGGCTCATTTGTAGGTTCAAGGGCGCCGGCAAGCAACGCATCTTCGGCCATAGGCTGTGGAGCCAATCGAGGGTAGATGCAGGATGATCCAAGAAAAAGCAATTTCTGCACGCCAGTCTGATGGGCGCTATGAATGACATTGGCCTCGACCATGAGATTTTCGTAGATGAACTCAGCGGGGTAAGTATTGTTGGCATGTATACCCCCGACCTTCGCCGCAGCCAGGTAAACCTGATCAATTTGATGCGTTTGAAAGTAATGCTGCACTGCTGCCTGATCGAGCAGATTCAGTTCATCACGAACCGCTGTGAGAATATTGCTGTAACCCAACGCATTGAGATGCCTGACAATCGCCGAGCCAACCATTCCCCGATGGCCGGCAACGAAAACCGTCTGGTTCAAGTGATGCGCCACGTTCAATTCTCCACCGACACCGGCACATCGTGGCCGTGCTTCTTGAGCAACGCATGGCGCTGTGCGGCCTTAAGATCTTCACACACCATCTCAGCGCACATTTCCTGCACAGTGATTTCAGGCACCCAGCCTAGCTTTTGCTTGGCTTTGGCAGGATCACCCAGCAGTGTTTCCACTTCGGCTGGACGGAAATAGCGAGGGTCAACACGCACCACGACATCGCCCACACTGAGCGCCGGCGCCTTATTGCCCTCGATAGCCTCGATGATTGCGACCTCATCCACGCCCTGCCCTTCGAAGCGCAATGTAATGCCAAGCTCTGCTGCAGACCATTCGATGAACTGACGCACGGAATACTGCACGCCGGTCGCGATCACAAAATCATCGGGCTGATCCTGTTGCAACATCATCCACTGCATGCGTACGTAGTCCTTCGCATGCCCCCAGTCACGCAGCGCATCCATATTGCCCATATACAGGCACTTCTCCAGCCCCTGGGCGATATTCGCCAAACCTCGGGTGATCTTGCGGGTCACGAAGGTCTCGCCACGACGTGGCGATTCGTGGTTGAACAGAATTCCGTTACAAGCATACATCCCGTATGCCTCACGATAATTCACGGTAATCCAGTAAGCATATAGCTTGGCTACAGCGTAGGGCGAACGCGGGTAGAAAGGTGTCGTTTCCTTTTGAGGAATCTCTTGCACCAGGCCGTACAGCTCTGAGGTCGAAGCCTGATAGAAACGTGTCTTTTTCTCCAGCCCCAACAAACGAATGGCCTCGAGAATACGCAAGGTACCCATAGCATCTACATCGGCGGTGTACTCCGGCGACTCGAAACTCACGGCTACGTGAGACTGGGCGCCAAGGTTGTACACCTCATCCGGCTGGATCTCTTGCAGAATACGAGTGAGGTTGGAAGAGTCGGTTAGATCACCATAATGAAGCACAAAATTCTGATGCTCGACATGCGGGTCCTGGTAGATATGATCTACGCGCTGAGTATTGAACAATGAAGCACGACGCTTGATGCCATGTACTTCGTAGCCTTTTTCCAGCAAAAGCTCGGCGAGGTAGGAACCGTCTTGACCGGTCACTCCAGTGATAAGAGCCTTTTTCATGCTTTTAATTCCTGATTACGCATTGAAAGTTCTTGCTGAACAGCCTCTGAGCACATAGCAGATATCACATCATCAACCTTATAAGTTGCTGACCAGTTCAATTCTTGCTTAGCCTTGAGAGGATTGCCGCAACTATATTTTATATCAGACGGGCGAAACAAATCACGATTGGTAGTGACATGATCATGCCAGTCAAGACCAAAGTAAACAAACGTCTTCCGAACAAACTCTTCAAGAGCACAGGACTCACCTGTAGCCACTACATAATCACCAGCCTGATCCTGCTGCAACATTCGCCACATTGCATCAACATAATCAGGCGCCCACCCCCAATCCCTGTAAATATCGATATTACCCAATTTCAATTTTTCTTTACTTCCAGCAGCAATACGAGCAGTTGCTCGAACAATCTTCTGCGTTACAAACCGCTCCGGGCGCAACGGTGATTCATGATTGAACAGAATGCCCGTGCTAGCATGCAAGCCATAGGATTCGCGATAATTACGCGTCAACCAATAGGCGGAGGCTTTCGCCACTGCATACGGACTGCGAGGCCAAAATGGACGCTCCTCATCAGCGCCATCCGCTCCCGTATCACCATAGCATTCGCTGGAGCCTGCGTTATAAAAACGAATAGCTGGATCAACAAAACGAATCGCCTCCAGCATATTAAGCGTTCCCTGCGCGATGCTTTCCATCGCCTCGACAGGCTGCTCAAAGGAAAGGCCTACGGACGTTTGACCAGCAAGGTTGTAGATTTCATTTGGCCGATGAGTATCAATTACCGTCAGTACACTACGAAAGTCATTGATAGCCATCGAAACCAGGCTAACTTTTTGCTTTATACCCAGACGCTCAAGATTGGTAAACGGAGCGATCATCGAATCACGCGACGTACCAATAACCTCGTATCCCTTTTCCAATAAAAGCTTCGCGAGATAGCTACCATCTTGCCCGCCGATACCACAAATCAATGCCTTCATGACAGAACCCGTTGATAGATCGCGTGAGTTTCTAGAGCGCAGCGATGCCATGAGAACTCCTTCACGCGCGCCAACCCGAGCTGCCTTAGCTCTTCGCATTTTTCAGAACTCTGCAAGACCTCAAACAGAGCTGTGGCCAATGACTCTGCAGAATAAGGATCAAACATTTTAGCAGCAGCACCTACAACTTCAGGAATAGAGCTGGTATTACTACAAACAACAGGGCAGCCATAACTCATGGCCTCCAGAGGAGGAATGCCAAAGCCTTCGTAAAGGGAAGGATACACAAAAAGAGCAGCCTGCTTGTAACGCGCTGCAAGAACCTGATCGCTACCGCCCTGCTGACGAACTTGAGCAACAACATTCAGTCGTTCGATAACACTACGCTCATAGGCAGTGAATTCACCGCCGCCAAAAGCAACAAGATCAAAATTCTCTTTTAGCCATGACTGGCTAGCATATGCCTGAAGCAATGTCTCAAAATTCTTGTAGCCACCACGTATTCCAACATAGAGCAAATAAGGACGCACTGGCGCCTTCTCATCGACAACGCAAGAGGTAGTGAGAGAAAAACCGAGGTGAACAACCGACGTTTTTTCAACTGGCACATCGAGCAAACGAACAAGATCTTGTCGCGTATGTTCGGAGATACAGATCACATGATCAGCCCTCTGGACAGCTTGGCGCTTGACGGCACAGGTTTTATCTTTCTCCGAAAAAGATTGAGGAAATAATTCGTGAATCATGTCATAAACCGTAATGACGGTACGACTGGAACGGGGAGCTGAGGGGCGGCTGGAATAATAGGTTTCGTGCACAATATTGGGTCTAAGTGCCCTCATAAGCAACGGTGAAAGAACCATATTAGACGCGCGGCAGAATCTTTCCGCCCCGCGGAACGCAGGCATGTGTTTCCCAAGCACGCCTAAGGAAGAAGGCGAACCTGACAAATAATTATTTACGAAGAAAGGACTATTGACGTTAACACTGCCATCATCACCAACAACTTCTGCTAAACCTTTGGCTAACTCAAAAAAATAACGAGAAATACCACCATAGCGCTGGGAAGAAAAAATCTGGTGGTCATAGACGACTCTCATGACTTTGACACCGAGCTTAACATTTTGCGATGGTCATCCATTGTTTTTGACTTCATAAGACGGCGGAGCAAAGGAGCAGTGGCTTTCGAAAAATAAGAACTGGTGACAATACGCAACCAGTTCTTCCTTAGTCTTCGTTTCGTGAAGATATGAATCCCGTTGGCACTATAGAAATTAAGCCCCAACTTATCAGCAAGCACTTGCAGCGTCCGAAGCTGAAAAAAACCAATGTGCTGCCCCGTAGGAAGCGAGTAATACCACCATTCCGCCGGATTAGGGGGAGCACCATTATAAAGCTCAGTCGAAAAAATTAATGTATCAGCATTCGCACAAGAAAGAATTTCTTTTACATGCATAACAGGATCTATTACATGCTCCAAAACTTCCATAGCCGTTACCGCAACACATTTACCAACCTCAGCATCATATTCAAACCCACAGGCCAGCGTATTTTCACAATACTTATCAGCCCAGTAAAAATCAAAGCCATAATCCCTCATCAGCCTGGTCAGCATCCCATAGCCACCGGCAGAGTCCAAATACCGACCACTACCACGCTCAGCCATCCCCCAGAATAACAATGACGATAGCTTTTCAGCGATCTGGATATTACGCGCTACTAACCCTGTATCAGCGTCAGCGATAGCAGAAGAGTAGGCCTCTTCGAGCCAATGAGGATCATAAACACTCAAAAATCCACATGACTTACAGTGAAGAAAATCTGCTTTATATTTGCAAAGCATATCAGCAGAAAATACATATTGCTGCCGATCTTCGCATATGGGACATATGGACTCATTCATTAATGATTAACCCAATATAAACGCAAATTGCGTAGAGGATAAAAATGAGCTTATAGTTCAAGCAGAGAAACTATATGCGACCTGAGTATCCGCTCGTAATTCTGAATACTATTTTCAGCCAAAACCAACTCAGCACTCATAACTTGACAAGCTTCAATTTGATCATCCGTCATATTTATCGCCTTATTAATAGCATCGGCGACACCCTCGAACGTTAATACCTCAATAGACACACCGTATTTAGGCGTGACACTTGACTCACGAGAAACTATCGGGATCAAGGCTCCATTTCCTATTGCAGTAAGAACCGAAGGGCTTCCCCCTTCGGAACAGGAAGGAAAAATGACAAAAGAACAGGACTCGAGTATCTGCTGAAAACATTCAGACTGAATATTGACGAAGCCATGCACGTGTATATTTGCCGTTTCAAAAAGCTCAGAGTGATACGCCTTAACAAAGTCAGGCTCTAGAGATAAATGGCCACAAACGTGTAATTCTAAATCAGGCTTTGACTTGAAATATTCCAAGCACAAATCAAGCCCCTTATGTATCAAGCCAGCACTTCCGAACCATAGATAACTGTTGCGAGCCCCGAGCTTACGCCTGAGCATAACCTCTTTATAATCCAGCGTTTGATAAAAAGGGGCTGGACACGATAAAACAACCCCGTCGTAATGTTTTCGGTAAGTCTCTGCGCAAATATCATTTCCTAAAGCAATAATCCCATCACTCAGCGCCGTTTGATGAGTCCACGCCTTCTCGACATAACGACTTGAATGGCAAAGCCAAATACCTTTCTTCCTGTAGACGTCCTTCACTCGCTTTAAAGTTACATTATTTTGATGGCAAACATGCATTCCCGCACCATAATAGATCGCTTTGGCGTCCCTCCCATGCTGCCGCTCAAAATAACGCTGAAATACATCACCGAAACCATATATTACATCATAACCTTCAAGATTCGGTATACGCCCCTCATAGTGAATTACATCAACGACATATCCTAGCTCATTGAATATCTTCGCAGCCGTAAACACCTCAAAGAAATTAGAGTGCGCGAGGCTCGCTCTCCTAAATGGAAGCGTAATATACGAAATCAAAACCTTCTTTTTATAACTGGTTCGAAAGACGTTAAAAACTGGCCGATCCGTAATATTCCGACGGATAAAAGCCTTCACCGAAGCTGGTAAAAATCTCCTGAGCAAAGCCTTCACTTTCTAAAGCCCAGCCGAACCAGTAAAGACTTGACAAGGCTCCTGGCCCAAACCCAATTATCAACTTTAAAGTTACGAGCAGAAACGGCGCTATCATGATACATGTTTGGTACCACATGACGCGGGCTCTGGCTCAGAGGCAGAGCAACATCATACGTTTTAAGAAAATTATTCTTCGTCACACCAGAAGCATGCGCACCTTCAACACCAAGATTTGATATCAAATTAACTGGTGGAACAATAGATAATCCATAACTGTAGATACAATTAAAAACCCACTGATAATCCCAAGTATCGACACTTTTATCCCGTATCAATTCCAAGTAGCCCTTATAGGCCCTTTCCAAGCCCCTACTTAAAGCCAGATAGGAATAGTCACGTCGCTCAATGAACTCATCTGTACACAAATCAAGCTCAACGTCATACGTATCCCACGCCCTTCTCCAAGTGGCCCACCCCCAGATTGAGAAGTGCCGAGAAAAAAGATAATCCCCATCAACTTTATCTCGAATATCCAACAGGTAATTAGTACCCGACACCATCATAATGCGCTGATCATTTTTATATTTCTCTAACAACTCTTCGCAAAACCAAAAAAAGCTCTGATTAGGTAAACAATCATCCTCCAAGATAATGCCTTGGTCTTCATGATCAAAAAACCAGCTTATCGCACTACTAACTGCATATTTGCAGCCCATGTTTTTATCGCGAAACAGGGTCTTTACCTGGCACTCCCAGTCAATGCTCGAAATGACATGGTCACGAACAGCACTAACTGTCTCTAATTCTCCATCCTTGTGCATCCGCGCGCCATCAGCAGCTATATACAGTCGCGGTGGTTTCGCCCGTCTTATCGACTCAAATACCTGCTGCGTGGTATCCAGCCTATTGAATACCAAGAACAAAACGGCCGTATTCAACGGGGCAACCGGCATGAATGCTTGCTCTGTACGCATGGTCATTTCGTCCAGTTATTTTCTTTCAAGTCGTTGATATATTCGGACAGCTTTCTTTTTGGAGACCAGCCCAAAGCCTGAGTCTTATCAGTAACTACATCTGCAGTCATACGATTCCCTTTTCTCTCTGGTAGCATGTTGACAACACCACCAAACATATCAGCCACTTCAAGAATCGTAAATGATTCAGAACTACCAATCCCAAACTCATCGCCATAGCCGTTTTCGCCAACAAGCAATAGCCCATCAATGATATCGTCTACATGGGTAAAATTCCGTTTTTGCGCCCCAGGACTAACAACAGTGAGAGGCTCACCAGCTTTCATCTTTTCAGTAAATAGCGCTATAAGCGTCGCATATCGACCTGCGGATATCTCCCTTTTCCCATAAACGTTATAAAAGTACACAATTGCATAGGGTATATTGAACCAGTCACCATAATTTTCAACTAACTCCGTATTGCTTGCCTTGGTCCAAGCATACGGGCTTTGGCTTCTCCCCAAGCCACCATCACCAAATTTGGTACTACTACCAGCATAAATGAGTTTTGCGCCGGTCTTACGGCAAAACTGCAGTACGGAAAAAATACCCTGCTTATTGAATTCCCAAACCTTCTCAATGTCGTCAAAACTCTGCTCGACACGAGAGTATTCACCAAGGTGATAAATATAGTCAGGCGTAAAATTGATTAACTCATCAATCTGGATAGTGCTTCCGCAAACATAGGTAACGCCGGGTACATGATTGCTCTCGCTGCCGGTGAAATAGTTATCTAAGGACACCACCTTGTTCCTGGGATCGTTGCTGAGGCGCTCACACAAATGGCTGCCCACAAAACCCGCTCCGCCAGTAACCAATATTTTCCTTTCCATGTCTCGCTCAATTATTTAATTTGCTATTTTTTTTGAAAAAACTCTTAACACCAGAGAACCATGCAGTGCCGGAGGTCAAAACTAAAGAGTTCCGCGCCCGCTCATAATTTCTTTATAAAAAACAGACCACATATTTTACAATCCTCTACCTATATCCTTCTGCACAGAGGGTTATTTCTAACGATATCAATAATAGAAAAAGGACTAAACGATTTACTTTTCATAATGAAAATTCTTCGAGTCCTTGGTTGCAACGCATCGCTTATCCATGCCGCAACCGCTTGCGAAAGAATGGTTGATATCGCCGCGCCTATAGCACCGTAAGACGGTATTAAAATAATGTTTCCCAGAACATTAATCAGCAACCCTAGCAAGGCCCTCTGAAAACTTAAAAACTGCAAATTCTCCGTAATGAACCATTGACCACTGGCGACACCTAAAAAAACAAATATTGCGCCCCAGATATGGATAGCTAAGACTAAGCCAGCATCGGCGTACTCGGTCCCAAAAAGAAAAATTACAATCCAGTCAGAAAAAAAAGTTGTGAACACAGCTGCCATAATTGACAACCACACCATCACATCGAACAAATATTGCAAACGCTGATAATAAATTTTCTTATCATAACTTCTCGCCTCCAGCATAGCCGGAAATATACTTGCGCAAATAACCATTGGAACGAAATACCAAATCTCACTAATCCTTAGCGCTGCGCTATAAATCCCTGCAACTTCATCTCCTTTCATAGATGCAAGCATTATCTGATCAACTTTCATATAGATCGCAACCGCAACACTAGAGAGCAAGAGAGGCCAACTATCATTCAATAATTCTTTAGCACGAGCCAAACGAACCTTTAAGGACTTTAGAGGAACTCCACGCCGCCCCATAAAAACAAGCATGAAGACAGATACAACTACTGCCTCTCCTAGCGCAACCCATGCGAACCCTATAACGGAAGCATTCATTAAGATCAGAACGATCTTAGAAATTGCAAAAAAAATAAATACGCAACTCTGCACCCAAACAGTATATTTTGACTGAACTTGAGACTCAAACCAATATATCGCAATATCTGCAGTTTTAAATAAAATCACGCCACCTACAATGGCAACAATTAGTATCGCGAGCGAGTCATCAGTTCGCAGCCAAAACACACACGCAAGAAGAACAGCATATGACAACACCCCACCAATTAGCTGTAAGAAAGCGGCCGTCCCCAGCGTAACTTCCTTTCCAGATGGGTTTCGCACGATGTCACGCACAACAATACTAGGCAGGCCTAAGACAACAAATGCTCCGAACAAACTGACGAGTGCAATAGCAAAGCTGAACAAACCAAATTGCTCTGGCCCTAAATATCGCGCAACCCAAACACCAACAAACAACCCAACTCCCATACGTAAAATTTTATCAAAAAACAGCCAACCAACATTACTCACAACTCGTCGCAAGTCGGGACGATGTTCAATTTTACGCCGAATGAAGCTTGGAATTATATTCACAAAATCTTCTTACTTAATTATCACCACCAAAAAGATCACGCGTATACACTTTATAAACTACATCCTCCAATACATCAGCCATTCGATTAGCAATAATTACATCAGCTTCCATCTTAAAAGACTCCAGATCACTGACAACACGAGAACGGTAGAAATCTAACGTATCAAGCGCCGGCTCGAAGACTATTACCTCAACCCCCTTAGCCTTGAGCCGTTTCATAACACCCTGAACTGCAGACGCCCGAAAATTATCACTACCTTCCTTCATCACGAGCCTATATATACCTACAGTTTTAGGGTTACGCCTTAGAACATCCTCTGCAATAAAGTCTTTACGTGTTGTATTCGCCTCTACAATTGCATGAATCAGATTTTGGGGCACATCTTGATAATTCGCTAAAAGCTGCTTTGTGTCCTTGGGCAGACAATAGCCACCATAGCCGAAACTGGGATTATTGTAATGACCGCCAATGCGGCTATCCAAGCACACGCCGTCTATAATTTGGCGTGTATCCAAATCATGTGTAAGCGCGTAGGTATCTAGCTCATTAAAAAAGGCGACACGCATCGCCAGATACGTATTAGCAAATAGTTTAATTGCTTCCGCCTCAGTGCTGTCCGTAAATAGCACTGGCACACCCTGCTTAACCGCGCCCTGCTGCAGAAGCCCTGCAAACACCTTAGCCCTGGCCGATCGCTCGCCCACAACGATTCTGCCTGGATAGAGGTTGTCGTAGAGCGCCTTCCCCTCACGCAGAAACTCGGGAGAGAAGATGAGGTTTTCCGTGTTGAACTCCTGTCGAGTTCTTGCGGTATACCCCACCGGCACTGTCGACTTGATGACCATCAGCGCATCGGGATTAATGGCGACGACATCGCGGATGACCGCCTCAATGGACTGCGTATTGAAGTAATTGGTCTTAGGGTCATAGTCCGTCGGTGTCGCAATAATGACGAAGTCAGCCCCTTCATACGCTTCGTTCTTATTGAGCGTCGCTCGGAAGTTGAGTGCCTTGTTATCCAGGAACTCCTGAATCTCCGCATCTTCGATGGGAGATTGGCGGCGGTTCAGCAGATCAACCTTTTCAGGGACAAGATCCACAGCCACGACCTCGTTGTGCTGCGCCAGCAGAACGGCATTGGCCAGGCCGACGTAACCAAGGCCAGCGATGGCGATTTTCAATGGCTTCTCCCGTACTGATCATCAAAACGTACGATGTCGTCTTCGCCCAGGTAGCTGCCAGACTGCACTTCAATGATCTCCAACGGGATGCTGCCAGGATTCGCCAGACGGTGAACCTCACCAAGGGGGATATAGGTACTCTGGTTCTCGCTTAGCAACAGCGTTTCACTACCTCTCGTAATTTCTGCTGTCCCCTGCACTACGATCCAGTGTTCGGCACGATGATGGTGTTTTTGCAGGCTCAGGCTCGCTTTGGGGTTGACCTGTATACGCTTGACCTTGAAGCGTCCACCCTCATCGATACTGTCATACCAGCCCCACGGACGGTGCACCTTGCGGTGAAGGGTGTGCTCCTCGCGTGATTGTTGGTTAAGCAGACCTACAATCTGCTTAACGTCCTGACAGCGACTTCTGTCTGCAACCAGAATCGCATCTGCTGTTTCAATCACCACAAGGTTCTCAACGCCGGCCAGTGCTACAAGGCGGCTGCTGGCATGTACAAGCGAATTACTGCTTTCGGTTATCAGCACATCGCCGTGAAGGGCATTACCCTTGCCATCCTTGGGCGACACGCTCCATACGGCATCCCAGGCGCCCAGGTCACTCCAGCCAGCATCCAGCGGTAGCATCTTGATGGGTAAGGCACTTCCTGGGCACTTCTCCATGACGGCGTAATCGATCGATTCGCTAGGGATAGCCGCAAAAGCCTCTTTATCGGGTCGACTAAAAACACCATCAATTCGCTTGCCCGCCCAGCTCTTAACGCTAGCCTGAAGAATATCGGGTCTAAAGCTCTCCAGAGCCGCTAGCCATACCGAAGCCTTGAGTACGAATAAGCCCGCATTCCAGTAGTAGCCGCCCTCATCCAGGTAGGCTTGAGCGGTGTCCCGATCGGGCTTTTCTACAAAACGCTCAACGGTAGCAACTGCCTCTTTGTCAGAAGCCACCTTGATATAGCCATAGCCCGTTTCAGGCCTGTCAGGCGTAATGCCGAGGATGACAATGTTGCCTTCAACCGCGGATTCAACCGCCCGATGCATCGCAACGCGGAAAGCCTCGTCGTCAGTGATAGCTTGATCTGCAGGGGTAACCACGAGTACTGGATCTATTCCTGTATCGCGCGCTGCCAACGCAGCCAGAGTCAGCGCCGGCGCAGTATTACGGCCTACCGGTTCTAGCAGGAATGTTGCATTGTCGACTCCAAGCTCCCTGAGTTGCTCTTGGGCCAAAAAACGGTGTTCTTCATTGCATACGATGTAAGGCGAAGAAGGCGCATCGTTTGACTCACTACCGCCCAGAAGACGCTTGATGGACTGCTGGAACAAGCTGTGGTTGCCTACCAGACAAAGGAACTGCTTTGGAAAACCTGACCGCGACAGCGGCCACAGTCGCGTACCTGATCCGCCGCACAGTACTACGGGTTGAATAGGGTTAGTTGACGTCATGAAACATTGAACCTGTGTGGTGGGTACTGATCAAGGCAATGGCAGGCCGGTTCTTCGGCCCAACCAAACTCTAGATAGAGCGACAAAGCCTCATTTACTGAGCGTCTCCGCAAAGGAATGGCAACGGCTCACCCCATCCCTGCCTCCTCATCAATGCCCGGCAACAGGATGTCCACATCACTGTTCTGGTCAACATAGCGTTCTCGCAATGCATCAGCCAAAGCACGTCTAGCAGGCTTGTCGCCATGCACCAGACGAATTTCATTTGGCCACGCGCTCATGCGGGTGACAAACCTTACCAGCCCTGACTGATCGGCATGAGCTGAATAACCGCCTATGGTATGCACCTGAGCCCGAATGTCATAGCGCTGCC